>Ga0233400_1000071_pt1 | contig 56537 bp, 53 predicted proteins | sample 46DmetaG_FD_182708 | JGI IMG/M metagenome (GOLD analysis project Ga0233400, IMG submission 182708) | Seawater microbial communities from Monterey Bay, California, United States - 46D | ecosystem: Environmental > Aquatic > Marine > Coastal | place: USA: California | collected 2016-10-21
TAATGCCAGATATTCATTGATCTTAAATATAGCCAGCATTATGAACCAAGCCGAACTTCGCCACAGAATCCGCGCCACCACCCACCAGGACGAGCACCAGGCAGTGACCCAGCTACTGCACAGCAACCCCCTGTCCAGCAAGACCAGAGAGCAGATACTCAGCAATGCCCGACAGCTGGTCACAGACTGCCGCGCCGACAAGCACAGCAGCGGTACCTTAGACGCCTTTCTGCTGGAATTTGGCCTCTCCAATGCCGAAGGCGTAGCCCTAATGTGCCTGGCTGAAGCCCTGCTGCGAGTACCAGATGCCCTCACCGCCGACCGTCTGATTGCCGAGAAGATTCGCGGCGGCAACTGGGGTGCCCACAGCGGCAAGTCGGAGTCATTATTTGTCAATGCCTCCACCTGGGGCCTAATGCTTACCGGCCAGCTGGTGAGTCTGGATGCCGAGATCACCCAGCATACCGACAGCTGGGTAAAACGCCTGACCGCCACCCTGGGCGAGCCAGTGATTCGCGCCGCGGTAATGCAAGCCATGAAAATTATGGGCGGCCAATATGTGCTGGGCCGCACCATAGAAGAGGGCCTAAAACGGGGCGCCAAACAAAATAACCAGAGCACCAGATTCTCTTTCGATATGCTCGGCGAAGGCGCGCGCACCGACGGCGATGCCCAGCAGTATTTGCAGGCCTACAGCAAAGCCATAGACGAGATTGGCAGAACCATTCAGCCCGGCGAGCAGGTCGAGCAGGCCAATGGTATCTCAGTCAAACTCAGCGCCCTACACCCGCGCTACTACTACGCTCAGCATCAGCTGGTTATGGATCAACTGCTACCCAGAATCAAACAGCTGTGCCTGCAAGCCAAGCAATACAATATAGGCCTGTCGATTGATGCCGAAGAAGCCTACCGGCTAGATATCTCACTGGATATTTTTGAAGCTCTGGCCCGAGACCCAGAGCTGGAGGACTGGCAAGGACTGGGCTTTGTGCTGCAGGCCTATCAAAAGCGCGCCCCACACACCGCCAAATGGCTAATCGGCCTGGCCCGCGAGACCAAGCGCCGACTAATGGTGCGCCTGGTCAAAGGCGCCTACTGGGATGCCGAAATCAAACATGCCCAGGAAATGGGCCTGGAAAGCTACCCAGTATTTACCCGCAAAGCCAACACCGACCTCTGCTACCAGCAGTGTGCCGCCCTATTGCTGGATGCCCAGAGCGAGATATTCCCCCAGTTTGCCACCCACAATGCCTACACCGCCAGCATGATACTGGCCCTGGCCGGTGACCGAGAATTTGAGTTTCAGCGGTTGCACGGCATGGGCCATATTTTATACAGCCAGCTGCAGACCTCTATGCAAAAGCAAGGCCGCAGGCCATTGGCCGTAAGAGTCTACGCCCCAGTGGGCAACCATAGCGACCTGCTGCCCTATCTGGTGCGCCGCCTGCTGGAAAATGGCGCCAATAGCTCCTTTGTAAACCGCTTTCTCGACCACCAGACCCCAGTGGAACAGCTGCTCGACGACACCCGCACCGAAGTCACCCAGCTATTCCCCTACCAGCACCGCAAGATCGCCATACCGGCGCAGATCTTCGAAACCGCAGGAGAGCCCAGAGCCAATGCCAAAGGTATAGACCTAGACTCACCACTGGAAACCAGCCAGCTACTAGACCAAATAGCCAACACCAGCGCAGAGCCACTACTCAGCCACTCCATTATTGATGGCCAGCCCATCGAGGGCGAGCTGCAACCCAGCTATAACCCCGCCGATAACCGCCAGCTAATCGGCCATTACAGCAAAGCCGATAACCACAGCATTCAGCAAGCCCTGTCCTCAGCCACCGACGCCCAACCCGCCTGGGATCAGCAGGGCCCAACAGCTCGCGCCGAGATATTGCATAAGGTCGCCGACCTGCTAGAGCGCGACTGCAGCCAGCTAATGGCCGTGATAAGCATAGAGGCAGGCCGCACATTAGATGATGGGGTCTCAGAGGTGAGAGAAGCCATCGACTTCTGCCGATACTATGCACTGCAGGCAGAGCAGTTAATTGATCCCCCACTCCATGGCACCGGCGTATTTCTCTGCATTAGCCCCTGGAACTTCCCATTGGCCATCTTTGTGGGCCAGATAGCCGCCGCCCTGGCCGCAGGCAATAGCGTTATCGCCAAACCCGCCGCCCAGACCCCAGCCATAGCCGCCTGCGCTGTGCGCCTATTCCATAAGGCCGGCGTACCAACAGCCGCCCTGCACCTGGTGCTAGGCAGCGGCTCCCAGATCGGCAAACTGTTAATACCAGATAGCAGGGTCGCCGGCATCGCCTTTACCGGCTCCACCCACACCGCCCAAACCATTAACCAGCAGCTGGCCCAGCGCCCCGGCGGCCCGATACCCTTTATTGCCGAAACCGGCGGCCAAAACTGCATGATTGTCGACTCCACCGCCCTGCCCGAACAGGTGGTAGACGATGTAATAGCCTCCGCCTTCCTTAGCGCCGGACAGCGCTGCTCCGCCCTGCGGGTATTGTTTATACAGTCCGATATCGCCGAGCAAACCTTGGACATGCTTAGCGGCGCCATGGCCGCCATTCAGGCCGGCGACCCCAGACGCCTCAGCAGCGACCTGGGCCCAGTAATAGACCGCGGTGCCCAGCAAGAACTGGAAAACCATATCCAACGCATGCACAGAGAAGCGCGCCTAATCGCCAAAGTCGACCTGCCAGACCAGTGCCAACAGGGCAGCTTTGTCGCCCCCCATGTATTTGAGCTGCAAAGCCTCGAGCAACTTACCGAGGAAGTATTTGGCCCCATACTGCATGTCATCCGCTACAGCGCCGACCAGCTGCCCGAGGTCATACAGCAGATCAATAACACCGGCTATGGCCTGACACTGGGCATCCACAGCCGTATAGAAGCCTTCGCCGAAACTGTGTACCGCAACACCATCGCCGGCAATACCTATATCAACCGCAATATGGTCGGCGCCGTCGTCGGCGTAAACCCCTTTGGTGGCCGCGGCCTCTCCGGCACCGGCCCCAAAGCTGGCGGGCCCAACTATTTGCTGCGCTTTTCCACTAGCGGCACCGCCAAAGAAACCAAAAAGCCCTTAGCGGATAAAAAGCCCTACACCATTAATCTACCAACCAGCAACAAGGCAGATACCACCATTAAAGAGTTAGTGGCCCAGGCCACCACCGCAGCCCCCAAATGGCAAGCCCAAAGCATAGACAGCCGCCTGGCAATCCTCAGCCAATGCAACCCAGCATTTATCAGCCAGCTGGAACCCATAGCCCGAGCAAAACTCGCCAACCCCATAGAGCTACCCGGCCCCACAGGAGAAGACAACAGGCTCAGCCTGCACAGCCGCGGGCCCATGGTGCTGGTGGTAAGAGAGCAAGACCATCTAGAAGCCGCAGAGCAACAAATCAGCAGCGCCCTACTCTGTGGGTGCCCGGTTATTGTGGCGGCAGATAGCGCACACCAGACTGCACTTAAGGGCCTGCAAACCCAGTATCAACAAGCAGGCTTGGCAAAAGCACTGCTGCAGCTGGCCCATATGGAAAGCCTGAGTGAGCTGATTCAAAACAACAGTATTGAGGGTCTGATAGCCAATAGCTCTAATACAGATAGCACCGACCTGCGGCAGGTCATGGCCAAAAGAACCGGCAGTATTATTCCATTGATTGAATGGCCAGAGACGGCCGAGGGATTTACCTACCACTGGTTGCTGTGGTTTTTAAGTGAGCGCACCAGAACAGAGAATCTGGTGGCTAGAGGGGGGAATACGCAGTTGTTTAATTTGGCGGAGTAGTTTGTCACTTCTCCGTCCTCAGGTTGTCATCCGGAACGAATGTGAAGGATCTCCATGGGTTTACTGCGCCTCTGCCACCTCATCAAAAATATCATCTACCGACTTGTCAGAAAACTCACCACCACTCGCTTCCTCAACTCGAGGCTTAAGAAAACTCTCTAGCTTATACAGTGCGGACTCTTCAGCTAAATCTGGCAAGGTTTTCTCCAGCACATAGTCTTTGATGGACTTACCCTGAAGCGCCGCCGAAGCTTTTAGGCGCTGATGCTGTTCTGGTGAAACTTCGATTGAAAGACGCATCCTTTACCTCAAATAAACAATTACTTGTTAAATAGGCTAGGCCAACCGCAACAAAGTATCAATTATGTACAAGGGATCTCATCCAGCCTTGCGCTCAACAGACTCCCAACCCTGTATTTTATTTAATTTGGCACCAAGCAAAGCCCGCGCCCGATCCAGCTCATAGGCCTTTTGCAAGTTAATCCAAAACTCCGGACCAGTGCCAAAAAACTTACCGAGCCGCAACGCCGTATCGGCCGTCAAATCTCGCTTGGCCCTGATTATTTGTGAAATACGATTAGGCGGCACATCAATCTGGCGAGACAATTCCGTGGCAGTGATACCAATCTGTTCAATCTCATCGGCGAGAAATTCACCTGGATGTATAGCCTCTCTAGTCATCTCAATTACCTCGATCTTTCTGCACCCAAAATATTAGCCTTAGTGATAATCGACAATCTCAACATCATAAGCCCCCTCGCCCCAACGAAAACAGACCCGCCACTGCTGATTAACACGGATACTAAACTGGCCTTTTCTATAACCCGACAACGACTCAAATCGGTTGCTCGGCAATGCTTTTAACACTTCAATGGTGTTCGCAGCATCGAGAATTCTTAAGCGCTTTTCTGCCTGTCGATTAAAACCCGAAAAAGCCGGCACCCGCCCACCGTTAAACAACAACTCCGTTTTCTTGCACTTAAATCCATTTATCATCGCTAACCCTATCAAATATTGACGAATTACGTCAATCGTCAATATCCACAGATACAGCAAGGATAAAGACCAATAGAGAATAGAAGATAAAAATTGCTAGAGCGACAGGAAATGCCAGATAGCATAACTGGATCACAGAGCTCTTAATGAGGGGCTTTCATCTGACCCTGGTTTCAGACAGTTGTTTAAATTGGCGGAGTAGCTACTTCTCCGCCTGAACGTTGTCATCCCGATAGAGCGGAGCGACCAAGGACCCCAGTCAAGAGTCGCTTGTCTGCAATAAAAACCTTTTCAGCTCCCGCTCTTCACGAAACACATACAACACAAACACTTGGCCCCCATCAATCTTATAAAAGACCCTGCATGGAGAAACGACAACCTCCCTATAACGGTTTTAAGATAACTCCAGAGGTACCCGCATAGATTCGGGAAATCGCTCCACCCGACTGACTTTCTCAAACACCGTCTGAACCAATTTCTTGGCTGCCTGAGGGTTGCTGACAGCAATATACTCAGCTATCTGATTTAGCCCATCCAGAGCCTCGTCGGTCCATATTAATCGAACCATTTATCCAGCTTTTCCTTCGCCTCAGCATGAGTGCAGGTTCGGCCCTCCTGAATATCACGCTCACCTCTGGCAATGCCTTCCAAAATCTGCATTCGTCTCTGCTGGAACTCGTAGTCCTCAACATCCACAAGATAGGCAGACGGCTGCCCATGCTCGGTAATCAGAATAGGCTCTTTTGAGGCATGAAGCTCAGACAGAATTTTGGTTGCATGGCCCTTGAGGCTGGTAACTAACTCTACTTTCATAAAATTGACCTCCATGAAGTATCACTTATCCTTGAGCGGCGCAATTGCATTGTGTGGTAGAGGCTACTTTGGGCCAAAAGTGGACATTGGCACTGGTTAAACTTAAATATTGTCGGTAGATTCCATCCAAAGGCGTTAACTGTTTGTTCTCGTTACTGTTAAAACTCCAGCAGTATTTTTACCTCTCTGCCACGCTCTATTTGTCCAATAAGTTCCTTTCATCTCTGTATGATCAGAACCCACGATAATCTCCAATTTAGCAGCACCATCAAAAACTCTATCGTCTGTTTCTTCTGGAATTGGTACGTTAGCCTCAAAGATGTATGACAAGTAAAAGGTGTTTGTTCTGGGATCTTTATATAGCTCACTCTGAATTACTTTACTGTCTTGATACCCATCAGCGGATCGTAAGTTCACATGAAGCCCGAATAAATCGGCCTTGATAGTAAGCTCCACGTCCTTCGTGATGTTATTGCCATCATCATTTTTAAAGCTTGATTGGATTTGACCTAACCAATTTCCATTTAAATTAGGGCATACAGAACTATGCATTATCTTTCCAAGGTAAGGTGCTTTCCATACAAACAGCCAGCCCCATTTTCCTATCGCGTATATAATGCCTATAAATAGAAGCGTTACGGGTGCTGCCAGTTCGAAAACTGGGCCAAAGCTACTCCAGCCTAATGAGCCACTTGGCGTCGCCCCCAAAACCAAAATTAGGCCTGACAAAAACAGCGCAGAAAAAATAGAGAACAATACTTTAAGGAGACCTATCTTAGGAAATACCTTCCACATATTTATCTTCCTTTATAAATTTTCTTTTTTGGAGGATTTCGCAGGGGGCGAAAAAAGCCTGTTATTCGAACTTTTACTGCACCGATACCTTTAATATTATGCTGATCTAATATCAAGCATTCCATGTAATGCGTACCGCTATAACTACACCCCTCATAGCACTCATCCACAAGACTCAAAACGGTTGTATGCCCAAGATCATTCACCCTCATTGCCTCGGCATCTTGATTCCTTACAATCCAATGTACTTCAGCTGTTTGATTGTAATCCCCTTTATTATCAATTGAGAAATAAAGTTCTTCATCTCTAAATACTCTTATTTCACTCGTGATACTATTTGATAGCAATTTTTTTCTTTTGTCGTTATGGCGGACTCTAATCTTAGGAGGGGTTGTGATAGCTGGTAGGTTAGTGCTTTTAGATACTTCATCTTCCCTCTCTATAAATGGTGGGAACATGTGTTCAAAAGTTGCGCTCCATAATACGTATTGCTGAAAACTATCCGTTGTTTCCTTGATAAATTCACATGAATTTTTGAGCGCCAGCGCCTTTTTCTTTATATTTATATAGTCACTATCTTTAAATCCAAATAGTTCCCCACTCTGAACAGGGTTATCTAGTGTCATATTTTCAGAAACATAATCCATAATGTTTATGGAAGTTTCTATAAATGAATTATCATCATCATCAGCCTCTATGTAGTACGAAGCTACTAAAACTGTAATGGCTATAGAAGGTATGGTAATACCATCATCTTTTCCCTTAATGGCAGTCCACGTTTTAAGGTATTTAATTACTCTTCTAAGTTGAGATAATGAGTTCGAAGATAAAGTAGACGTTTTATTATTGAACCAATCCTGTAGTGCCTTTGGATCGCTATCAATCCATTCATCATCTTGCGTTGCGAGCTTACAAACACCCGCTTCACTATCGAAATAGTAAATCGGGATATCTATATGAAAAGATGATGGATAACTTAGTCTTTCACAGCTCGTTTTAGTATCTTCAAGCTTTGCCTCGGGTCTATTTGATACAAACCACTCAAGAACCTGCCTATTTAAATTTTTTACTTCAAGGGCGGAAAGACCTTCTTCCTCAGCATTGCACAAGATATAAATACCGACATCTATATCAAATTCATTTCCTTTCTTAATTGGTCTAATAAGCGTGTGATTCTTATATGAACCCTGTAACCAGTGTTTTACTGGGGTCTCTAATGAAGAAAAGAGTTCAGGCTTAATTAAATCTAGAAGCTTATCCTTTTTGTCCCTTGCATCTTCAATTTGTTCTTGCGTTAGAGATATTCTTCTACTTAAAGTTTCAGTATCCGTAACATCGAAAAACAACTTTGCACTTAAACCCATAATTCTCTCTATTTATTCGCACTGAATTGCAGTGACAGTTAACCGCGTTTTAGACGGAATCCGTATTTACCTGCATATACCGATTCCGTATAGATCCGTTCTCAGTTTCGTTTACGTCCGCTTTGGGTCCAAACCAAACCCACAAATCACCCACCACAAACCCTATCCCTCTCCGCAATCACCACCGGATCACGACTCCCCAATAGCGAAATTACAAGCCGCTTTAGCCTCCTCATCCTCGCTCTCTTCCTCACTTCCGCCAATCCACACAATAGTCGCCTTATACGACACAGCCGCATTGCAATACACATTCTTGGTTTTGATATATCGCCAGTGATCACTGGGCTTTTGCGATAGCTGAGAACAAAGCTCCGAAAAGAGCTCCTTCGCGGTGACGGTGCAATGGGATCCATAATCTGTTCCTTCAGATCAACATCCTAAAAAGCCAGCTTCGTGCCGGCCACTAAACTCCCCATATCGCGCTTTTGTGATGACTAAATGGTTTTATATTAAGAATAACCATAGTCAACAAATCAAAAAGTTGCTGAGAAATTGAATTTTATAAACAAATAAACCAAAAAAAAGCGCCAAATGGCGCTCTTAGGGAGACAAGGACCTAATCATCCTCAACCAATGTAATCCTCCGGGTCACCGCACATTTAGGAATCCGAATAAACCCAGAGGCTTGCGCAGAGCCGCCACTTTCAATGTCACCCAAGTTAGGCGCCAGCATCAGCACCTCATCGGTTTCTCCTACTGACCACCCTACTGACACGCATTGTATTACTTCCATGCTTGGCTTCTTTTCCAGGAACATCCAATCACTGATTGGCCGCGCGCTATCGATCCATTCGACTAAGATAGGTTTATCTTCTTTTGACATTTTTCTACCCCAAGTTAAGGGCTGTTGTAAGCGTTATTTGATGACAACTCATCATGCAATGCCCTTTTAAACCCCTTCTCCATCGGACTGCACATTGGCTCAGTTCAACAGCTCCAGAGCATTGCCCACCAACAACCTCTCCAACACCTCAGGCTTTAAATCCATCTCCCGCCATTCAGCCAACGTACGCTTATGATCCATTGTCGGCCAATCCGTCCCATACAAAATCTGATCCTTCAGCACTGAGTTCATAAACCGGTGCATCACCTCCCAGCCGCCGCCCTGGGCTGCTACATACTTGGGTGCAATACCACCAAACTCAATAAACACCTGTGGGTGCTTGCGGGCAACCGCCACCATCTCATTAATCCAGGGCCAGCCTCCATGGGAGGCCACAATCGTTAAATCCGGGAAGTGACAGGCAAGCTGGTCTAGCAGAATGGGGTTCTCACCGGCCATGGGCTGGTGAGTGGTGTAGTTGATGCCCGTGTGCAGTGCCACCAGCAAATTGTTTTCCATGGCTTTGGCATAGATGGGGTATAGCTTTTTCTCATCTAGGGTCATCCCAAAAAATGCCGGCTCCATGGACAGGCCAATCATGCCTAACTCAACGCAGTCATCGACCTGGCGCAGCACTTTGGGCATGTTGAAGTTTTCCAGGCTTACTGTGCCTATGCCGGTAAACCGCTCAGGATATTGCGACACCATGCCAGCTACCGCCTGATTTAGGGCATCGGCCATATCACCATATTCGTGCTCGGCATGAACAATGGCATGGTCAACGCCTTGGGCGTCCATTTGGTGAAGCAGGTCTTCTACGGTTTGGGCTTGCTGGTATTTATCGCCAATGGCTAACACAGCGTCGTACTGGGTACTATTAGCCTCAGGCCGCTCCATGCTTGGGCACAGGGTGGCTGGCACCCGCACCCGAAAATCAATCACCTTGGCCTGACTCATGCCCTCTGTGGTTTGCTTGTTCATATGGCCTCCTTGGCTGCCTATAGACGGGGGTTGCGTTAACGGGATAAGGGCTCAGCCATGGCCTGTTGCTTGAGTGCGACTTTGTCTACCTTGCCCACAGGTAATACCGGTAACTCAGTTATCAGCGTAATGGTTTTGGGAATCTTGTAATTGGCCAGATGCGCCGAGCAGTAGTCTCTGATGGCAGCCACCTCAATCATATCGGGTTGTTTGGCCGGCACCACAAAGGCCGCACCCACTTCCTGAAATCGAGCATCGGGCACAGCCACCACCGCCGCCATTTCAATGGCCGGGTGGCTTTCCAAATGGTTTTCTATTTCACGGGGGTAGACGTTATAACCACCGGACTTAAACATATCGGATACGCGGCCCACCAAGGTAATGGTGCCATCTTCTCGCCAATAACCGAGATCACCGGTATGTAACCAGCCATCAGCGGTGTAGACCTCACGGCTAGCATCAGGCCGGTTAAGGTATTCCAGCAACAGGTACTCCCCTTTAAATTGCAGCTCACCCTCTTGCCCTACTTCACATGCAATACCTTGCTCATTCATAATCCGGCACGGCATATGGGGGCTGGGTCGACCGATGGTTTCGCTGAGTTGGATAAGGTCGGCATTCCTGTCGGTGTAGGTGGTATTAGCAGCGGTTTCGGTCATGCCGTAGACATTCATTAAACGGGGGACGATTTTCTGAAGTCGCTCAATAATAGGCACCGGTAGTGGCGCCCCACCCCAGGCCAGTAATTCCAGCTTGGCCAAATCACTTTCTTTAAAATCCGGATGCTCCAGCAGCATTAGCAGCATGGTGGGGACCATTAGGATCACATTAAGATCATTGTGCCTTAGGGCATGGAGTACCTGTTCAACATCAAAGCGTTCTTGCAGGACTAAGGTACCGCCAGCCACTAAATTCACGCAGCAGGTATCGGCTACGCAGGCGACGTGGTTGATGGGAAAGTTGCAGAGCATCACGGGGTTATCAACGGCGTAGTGTTGGGCCTGTACTTCGGCACCGAAGCAAAGGCCATAGTGAGACAATAATGCGCCTTTGGGTTTGCCTGTTGAGCCGGAGGTGTAAACCAGTAAGGCAGGGTCCATTTTTCCTACTGCGTTCTGCCGATCCAATAACTGTTGATCACTCACCGACTCACCCTTCGTCATAAAGTCAGTAAAGGATTGGGTGTTGGGTAATGGCGATGTGATGGAAACCACGTGTTCGATAAAGTCATAGTCGCGCTGTATCGCGGCAATAGATGGTGAATAGTCATACTGTTCGAAGCTGGCCATGGCGAATAACAGTTTGGGTTTGGCGTCTTCGAGGACGTAACGGATTTCGGGGAGTTTGTATTTGGGGTTGACGCCCAGCCAGATGGCGCCGATGGAGGTAGTGGCTAAAAAGGTTATCCAGTATTCGGCGCGGGTGGTGCAGAGGATGGCGACTTTTTCGCCTTGCTTAACCCCGGCATTGATTAAGGCCTTGGCACATAAGGCGACCTCGCCAGCCAACTGCTGATAGGTATAACTCCTCTCACCAACGACCAACGCTTTACATGTCGGTTGCGATGCAGAATAAGAGCACAAATAATCGCTAAATAAATGCGTTATACTCTTACCAATCACATTATATACTTGCTTAGGCATAGACACTGTTACCCTGATATTTATTCAATCGGCGTATACCAAATAGGACTGGTATAAGCACGCTCCTGAGTCACCATGGGGATTTCATCGGGCAAATCCTTTAGCTGAAAATACTTTGCATCGTAAGCGGTCCAACGTGGTGTTGGGATTTCAAGTACACGGAGGTAATAAAATGCCAACTCATCTGTGTCAAAGTCTGGGTCTCGCCAGACGACTGCAAGCTCTGGAGAGCCTATTGTGTTCGTATAGCTGGCATTTGGCACATCGACTGTGCTTCCTACAGGCTCGGTTTTAACTCCCCTGTCCTGCCGGTTATCAGAGAGGGCAACGTTGTAAATTTTCTCATGGATTTTACCGCTGACATCATGCCACCCTTTAATCACTTGCACGCGATCCAGGTTTGCTCCTTCTGGGTCTTTCACTGCTCGGATCAGGAATGTAGGGGATGTACCTGCAGGTGCTGACACAAGGTCACCGCCCATTGGGACTCCTTTGTTATACCCCACACTCGCCAAATCAGGCTTGAAAGCATCACTGGGTTCGTAATCCCAACCGCCAAAAAATCGCACACTCATTCTAGGGCCTGTTGTGGCATAAACTTCCTTGCGCGTCATGGCGTCAAATAATGCCTCACGAGTATTTTCAGTTGCCCATACGGCCGTATAACCTGCGGCGTTCATTCGCCATGCAGTTCTTCCATAACCCTCCCCATAATCATCGATATCAGGATGCCAAGAACCGCTAATTCTCTGCCTGGAGGGCTCCAACAAAGTCAATTTTCCCCAGAAGTTATTTTCATCAGCAGTGGCCAGTGATGTATGAGAATCTGTACTACCAATCATGCCAAACTTAAATGGATTGACACCCAACTTATGCTGCTGTTGAAGCCCAAGCTTTAACGCTGGCCGCGCATACTCGTAAGTATGCATCCATGACTTATTCTCGGATTCAATATTTTTTTGGACCCAGCTATCAAAATCATTCGAGCCAACTCTCTCTTTGGCTTTTTGGTTCCAGGAATCTTCGGTAGGTCCAGTAGTTGATATTCTTTCAAAATCAGAAAATGTATCATCTGGAGACAGCAACGGATGCATCTCGCTATCGCCCTTTATTTGCGTGACCTCAAACAGAGGCTCCCAGCGACTTCGCTGCGCAGCATAGTCTTTGGTTAGCGGTTTACCAGAAGCAGTCTCCAAAGCAAACATAACGCCGTTGCTTAAGTTGCCGTTATGAGGAATGGCCAACACTTGCCCTCCTGTTTTTTGCTCATAGCTAGCCATATGCTGCCAGAGCTTTTCAGGGTTATTGCTCTGATAGCGAGTAAAGGGGAGGATTTGGCCGACCTTGTCTTTGCCGTCACGAAAGATAACTACTCGATGGAGGTTATAGAAAGATTGCGTCCACTCATAGCCAATCAATGATGTAAATTGGCCGGGGTTATTATGTCGCTCGGCTGATTCAAGCACCTGACCCCATACGGTTTGCCTGAATGCCGAGTTTGTGGCTGGACCTTCCAACCATATATCCACAAATAAGTCGAAAGTTATACGAGCAGCTTTATCGCCAGGCTGGTCCAGCGCCGAGGTAATATCATCAAGAACAGATGACCATTGTTTGCCATATCGGTTTTTTAATAAATTGGAGTCATTTTTCTCAAGTCCTTGTATTACCCCTAAACTTCCCGCGTGATCTGCCACGACCAAGAAATCTAATGGACGCTCTAATTTGACCGGACGACCATCATGCTCAATAAGCGTTTCCCCTTTTGCAAACCGATAAGCTTCATCTGGGCCAAATTTCTTATTAGCAAATAAATAAGAATCCCAAGAAAGGGAAGAATGTAAGTGTGTATCTCCAAAGTACACTTGTTGTGGATAGTTACTTCTTAGTGATGGTGAATATGACTCAGTAGTCTGAGCATTGGCTCTCAACGCATATTGAAAAACGATGAAAATGAGTAAAATACCGTAAATTAACCTCATAATACTTTCTCCCTTTGGACACTCCCGTCACCACTGTTTAATAAACCTGTAAGACAATAGATAATTTCTCTACACAACCCTTCCTTTAACAACTTGGAATCATGCTGGTTAACCGAAAAAGCAAACGCTGTTTTCACGACAGGACAATACCCCGCATACGTTCCCAAAAAACCGCCATGCCCATAATGAAGCAAAGGCTCTTCTTCCTGCTCTATGCCCATGCGGTAAACACCAGGCACCTGTTCAGCCTCACCATAAGCTACCGGACCTCCTCGTGTAGCAGCCACAGTGCTTAGCATTGTTTTGAGCGTAGAGGGCGAGTTATAAACCTGACCGGTGAACAGACTCTGGATAAACTGCGCCATGTCCACTACGGTTGATGCAAGGCCACCACCGCCAAAAATGTCATAGGACGCGTGATGGTGATAAAAGTCTTTAATCCCTACATATTGATGAACACGAGACTGAAGGGATTCAGGCGCTGGCTCGTCTACCTCTAACCAGGTTGAAGCGAGCTGGAGACGTTCATAACTCAGCAGAGCCCTTAATGCGCGCCCCAGGGATAAACCGCTGACCTGCTCAATAATTTCCCCTAGCAAAATATATCCCGTGTCACTGTAGCGATAGATTTCACCCGGCTCGCCATAGGGCGAGCCCTGCTGCATTGCTAACTGGAGTTGCTCTAGTCTTGTCCAACTATGCTGCGGCTCCTTATGATAAATTGCCTCAAAGGCAGGACAGTCAGCATAATCAAAAAGACCGCTGGTGTGGGTCAACAAATGACGCACCGTGATTTTGTCCATACGATAACCAGCATTCACTAACAGCCGGTTGTAATGATCGGGCAGATATCTTTTTATGACCTGATCGATATCCAGTAAATCACTTTCATAGAGCCGAAGAATGGCCGCTGCAACAAAGGTTTTGGTGTTACTGGCAATCCGGATGGGATGCTCCGGCGAAATAGCCTGTGCCTGGGTTTTATCCGTATAGCCAGTACTAACGGTCAACGCCTGATTGTCCGACTTCAATGCCAGCTGTATACCGTATACAGGCGCTTTCGAGTTGGCACCTGAATTAATTAATGTATCCAGTAAATCTTGCAGGGGTTCTTTTAAGCCCTTCATGCCGCCCTGCTCCGTATCAACAACGCTGACTTTTTCACTAAACCATAAATCAAGGCTGAGCTTAGCAATGAGTCTACCGCTGGTACTGTCGATAACAGAACCCATTCATTGGCAGAGGCGTACCCCAGCAGGCTGGCGGCGACCCAGGAAAATAATGCGGGCACGCTATAGGCCTGAACCGTTCCTAGGTCATCACGGCTGTATTGGTGATCACAAAAACAAAAATGGTAGGTAATATATACACCGGCTACTGGCGGCATGGTCACGCCCAGTAACAGTAAAAAAGGCAAGAACCTGTCCATAATACCCAGCACGGCAAAGAGTGTGCCGATGGTGCCGGCGATAACCACCAAGTGCCAATACTCTAAACGGGTAAACACGGCAGCCAGGCTAAGTGACCCGCTATAGAGATTGGCGTTATTGGTTGTCCAAGCCGTAAATATCACAACCACCAATCCCATAACGCCCACATTCAATGCCGTAATGATGGGTATAACATCGGACTCACCAGTTGCCAGGGCGGGGATTGCAGCTGAAGACAGGATAAGCGGAAAGGCAAGGCCGAAGGTGATCACGCAGGCGATCAAGGCCTGGTTGAGTGTTCTGGCATAGCGACAGTAATCCGGCATTAATATGGCACCGACAACCGTACTACCAACGACAATGGAAATGGCCTGGCCAAAACTGACGGTGCCATTTTCTGTGGCTTCTACCTTAAAGCCATAATGGTTGAGACTTAGGGTAACCAGCGTAATCAATGACAGGCATAAAACCGGCACAGCCATATTCGCCAGTTTATTGAGCGCCTTAAATCCAAATATGGCGGTACTCACCATCAATACACCGCCGATAATGATATAAAGCGATGTGCTACCGGCATGAATATCCAACAAACCCAAAGACTGAAGTACGGATTCACCAAACAGCGCCGAGTTAATGCCAAACCAGCCGAATAAGCTAAAGCCAAAGATTAAGTTGATTAAGATGGCGCCTTGCTTACCAAAGGAGTACTCAATAATTTTATAGGTACTCAGTCGTGTGCTGGCTCCTACGGTTGCACACAGGCACGCAATCGCGCCAAGGATAATACCGCCAATAACAAAAGCGGCGACACCTTGTGACAACCCCAGTGTTCCTCCCACTTTAGTGCCGGTATAAAAGGCAGGAAGTGAAATAAAGATACCGACCAGCACCGACAGTATAGGGACATAGCTGACCAAGCGATGCTGTGGCACCGCTCCCGAGGTGACTTCATCCAGCAGGGGGTTATTCTGACTACTCATTGTGCATCCTTAATTCCGGTGATTAACCATGGTTTGCAATAAACCCACTTCATAGCTCCACGGTTCATCACGGTCTTTTTGTTCTGCTATCAAGGTGTCAAACAAGCCATAGCCGCGACAAAATACTTCAGCAGATTGCTTGGCGAGTCCGTTTTGAAATATGAGGAAATCAGGCTTATCCAAAGTGTACTGCGGCCACTCTGTTTGATGAGGCTGATTGGGGTTTCCGGTTTTGGCAAAACAGGTCAGATACTCCATTAATTGGTCAGCCATATCGATATCAGTCTGGCGAATATTGAACGCTGGCCAATTGGCCAAACCATCCTGAAATACCTCGCCCGCCTTGTAGTCTTTGATACCAAAAAACAGCAATAGAATATCCATGCCATGGAAGGCCCCGACGCCCAGTTGGTCTGACCAGGGCATACTGTGTTCGAATTTATAAAGAAACGTCGGGCTGCCTGAAGCAGCAACCGTTGTTGCCAGCTTTTCAGCCGCCCAGCCGAACCAGGCATCGCTTAGCGCACAGACAGAGGAAGCTTGTGGTGTTTCATTGGGGTAAATTCGCAGGAACTCTTCTGCGGCATCACTGTACTGTCGATTGACACTGTTAGTGTAGGCTTCTGAATTATTTGGCAGGGCCAAGTCAAACTCTGAGATAGCAAAGGTACTCTCGTCATCGGTGCAACCGACCATAAAGGGCATTGCCCGCTGCTGGCCGCGCTCAAACACATTGAGTAGCTGATCGGTGTATAGCCAGTTATCAATAACCACATCGCAGTACTGTTCCCTCGAGTTCATGGTATTGAGCGGCGCGACCAGTTGATCAGCCGGTAGCGCACGCATTTGCTCCAGCGTTAGGTCACCAATAAGGTCAATGTAGTGTTTACCTTGCTGTTCGGCAGACGGTTTGTTAGCCATCGCTTTGCTGAGATATGACAGCGAAGGCAGTACCGCGCTCTGGGCGATCGCTTTGTGAAAGAGTCCTGCGGATTGCTCGGTGGCCATTAACAATGGCACGCTAAACCCGCCAGCGGAATGACCGAAGACGGTCACATTATCGGGGTCACCACCAAAGGCTTTTATATTGCGCTGTATCCATCGTAACGCTTCGAGTTGATCGGTAATCCCATAGTTACCCGACGCACCTTCTGGTGATTCAGCGGACAGTTCCGGATGGGCAAAGTAACCAAATACGTTAAGGCGATAGTTAATGGTTACCAGCACTACACCCTGTCTTGCCAAGTGGGAGCCGTCATAACCGGTGGCCGAACCATGCACCAGACTGCCACCATGGATAAATACCATTACCGGCTTCAGTGTATTGGATGGTGCAGGCTGAAAGTCCGGCGCCCAAAGATTGAGGTAGAGACAGTCTTCACTCATCTGGGGAATGGGAAAGTAATAAAAATCTTTTTTGGCATGGGTTTGAGGCTGAACGCAGGCGGGTGAGTAATGAGTGGCCTGCCGCTCACCCTGCCAGGGGTCAATCGCTTCAGCAGGCTTCCAGCGGCGATTACCTATCGGTGGTTTGGCGTAGGGGATGCCTTTGAAGACAAGAAGGTCAGCGTGAGACTCCCCTACCAAGCAACCTTCATGGGTATCAACCACTATACTTTGCGTGTTACACAACATTTTATTTCACCAATGCATCTTTCAAGTATTCATCGGACGAAAAATAGGGATAACCGTAAACAGCCTTTTTTGCTGGCGTAGGATAGGCCAACTTGCTGTGGCTTAACCCAACCTTAACTAGTACATCCGCCATATGAATGGCCAATGGCAAAGGATTTACCACTTGTACATTCATATTGTTATTGACCAATTGTTGGCGCATCTCGTTCGCACAATTAACAAAACCTGTGCAACCCAGTACGACGGCACCCACTTGATACTGTTTTACCAGATCAATAGCTGCCGCAGTAAGGCGTTCTATAATGGCAGATTCATTATCAGCAATATCCAACACGTTTATATCTACAGCCTGATAAGCTGACATACGATCGGACAGACCATAAGTCGACGCTAAATCTTCGATTTCTCCACGAAACCCTTCCAGCAAGCCAATATAACCAAAGCGTCTCCCCAACATACTGGCAATATGCATAGCTGTTTGGGCCGTACCAATAACAGGTATCGAAACCAACTCTCTGCAAGCTGAAAGACCTGGGTCGGCCATGCAATCAATGACGATTGCATCAAACCCAAGTTTTTCAGATTGTAAAACTTGCTTTAAAAGATCTGGTACAGAAAGCGCATCGTCACAAGCCGCCTCAATACAAATTGGACCTACCGTCAAGCTACAGTGATCAACAGATAAGTCCGAACGCAAATATTTTTCTATACTTAAGAATTGAACATCACTACAGGAAACAATTGGCGTAATAAGCTTAATTTTAGAATTCATAAATTGTGTAATTCCAACTAGTAATACAAAGGATGGCCTGCGCTTAAACTAAAACCGCAGGCCGGCCTTGGAGCACTAAAAGTTGTAGGTATAACCTAAACTCCATATTCTTGGAGCGGCAGCGTAAGCAAACCCATTGACATACTGGGAATTATATTCTTCGTCAGTAGCATTTGTGACTTCAGCAACGAGAGACCAGCTGTCATCGGTATCTTCAATGCCCAATCTAAGATTAACTAGTGTTATAGGATCGCGCTCAGAAAGGTTTGCAGGGGTTCCAAACTGACTGCCTCTGCGTTCATAGTCCACTCTAATGAAGCCATCAATTTGGTCAACAATACTTCCTCGATACTGCCCACCTAAATTAAAAGTAAAATCAGGCACATTAAATAATTTATTGCCTTCAGAGCTTGGGTCCAAACTATATTCGTTAATTTCCGTATCTGTTATACCGTAGGCAGCCACAATATCGAAACCCTCTGCAACCTCCAACGAGAAATCTAACTCGGCACCACGGATGTCAACATCATCAATGGCTGTAACAATTGAAGCATTTAAAGCCCCAACGAAGAGCAGAAACTGGCCATTTTCAAGCTCAGTATCAAAGATAGCGGCATTGACGCGGACTCGGCCATCAGCATATACGCCCTTAAAACCGATCTCACTTGTAGTGGTAACCTCTTCAGGGACGATGTCACTAACCCCACCAATACCAAGTCCTGCTGCAATATCAGCCACACCATTTTCATTAAACTGGCCACTTCTGAAACCCTTACCCCAAGATGCAAATACCGACACATTTTCTTGAAGCTTATATCGGAGACTGAATTTTGGCTGAAAGGCACTAAACTCTGCGTTATTAATAGCATTCGGTACCCCTGCCGTGTTGAAAGGGGATACATGCTGCTCCCGTTCATCACGATCATAACGGGCGGCTATTCCAAGCTCCAATTTATCAGAGACGTCATAGGCGATATTACCAAACAAGGCCCACGCTTTATTATCATCCGCAGAACCGAGATAAGTCTGGGTTGGATTTCTTGGATCTGTTAAGAAAGACGTACCCACAGACAAGATACCCTGCCCAGTATCAAGACTACCAGTAGATGCAACCGTGCTATCCGTAGAAAGATAATAGGCGCCTACTTGCCAACGAAAGGTCTGATCGTCCCTAGAGGTTAGCCGAATCTCTTCGCTCCAGGACTCAACACTAGTATTGTTACTTTGGCCACCGCCACCAAATACGGTCACTCGATCAGCTGTATAAGGAAACTGATCACCCTTCTGCTCACGAAACACATCATTGTAGGCGGTTACAGAACGCAAGGTACCCCAATCATAGTCCAACGTAATGGATACACTATATTCGTCAATGTTCCTTTCATTCGTTCCAAGATTATTGGAATGGAAAGTTCGATCAACCTGATTTGCATCGCCGGCTGTAAAATCGAAGGATGAAAAAGAATTAGCATCGATAAGGAAATGACCAGTAGAGTCAACCAAGGCTCTCTGATAAGTGTAGTTTAAAGCACCGCCCTCCTGTCGCGCGATATTTACTTTAAAATCCACTTCGACATTATCCCTCGGCGTCCATATTAAACGGCCACGTCCAGTAAACTCCTCGTTAAAGTCGACCTTCTCATTTAAGAATGAATTATTGTAGATGCCATCTGAGTCTTCATAACGAAATGCAAGGCTATAACCTACATTCTCACTAGCTGGCCCTCGAATAACGCCTTCCGTCAAATAGCTATTGCCTCGACCACCTTCAAACCTCAAACTCCCAGACATTTCATCTGTAGGTCTTTTAGTGGAAATTATAACGGCACCAGCTGTTGCATTTCGGCCATATAAAGCTCCTTGAGGGCCTTTGACTACCTCAATGCTTTCAACATCAAAGAGTCCTTGTGTTAACTGCCTTGAACTCGATTGCTGAACGCCATCCACAATAACCGCAATTGGAGACTCTCCTGTTCTAACCTGAGAAATTCCCCGAACCGTTAAAAAAGAATTACTTCCTTTAGCTTGTTCGACAATACTCATATTAGGCGTTAAATTAATAAAATCCCGTGCCTGCTCAATACCTGCATCCTGAATCTGTTGAGCATTAAACACTGTTTCAGTAATTGGCACATCCAAGATATTTTCAGCCCTCATTCGAGCGGTTACCACAATCTCATCCAAAATACCCTGCGCCCGAGCACTCTCATTCTCCTGCACCACTGCCGTGCTTAAACCACCAGCCGCCATAAGCCCAACCATAGTGGCCAGCAAACTTTTCCGTTTGTTTGTACTTGTATTCATATTACCTCTCCCTTTATGACTGTAATTCTGAGCTCTGGGGTCGGTGATAATAATGACCCCGCGCTCAGTCAGATCGCCGGTGAGAGGAGTGCTTTGCAGCAGTTGCTGCAAGGCGCTGTTGATGCTGTGTTCACCCTGCACTGCTGTGGATTGGTGGGTGTCTACCAGGTCGTAGGAAAACAACAGTTGGTGGCCGGTTTGTTTGGCCAGTTGGCCTAGGGCCTGTTCTACTTTGAGCGGGGGTATATTGAATTGATACCTGGTGCTGTCCGTAGCGTTGGCGGTTTGACCTAGGCTACCGCAGAGGAAAACAATTAATGCCCCTGCTGTTGCCTTTTTCCATTGTTGTTGACCAGTCGATGGTTTTGCACAGCGTTTTGTGTTTCTCACCGGTCGCATATTGGGTAATGCTGTTGGGTGCAAAAACCTCAGGTGTGGGGCTGAAAAAAACTGTTTTTTTATGGGTTTGCTTTGGCTTCGCTTAACGATTTTCGTTAGAAATAAGGTAGACCACATCCTTTGAGACCTCTTGTACATGGATATCAAAACCATCCCTTAGGGCTTCAAACAGCGACTCGGTGTCACCCACTTTGAACAACCCCCCTACTTTCATTTCCCGGGCGTGGCGCTCGGGTATTATTATTTTTAACTCTGTGTAGCGGCTGATTTCGTCCACTACGCTCTGTAGTGGCTCGCCTTTAAATACCAGCATGCCCTTGCGCCAGCTGAGGTCCTGTTCCAGCTGGCTGGCCACCATCACTTGCACATCATTGAGCAGGTTTTTATCGAAGGTGAGCATGGTGCCGGCGCTGGCTTTGACGGTTGATGCCGGGGCCACCGGGTTGCCGGGCTGCTGGCTGTTATCGGCCACTGTAATATTGGTGCTCAGATCGGGCTGCGGTGGGCGGTCAATCTCTACGGTGCCCTGGGTCACTATGACCTCTACATCAATTTTGCGCACATGCACGGTAAAGGCGGTGCCTATGGCGCGCACCAGTCTGCTGCCTGCATAGACTTCGAAGGGCCTGCTGGGGTTGTGGGCGACATCAAAGTGGGCTTCACCCTGGGTCAGGTTGAGGCGGCGCAGGCTGCTGCTGTAGTCCACTTCCAGGCGGCTGTTGGTGTTGAGCTGCACTGTGGAGTTGTCGGCCAGTTGAATAATGCGCTGCTCGCCAATGCCGGTGCTATACACCGTGGCGCTACCCAGCTGCAGCATAAAGGCCAGTACCAGGCCGGCAATGGCGACAAAGCTGGCGGCGAAGGTGGCTCTGGTGTTGGGGAAGAAGCGGCGGCCACTGGCTGATTTGGCTGTTGGTTCGTCTTTTTTTGCAGTGGGCTGGTCTGGGTGCATCAGCTCTCGTGGCAGTACGGCCTGGGTAAGAATATTCATCTCGTCCCAGAAGTCGACCAGCTCTTCAAAGGCGATGCGATGGGCCGGGTCGGCATTGACCCATTGCTTGAACCGGGCCAGGTCGCGCTGGCTGGGTTGTTCGGCATCCAGTTTGGCGAGCCATTCGCTGGCCTGGGTATGGATGGATTTGTGGTCCGGAAATTCCAATACTGCGCCGCTGTTGGTTTGAGTATCGTTGTGATTACTCATGAGTCTGTCCTCGCACCATGTGTTTGGGGTCGGGCAAATCTGTCACAGTTGCCTCGTGAATATTGTTAACCCCCTCGCGGTTTTCGATATAGCGCTTGCAGCGCTCTGTGCCTATGGCGATATGTTTTTCCACGGCGCTGGGGCCTATGCCAAGGCTCTGTGAAATGGCTTTGTGGGGCATGCCCTGCACTTTGCGCATTAGGAATACTCGCCGGCACTGGGGTGGCAGCTCTGCTATGGCGTCAAAAAACAAGCGGACTTTTTGTTGTGCGGCATATTCATCTTCAAGCAGGTCGGTGGTGCCGGCCTGGTCTTCCAGTGCATCTTCCAGGTAGTCGGTGAGCTTGCGGGTTTTGCGCGATAGCTCACTGTAGGCCAGGGAGCGGGCCACTTGAAACAGGTAGGCTTTGGGTGAGTCGATCTCGCGGCCTTGGGTGGCTTTGTAGGCGCGCAGGAAGGTTTCCTGGGATATCTCGTCGATATCTTCCTGCTTGTACAGAAAGCGCCGCAGGAAGCGTTTGAGTATAGATTCGTTCTGCAAAAACGCGGCATAAATACCAGAGTCTTTCTGGCCGCTGCGGCTACCTGATGATGCAGATTTGTGGGATTTCCCTATTTTCATGGCCCGGCCTGTAATTAAGTTGGCAGACAAATTGTTGTTGCCAACTGTTGGTAACAGTTTTGGGAGGGATTTCCGCAGTAGTGGCTGGTGTTTTTTTGTTGTGTGGTAATCCCCTTCCTTAGGGTTAAAGATAGACTATTGGGGGATAAGAGGTGGACTGTCCTGTTGATCAGGCTAATAATCAGTCATTTATGATCGCATTTGAGGCAAATTGTTATAAAAAAGATCAGATATGACTGCACCCTGCGGACCTAAAGCTGGTAAACCCAGTATCAATAAGCTATCATAACTGATACTAAACCAGGTATATTCATTAATTTTCGATCATAAATGATATTATGAAAATCACAAATCTGACACCAGACAACCATATACTCAGCGAATTTGGCCAGCGACTGGCGAGAATCCGCAAGCAGCAGAGGCTTTCGCAAACAGCGCTGGCCGAACAGGCTGGCATTGGTGTGGCTACCTTGCGGCGCATCGAAAATGGCACCGATAGCCAGCTCGGCTCGTGGGTTAAGTTGTTAAAAGCGCTGGATATGGATGCGACTCTCGACGCCCTATTACCTGAGGAATTTAACTCGCCCATGGCTGAAACACTGCGCGAGCGCCAAGCTAAGTATAAGGTGGGCTCGGAGGCGAACAGAAAACAAAGCACCCTTTCTTCAACGTCTATTGTCTGGGGAGATGAGCAGGCATGACCACTGCCACAGTAAAACTTTGGCAAACCCCCATTGGTTATATCTCCATGAACAGGGGCGAGCGGTTTGCGCGCTTTGAGTATGACCCTGAGTTTGCCACTAAAGGCATTGAGCTGGCACCGCTGATGATGCCGGTGCGAGCCAGGCAGATTTACCAGTTTACCGACTTACCTATTCATGCCTTTCATGGTTTGCCTGGACTCTTGGCCGATAGCCTGCCAGACAAATACGGTAATCGCCTGATTGATATCTGGCTGGCCCAAACTGGCCGCCCAAGCAGCGATTTTAATGCGGTGGATCGGCTCTGCTATACAGGCACCAGAGGCATGGGAGCCTTGGAGTTTGAACCTGCCAGCAGTACTGATAATACTGGCGACCAGGAGGTTGCTGTGGAGCAATTGCTTGAACTAGCCTCTATGGCATTTGCCGATAAATCTGTATTGGATACACAACTCAGCGCCAACAATGGCAAACAAGCGCTGCTGGATATTTTAAGTGTTGGCACCTCCGCAGGTGGCGCAAGGGCCAAGGCGGTTATTGCTTTTAACCCGAAAACCAAGCAGGTGCGCTCTGGGCAGCTTAATTTGCCCGCGGGGTTTGAGCACTGGCTGATTAAATTTGATGGCGTTAAGTTTAATGGCGACTGGGGTGTCAGCGACCCGGTGGGTTATGGGTTGCTGGAGTACAGCTATTATCAGGTCGCCTTGGGCTGTGGCATCAATATGGCCGAGTCGCGTTTATTTACCGAGACTAATCGCCACCACTTTATGACTCGCCGCTTCGATCGTGATGCAGAGGGTGGCAAGCTGTTTATGCAAACTCTGGCTGCGGTGGCGCACTTCGATTATTTTGCAAGTGGTTATTATTCCTACGAACAGCTCTTTATGGTGATGAAGCAACTGCGCATACCTGCAGCATCTATTGAACAACAGTTTCGCCGTGTGTTGTTTAATCTGGTGGGCTGTAATCAGGATGATCATGTTAAGAATTTTGCCTTTACCATGGATCGTCGTGGGCAGTGGGATATCAGCCCGGCTTACGATCTCTGTCATGCCGAGGGCAGTGACTTTACTCGCCACCATCAGCTGAGTATTAATGGCAAAACCCATGGCTTTACCCTGGCCGATCTCAAGCATCTTGCCGCCTATGCTGGCCTGCCACGGGGGCGCGAAAAGCGAATTCTTGCTGAGGTGCTGGATGCCTTTGCTGGCTGGCATGATCTGGCTAAAGAGCTGGATATTCCCCAGCGTTTAATTGCCCATGTGGGCAGTACATTGCGGATGGAGTGGGTTTAGTTATTGGGGAATTATTATTCTGAGCCTGAAACACAATGTCATCCTGAATCAACCAAAAAAGGGCTGGAATCTATTTGCTATGGGTAGATACCAGCCCCAGCCCCAGCCTACGCTGGGGTGACGTTCCTGCGCTGGGGTGACGTTCCTGTGCTGGGGTGACGTTCCTGTGCTGGGGTGACGGAATAGTGTCATTCTCGCGTAGGCGGGAATCTGGTGGAGGCCCCAGCCCCAGCCCCTTACGAACTATAGGGATGAGGAAGCACGCTATTTCCATGAGGCCCCCTGCTACGCAGTTTTGCAAATCACATTCTGTTTGACTGGCATTTCAGTTTTTACAGTGCTAGCCTTAAAAAATTGTGATAATTTGTTGTATCGATTGCGATGTTAAAAGGACAAGCAACAACTAGGGATTGGATTCCGACAGGAGGATAAACAATGACTTCCTCGCACTGCCCAGATAAACGCGTAATTTCTGCTTTTACCGAAAATGAGGCATCGAGCCTTACTGGTATTTCTCAGTATCAACTCAGAAGCTGGCACAATGAAGGCTTCTTTGAGGCTGAATTTGCCGAGAAAAATTCACGTCTGCCATTTTCAAGAATGTACTCTTTTGACAATCTAGTCGCGCTGCGAGCTCTCAACAAGCTCCGCAATGATGCTGGTGTCACTCTGCAACACCTCAGAGAGGTTAAAAGGAAACTTAAGCCCATGGATAACAATGACTGGGGTCGAAAAAGCATCTATGTTGTTAATAAGAAGGTGGTGATTGAAGATAGCGGTGCTCTAACAGAGGCGCTCAGTGACCAGTCAGTGATAGAGATATCTCTTCGTGTGATTCACGACGATTTGCAAGCAAAGGTTAAAAAAATGCGTCAGCGACGTTCCTCAGCGGTAGGGAAGATTGAGCATAAGCGCACTGTTGTGCGCAACAAGGAAACGCTAAGCGGAACCAGGGTCACTGTAGATACTATTTTGGAATTTGTGAATGAGGGATATTCCGTAGAAGCTATCCTATCGGAATATCCAGCCCTTAAACGGGCAGATATCAACGCGGTCATCAATCAAAGGACTAATGCTTGAACGAACCGGCGACCATATTGAAGTTTTTCTTAGATGAAGGCGTTCCCCACTCAGTTGGCGCGAATTTAACCACTGAAGGCCACAATGTTATTTATCTAGCAGAGGCGATTAAACGTGGCTCACCTGATCAGGTAGTCTGCAAGGCAGCCATGGAAAACGATGCAATACTTATCGCACATGATAGCGATATGAGAACTATTGCGCGGAGTCATGGTATTGGACAGAGTCGTTTTAGAAGGCTCAACTTACTCAAATTATCGTGCAAAAAAACTCGCTCTGCGAGCCGCGTAGCTGAGGCTTTGCGCTTGCTTGTGCATGAGTGGAACTTTGGAGATTACAAAAGAGGCCGCCAGCTGGATATGGAAGTGCGCGATACCGTCATTCGGCTTAATCGGTAATTTTCTTATCAAGTATCGCTGTGCGTAATCATTGTGGAGGGTACACCATGGCTGAGGTTCAGGGGCTTGAAGAATATGAACAGTTGGAGTTTTTAAAGGCCATTGCACAGGGCTTGATGGATATCAAGAATAACCACACTGTAACCTTTGGTGAGGCTAAGAAGAGGTTGAGCGCTAATCAAACGTCATTCCAGCGCAGGCTGGAATCTATTTGCTATGAGTAGAGTAGATACCAGCCCCAGCCCCAGCCTACGCTGGGGTGACGTTCCTGCGCTGGTATGACGCTACTGCGCTGGGGTGACGGAGCTGGTGGTTAACTGGCCTCCGCATAACGGCGAAGAATATCCAAAAAGTCACCGCCGTATTTTTCCAGCTTGCTGTCCCCTACTCCGTTAATACGCAGCATCTCACTGGGCGAGGTGGGCATGGTGTCGAGCATCTCTTTGAGGGTGGCGTCGTGGAAGATTACGTAGGGCGGCACATTGTGCTCTTCGGCCAGAAACTTTCTGCATTCTCGCAGCTCATCCCACAACTCTTGGTCTTCGGGCAGTATCTGGGCTTTTCTGGCGGATTTTGAGCCTGATTTTTTAGCATTGGGTGCTTTGATTTCTTCAATGCGCAGAAACAATGCTTGTTCGCCTTTTAGTACCGGCCTGCTTTCATCTGTTAGTTGCAGTGCGCTGTAGCCTTCAATATCAACGCGCAGTAAACCACGCACGACCAGCTGTCTGATTACTGAGCGCCACTGGGCTTCGTGAATATCAGTGCCTATGCCAAAGGTGCTTAGTTGCTGATGCTGGTGCTGCAACACTTTGTCTGTTTCTTTGCCCTGCAGTACATCCATCACATGCATGGCGCCAAAGCGCTGGCCGGTGCGGTAGATGCAGGAAAGTAGCTTCTGGGCGGCTTCGGTGGCGTCCCAGGTTTGTGGCGGGATCTGGCAGTTATCGCAGTTGCCGCACTGGTCTGGGGCCTGGTCGGCAAAGTAGTTGAGCAGTACTTTGCGGCGGCAGCTGGTGACTTCGCAGAGGCCGAGCATGGCGTCCAGCTTGTGGCGCTCGGTGCGTTTAAACTGTTCGGTGCCGTCGGAGTTTTGTGCCATCTGCTGCAGGCGCACCACATCTTGCAGGCCGTAGATCATCCAGGCATCTGCGGGCTGGCCATCGCGGCCGGCGCGGCCGGTTTCCTGATAATAGGCTTCGATGCTTTTGGGCAGATCCAGATGGGCGACAAAGCGCACATCTGGTTTATCTATGCCCATGCCAAAGGCGATGGTGGCGACAATAATCACGCCATCTTCGCGCAAAAAGCGATTCTGATGGGTCTGCCGCAGTTGGGGCGACAGGCCTGCATGGTAGGGCAAGGCGGTAAAGCCCTGCTGGGTTAACCAGGCGGCGGTGTCTTCGACCTTTTTGCGGGACAGGCAGTAAACTATGCCGGCTTCGCTGGTGCGCTGCTTTAAAAAGTCCAATAGCTGTTTTTTGGCGGTGGTTTTATTGGCGATGGCGTAGCGAATATTGGGGCGATCAAAACCGCTGATATAGGACTCTGCGTTGTCCAGGGACAGGCGCTGCACAATCTCCTTGCGGGTGCGCATATCGGCGGTGGCGGTCAGGGCAATCCGCGGTACCGCGGGGAAGCGCTCTTGCAATAGACTCAGAGACAGATAATCGGAGCGAAAATCATGGCCCCACTGGGATACGCAGTGGGCTTCATCAATGGCAAATAACGCCAACTGGCAGCGGCTGAGCAGATCTAGGGTGTAACTCTGGATTAGGCGCTCTGGTGCTATATAAAGCAGATCCAACTGCCCTGCCAGCAACTGCTGTTCAATACTATTCTGCTGGCTGTGGTCGAGGCTGGAATTTAAGAAAGCTGCCTTTACACCCAGCTGCTGCATGGCATCTACCTGGTCCTGCATCAGGGCGATTAATGGCGAGATAATGACCCCAACACCCTCCCGTAGCAATGAGGGAATCTGATAGCAAAGGGATTTACCACCCCCGGTGGGCATTAGTACCAGGGCATTATTGCCGGCACTGACAGTCTCGATTATCTCGGCCTGGTGGCCACGAAAACTATCGTAGCCATAGAGGCTATGGAGAACATCTAGTGCATTTTGTGACATAGGGTTCCGACTATTAATTGAGTTTGGACTGGCGTGTTAGCGCGCGATAGTTATTTTTTCTGGGGTTAATCTATAACCCAGTGCACCCATAATGGCGTTAACATTATCCAGGCGCGGATTACCTTTGATTGACAGTGCTTTTTGCAGGCCCTGGCGAGTCATACCGGTTTGCTTGGCCAACTGGGTAATACCTTTCACCTTGGCAATCACCCGCAGCGATGCAAGCAAGGCAGCTGAGTCACCATCGCTAGCATATTGTGAAAATATTTCTGCTACGTAGCTATCGATCTCTTCGGGATGATCGCGAAAATAGCTCTCTTCCAGATTATCTAAGGTTCTGTATTTATTCATTAGCCTGATACTCCTGCCAATAACCTATGGCGGTGACAATATCCTTTTTCTGCGTCGCTTTGCTGCCGCCTGTCAGCAACAAAATATTGATTGGCCCATCCTTGCCTCGCTAATATACCCAAGCCAACTATAGTTGGCAATAAGGCATGTTTAGTATTGTGGCAAAAATAATAAATAACAGGGCTATGGATAACTGCGAGGGGAATCACTATTGGGGGTAAAGCGGAGAAATTTTACAGCTGCCACTCGGTGCGGCCTGCGAAGCTGTCGCCATTATTGGTGAAACGAACGAAGGCAGGAGTCACCCGATAGAAATGACTGCGGCCAAAGGCGGCGCCTATGCGTTGTTCTTGCTCGGTCTGGGGGCTGTCGATAAGGCCGGCAATTTCCGGGTAGCGGGCAAAGTACGCCTCGGCAATGGCTGCCCTCTCCTCTTCGGCGACCTGCGCTATGGTGCCATGAATCTGGGCGCCGCAAATGGATTGCCAGTTGCCGTCGTAGTCGGAGTAGATGGAGACTGCGGCGGCGCCGTCTATGGGTAGGCTTTTAATATGGCGGCTATTGGCGGAGGATAAAAAATACAGAGCAAAGGGCTCGGCGCCGAGGTCAGCCACATAGAGCACCGGGGCTGACCAGGGGCCGCAGGCATCGCCTGTAGCTATGGTGAGTACAGACTCGGCCTGCAAAAATGCTTTGAGTTGGGTCTGGTCTTTAGACATTGCCCTGCCAGCGTTTGAGATTGTCGGACTCTATATCAAACAGGTCGAGTATGCGGGCCACCGAATGATTGACTATATCGTCAATGGTTTTGGGGTCGGTATAAAAGGCCGGCGCTGGAGGGCAGAGTATGGCGCCGATTTGGCTGGCTTTGAGCATTAGCTCGCAATGGCCTGTGTGCAGCGGCGACTCCCGGGGCACTATTACCAGTTTGCGGCGCTCTTTAAGCACTACATCAGCGGCGCGCACAATCAGGTTGTCGGCGTAGGAGTTGGCAATGCCGGAGAGGGTTTTCATGGAACAGGGAACCACAATCATGCCGGCGGTTTTAAAGGAGCCGCTGGCGATACTGGCGCCGATATTTTTATTGTTGTGCACCACATCGGCCAGGGCTTCGACAGCTTCGACCTGCCAGTCGGTTTCTATGCCTATGTTCATGCGCGCTGCGCTGCTGAGAATAAGATGGGTCTCTACGCCTTCACAGGCGGCGAGCATCTCGAGCATGCGTATGCCGTAGATCACACCGCTGGATCCGGAAATACCGATAATAAGTCGCATAGTAGTTGCCTGTGTTGCTAATCATTAGCCAGGGATTATTCTGCCCTGTTTGGCAGGCCAATAACAGCCATGGATAGTTTTACGCGGCATCTTGCTCTGTGGTTTCGCTGGTTTTGTCTTCGGCTCGGCCCTTGGCTTTTTCCTGGGCTTTTAGGTCTTTGCGCAGTACTTTACCCACATTGGTCATGGGCAGTTCATCGCGAAACTCGACAAATTTAGGTACTTTGTAGCCAGCCATATGCTCTTTGCAGTAGGCAATCACATGGTCTGCATTGAGGTTGGGGTTGGTGCTGACCACAAACATTTTAACCACTTCCCCCGCCTTGGCATCCGCCACACCAATGGCGGCACACTGGGCCACGTCTGGGTGGGTGGTCAGGGCCTGCTCCAGCTCGTTGGGGTAAACGTTAAAGCCAGAGACAATAATCATATCTTTTAGGCGGTCGACAATTTTAATGTAGCCCTCTTCGTCCACCTCAACAATATCGCCGGTGTGCAGCCAGCCGTCGACCAGCACCTCGTCGGTCTGCTCTGGGCGCTGCCAGTAGCCCTTCATGACCTGGTCGCCGCGCACACAGAGCTCGCCTGTGCCGCCCACTTCCTGCTCGACGCCGTTTTCATTGACCACTTTGATCTCGGTGCCGGGAATAGGAATGCCCGCGGTACCAATTTTTTCGTGGCCTGAGGGGTTCATGGAAATCACAGGCGACGACTCGGTCATACCGTAGCCTTCACTGACCACGCAGCCGGTGGTTTTTTGCCAGTCGTGGGCGACAGACTCCATTAGTGCCATGCCCCCAGACAGAGTCATACGCAACCGCGAAAAATCGAGGCGCTGGAAATCTCTGTCCTGCAGCAGGGCTACAAACAGGGAGTTTAGGCCGCAGAAGATTTCAAATTTAAAGTCTTTAATGGCGCTCACAAAGGCCGGGATATTGCGCGGGTCGGGAATCAGAATCGAGTGGCCTCTGGTGGCGGGCAATAGGCCCATACACAGAGAGAAGGCATAGATATGATAGATCGGCAGCGGTGCCACAGCCACATTGTGCTTAATGGGCTCATCGAGAATATCCAGTACCGAAAGCGACTGGGCAATATTGGCCATCAGGGTGCCCTGGGTCAGCATAACGCCCTTGGAGGCACCGGTGGTACCACCTGTGTACTGCAGGGCGCAGATATCGTCCAACTGGGCAGCACGCACTGGGTAGTTGCTGCTGCCAGTCAGCAGCTCCAGGAACGGAATCCAGTCGCCCTTGGGTAGCGAGGGCCGCTTGCCGGTCAGGGCCATGGCCGCACTAAGAATGCCTCGTTTGGGCTGGGGCAGCAGATCAATCGGGCGGGTGACCACCACATGCTCAATATTGGTACTGGGCAGAGCCTCGCACAGGGTTTCGTAGAACTGGTCTAGCACCACCACGGCTTTTACATTGGCATCATTAAACTGGTGCACCAGCTCGCGCACCGTGTACATAGGGTTGGTATTCACCACCACCAGACCCAGCTTCCAGGCGGCAATGACCACCACCGGATACTGAATAAGATTGGGTAGCTGAATAGCAATGCGATCACCGGGCACCAGCTTCAGTTGCTTTTGAAAGTAGCTGGCCACGCGACGGGAAATTTGGTCGACTTCGCCATAGGTCAGGGTCTGACCCAGGCAAGTAAAGGCTGGACGATCATTGGCATCGGCCACGGCGCCCCGCCATAGCTCCAACAGCGACCCAGCGGGCAACTCCGGCTGCTTGGAGTTTAAACCCACTTTTTTCTGTGCTTTTTTAACCGCTTCTTGCACCCGCATATTGATTCACCCAATCCTTTATTATTTTTTATCCAACGTTCTTGTTAGTTGCGCTATCTGGAGAGCCTTGCCATGCCCTGCTCCAGGCCAGCCAGAGTCATGGGGTACATCTTATCCTCTACCAGCTCTTTAAGCATCTGGATCGAGGGAGTGTACTCCCAGTATTTTTCCTGTACCGGGTTAATCCAGATCAGCTTGTCGTAGGCGTCGGTCATGCGCTGCATCCACACGGCACCAGACTCTTCGTTGTGGTACTCCACACTGCCGCCCGGGCTGGTGACTTCGTAGGGGGCCATGCTGGCGTCGCCTACGTAGATGACTTTGTAGTCCGATGAATATTTGTGTATCAGGTCAAACACAGAGATCTGCTCTTCGCGACGGCGGTGGTTGTCTTTCCACACATAGTCGTACATGCAGTTGTGGAAATAGAAATACTCGAGGTGCTTAAACTCGGTTTTGGCTGCCGAAAACAGCTCTTCACAGAGGCGCACATAGGGGTCCATGGAGCCGCCAATATCGAAAAATATCAGTACCTTCACGGCATTGTGGCGCTCGGGCACCATTTTGATATCCAGATAGCCTGCGTTGCGCGCTGTGCTGCCAATGGTGTCATCCAGATCCAGCTGGTCGGCGGAGCCTTCGCGGGCAAATTTGCGCAGGCGGCGCAGGGCTACTTTGATATTGCGGGTGCCAATCTCAACCGAGTCATCCAGATCCTGGTACTGGCGCTCGTCCCAGACTTTAACTGCTGTGCCTTTGCCACCTGGGCCACCTATGCGGATACCCTCAGGGTTGAAGCCGCCGTGGCCAAAGGGTGAGGTACCATTGGTGCCCACCCATTTATTGCCGCCCTCGTGGCGCTCTTTTTGCTCTTCGAGGCGCTTTTTAAACTCTTCGATTAGCTTTTCCAGGCCGCCCAGGCTCTCGATCTTGGCTTTTTCTTCTTCGGTAAAGTGTTTCTCAAACTCTTGGCGCAGCCAGTCTTCGGGAATCAGTGCTTCGATAATGCCGTCGATATTTTCGAGGTTTTTAAAGTAGGCACCGAAGGCTTTGTCGAAGCGATCGTAAAATTTCTCATCTTTGACCATTACTGTGCGGGCCAGAGTATAGAAATCGTCGATCGAACCAAAGGCCAGGTTGTGATCCATGGCGTCGAGCAGGTCCAACAGCTCACGCAGGGACACTGGCACCTTGGCTTTTTTGAGCGTGAAGAAGAAGTTAATCAGCATGGGAGCAGCGCGCTATTGGCCGGCGCGGCGGGTCATAAAGGCCAGTCGCTCCAGCAGATGTACGTCTTGCTCATTTTTCAGCAGCGCACCGTACAGCGGTGGGATTGCTTTGGTGGGGTCGCGGTTGGTCAAAATATCTTCGGGAATATCGTCAGACATAACCAGCTTTAACCAGTCGACCAGCTCTGAGGTAGAGGGCTTTTTCTTAAGACCGGGAATCTTGCGCACATCAAAGAAGATATCCAGAGCTTCGTCTACCAGCTTTTTCTTAATTTTGGGGAAGTGCACATCCACAATACGCTGCATAGTCATGCGGTCGGGGAAGTTGATAAAGTGGAAGAAACAGCGACGCAAGAAGGCGTCGGGCAGCTCTTTTTCGTTGTTACTGGTAATAATCACAATCGGACGCTGCACGGCTTTAATATTTTCGCCGGTCTCGTAGACATGAAACTCCATTTTGTCCAGCTCCAGCAGCAGGTCGTTGGGGAATTCAATATCGGCCTTATCGATTTCGTCGATCAGCAATACACATTGCTGTTCTGCGGTAAATGCTTCCCACAGCTTGCCGCGCTTGATGTAGTTGCCAATATCATGGACCTTGTCGCTTCCCAGTTGCGAGTCGCGCAGACGGGATACCGCGTCGTATTCGTACAGACCCTGCTGAGCTTTGGTTGTGGATTTAATGTGCCATGACAGCAGTGGCATACCCAGCGAGCTAGCCACCTGCTCTGCCAGCATGGTCTTGCCCGTGCCCGGCTCTCCTTTGATAAGCAGGGGGCGCTGCAAGGTTACGGCGGCGTTTACTGCCATCTGCAGTTCGTCTGTGGCTATATAGTCGTCTGTACCGGTAAATTTCATAGTATCTGGGTCCACTTCTTGGGGGTGAATTCTTGTTAAGCATTGCATAATAATCGATTAAGGCCTGTTTTTAGAACCTTAATCGGCCCGCCAGCCCCCTATAAATAGCGAAAATCGAGAAAAACTATGACCGGGGAGTATTTGGTTTATTTCTGATCTACTATTTTAGAGTTATTGTCTTATGGCTGAATCCAAACGGCTGTATGAGCGCGTCTTATGAATAACAGCTGAGGTATAGTGAGTCGCTACTGTACCAACAGATACCCCTAACCTTAAGGCGCTATAAGCCCTGGAGACAACCATGAACCACCCTTTTAAATCCCTGACACTCAGAGCGCTGCCTCTGGTCGCAGTCTTTATGACGGCTCCCACCTTTGCAGCGGAGCCTGCCGAGGAGCAGGAGACTCAGCAGCAGAGCGAAGAAATGAATATGGAGTTTTCCGTTTCTGCCTCAGATGACAGCTCTGCCAAGGGCGTAAAAATAATGATTCGCGGCGATACCGAGGGGGCCATCCTTGAAACTATCTTAGAAGAGTTTGCCAGTGAGGAAGACAGCACTGACGGCGAGGAGAGTGATGCATTTATAAGCATTGAGTCCTCGGGGGATGGAATTGCCTCGATAAAAGAGGTGATCAAAACCCTGGCCATGACCCAGTGGAGCGATCTTGGCGAAGAGGACAAACAGGAACTGTTGTCTAGCCTGGAAAGTCTGGATGACGAAATAACAATCCAGGTGCACCGCGATATTGATATGACTGAGGATTCGGACGCAGAGGGCATAGTCGCGATTATTGCAGTATTTGGGTTACCTCTGTTTTTGTTGATAGCCATTCTCTACTACAAGCACCGCAAGCGCATGGTCAAGGTGGCACTGATCAAAGACTATCTAGCCGCAGGCAAAGATGTGCCCATCGAGGTGCTGACGGTGATTAATGGCGAGGAGCCCGACGCTCCCAGCGATAGCTTCCAAAGTGCTGTGCGCAATATCGCGGTGGGTATCGGGCTGATCCTATTTCTGGGTATTGCAATCTCCTGGGAGCTCGCTGCTGTGGGCCTGATCCCACTGTTTATAGGGATTGGCAAGCTGGTCGTGTGGCGTATGAACAGAGACAGCTCTGCAACACTGGCAGACTAAGGCTGTTGCAGTCCCCTACAGATCAGGCACTGATCGAGAGAGTCGTGGCAACCCAATGCCACGACGCTTTCTCGACTCTGGTCGAGCGCCACCAGTCAGATCTGCGTTACTCGCTGCGACAGATGACTGGCTGGGATGAAGCCCTGGCCGATGATCTTGCTCAGGAGACCTTTATCAAGGCCTTTCAGGCCATAGCCAGCTATAAAGCCGAGGCGAAATTCAGCAGCTGGCTCTATCGCATTGCCTACAACCAACTGGTAAGCCATTTTAGGCTGGCCAGAAACCGGGAAATTACCGGGGTGGATGATACGGTTATCAACGCCCCTGAGCGCGCGGTGAATGACGAGTTTTCCGAGCAGGCGCTGCACAGAGACCTGGCTCGCGCCATGGAACAGTTACCCACTCAACAGCGCATGGTCATTCATCTTTATTTGCATCGGCAATTAACTCACCAGGAAATCTGTACTATTATGCAAATACCGCTGGGAACGGTGAAAACCTGTATAAGCCGAGGCAGGGCTCAGCTGAGAGACCTGTTATCCAGCTGGTATGAAGAGGATCAAGCATGACTAAAACCACAGATATCGACAACCTGTTTGCCCAGGCTCGCAACAGCGAACCCTATCTTAGCAGCCAGGGCTTTGTTGCAGGAGTAAAGGCTGGGTTACCGGTTGGCCGCAGGGTGTCTGTTGGCCAGGAGACAGCCATTACGATTGCTGCCACTGTGCTCGGTGCTGCTGTCGCCTTTCCTTTGTTTCCGGCTGACGAAATTTTTGCTCTGATGCCCAGCAGTTTTTCCATTACCCCTGTTGGCATGCTGACTGCTTCCGGCCTGCTCTCTGGGCTGATTTATTGGCTCGCTGAACACAGCACATCCAGCAAATTATAAACCTCAACTAATTGGCGCTTGGCGTCGCAGCTGCTTCAGCCTCTGGTTGCGAGCTGCGCTGGGCGCGACGTTTTTTAACTCGCCAAATAATGATGCGCAGCAGCATATAAAACAACAGGGCAAAAAAACCTAGGGCCATAATAGGCGCCAACCCGCGCTGAAAACCCAGATCGTCTCCCCTCGCCAATAGACCCTCGTAGAGACTAACAAAGAAAGCGGGTGCCAGATGGGGGTCGTCGCGGTAGGCCGTAACCGGCGTAAAGAAAATTACAGTGACCAACAGCATGATACTGTGACGGATGGCAGCGATACCGATTTTGCGCACCAGCAACCAGAGGCAAAACAGCAGACAGAGCGCGCCTGTTGAGTAGGCTACCCAGCCCCACAGATAGTTTTCTGCGCTATACATTGTTGTTATCCATCTCTTCTATCCAAGGTTAGTCTACCCACTGAATAATATGATCTTCAATATCTTCGTCATGCACATGCAGCTCGGAGATGACCCGGCCCTGCAGCGAGGCACCGTAGCTGTGCAATGTGTCTTTTGAGCCGCTGACCAGATGGTGCCATTCAGGCAGCGGCTGCCCGGCGGCAATCAGTCGATAGGAGCAGCTCTTGGGCAGCCAGCCCAGGCTGTGAATATTCTCTCGATCCAGCTTTATGCAGTCATCTACCACATTGTGACGGCCTGCATAGTCTATGCACTGACAGCTATGGGTATCCAGCAGCTCACAGGTTACATTGGTATGGTAAATCTCTCCACTGTCGTGGTCTTCAAGTTTAACCAGACAGCATTTGGCGCAGCCATCGCAGAGTAGCTCCCACTCGCTGGTACTCATTTGCTCCAGGGTTTTGGTCTGCCAGAACTTAGCCATATTTATTGATGGAGCTCGGCGGCTGGTCTGAGGTGGGGTATTTGGGTGGCGGCATCTGCAGGTAAAAACCCTTGTCGCGCAACTCTTCCAATACCCTGTGAATATCGGCGCGGGCCAGTTTGCGGGTCTCGCTGAGCACCAATGTGGTAACTGGCGTCAACTCGCCAAAACTGGACAACAGCCCTTCTGGTACTTTTTTCAGGCCGTCGGATTTATTGACGTAGAGGTACATCTCGTCTTTTTTGTTGCCTTTGTAAATGTCGCAGAGGACTCTGGTTTCTTTGCTGGTATTGGTCATAGGGCTTCCGTACTGTCGAGCACTTCCTGTAATGCGGGCTGCACAAACTCTAGTCGCCAACCCTGGTTGAGTCTTTCAGGCCATTGGCACTGGCCCTCCATGGAACTGCGCAAAATACTCTCAAGTTCCTTTTTGTTACATAAAAATTCCTGGGGAATCTGGATATCCTGCGCCACTCTGCCCATGGAGTCACGCATTTCTCGCATAAGTATAGAAATAGATTTGGGCAACGGCTGAGGCATAACTGGCACTGGGCTATCATTAGCCGAGTCGGCGATCTGTTTGAGTACAGTCTGGCCGTGACGTTTAACCGAGCGCGGGTACCAATCTTCTATGCCATGCAGCTGATCCTGAGCACTGGGCAGGCGCCGAGCCAGCTCAATTAAAACCGAGTCTTTGATGATATGAGCCCGGGGGCGATTGCTGGACCGGGCTGTGTTCTCGCGCCAGTCGCAGAGACGGTTGAGGGCGGTAAGTGATTTCACTCCCAGACGCCAGGCGCCTTTGACACGCAGGTAATAGTCGCTGTGATCTTTGCGCCCTTCTACTAGGGTAAACAGGGCCTGGGTCTCTTCGGCAAACCAGTCTTCGCGCTGCTGCTCGGCCAGGGCCTTGGAAAGTATTTTTTCCATGGCATGCAGATACTGTACGTCGACGGCTGCATAGTCCAGCTGACGCTGGGTCAGTGGTCGGGCCAGCCAGTCGGAGCGGGTTTCTTGCTTGTCCAGACTGACCTCAAACATGCTATCTACCAGCCGGGCATAACCCATGCAGTAGCCTATATTGGTAATACCGGCGGCTATTTGGGTATCAAAAATTGTGCTGGGCTTAATATCCAGCGCATATTCCAGCACCTCGAGATCTTCGGCGCAGGCATGGAATATCAGCTGTTGTTGGGGATTTTCCAACAGTGCTTTGAGGGGCGCAAAATCATCTATGGCCAGTACATCAATTAGCCAGCACTGGTCACCGTCGGAGATCTGTATCAGAGCTATCTTGGGGTAGAAGGTGTCGGTGCGAATAAACTCAGTATCCACAGCCAGTTTGGGTTCCTGGCTAAGCTGCTGACACATCTGCTGCAGGCCGCTGTTGCTGTCTATCCATTCAATCATCTAAAGGGCCTTTCTGCTTTGCAGTGCCATATTTAAGGTGCCACCGTCTACATATTCCAGCTCGCCACCCATGGGAACACCGTAGGCAATCCGGGATACATTGACCCCCAGAGCCTTGGCTTTATCGGCTATAAAATGGGCTGTGGCCTCGCCCTCGACGGTGAGGTTGGTGGCCAAAATAAGCTCGTTTACCTGGTCCTGCTGCAGACGCTGAATCAGCTGATCTATACCCAGCTGTTCCGGGCCTATGCCATCAATCGGCGAGAGATGGCCCAGCAGCACAAAGTATTTACCCTGGAAGCTGCCCGCCTGCTCTATGGCGTAGAGGTCGGCAGGATTTTCAACCACACAGATCTCTGTGGAACTGCGGCGGCTATTGCTACAGATATTGCAGAGGTCGTGTTCGGTCAGGGTGCGGCAGCTACTGCAACGGCCTACATGCTCAACGGCCTCTAGAATTGACTCGGCCAGCCGACTGGCACCTACCTTGTCGCGCTCCAGCAGTTGCAGTGCCATGCGCTGGGCAGACTTGGCCCCTACCCCGGGCAGTATGCGCAGTGCATCAATGAGTTGGTCTATCAGATTTCCGTACAAGAGACGGCCTCGCTAAAAGGGCATTTTAAAGCCCGGGGGCAGGTCCATACCACCGGTCATGGCGCTCAGGGCATCTTTGCTCTGGGCTTCGACTTTGCGCACTGCGTCATTGACGGCGGCAGCCAGCAGGTCTTCGAGAAATTCTTTATCTTCGCTCATTAATGAAGGATCCAGGGTTACCTTGCGCACGTCGTGACGGCCTGTCATCACCACCTGAACCATACCGGCGCCAGACTCGCCTGTGACTTCGGCGCTGGCGGCCTTCTCTTGCATTGCAGCCATTTTTTCCTGCATCTGCTGGGCCTGTTTCATTAGGTTGTTTATATCCATTGTTGCCTCTGTATAAGCTGGTTAGAGCTGTTGTTAATCTATGGGTCGCACGGACTGCTCGTTAAGATGCCCGTCAAATAGCTGTTTAAATTTAATTACCGAGGGGTCGGCGTTTAATGTGTCTACGGCTTCGGCCAGGCGTTCGGCCTTTTCTCTGTTATCTGCGGCTCGCGGAGTCTCCTGCTCGGCAACACCAAAGGTTATTTCTACGCTGAGGGGCTCGGCAAAGTAGTCGGACAGAGCTTCGCCGAGGGTCTGCTGATGGGCCGTGTCGTAAAGACTGGTCTGGTTGTTATCAATCAGAAACTGCAGCTGGCTACCCGAGCGACCCTGATACAGACAGTGGCTGGCTATCTCACCTAGCGAGGCACCTATGGTTAGCTGCTTGCGGATTTCGATCCATTTATCTGGGGTGAAGTCCTGGAGGGCTATTTTTTGGGCTGCTGGTGGCTCTGGCTCTTTGTTGGGGGACGCTGAGGGCTCTTTGTTAAGAGACGCTGAGGGCTCTTTATTAGAAGAGGCTGAGGGCTCTTTGTTAAGAGACGCTGAGGGCTCTTTATTGGAAGAAGCTGAGGGCTCTTTGTTAAGAGACGCTGAGGGCTCTTGCCAGGGTGGTGCGTCCAGCTCGACGGCTGCATTGGATTGTTGCGGCTGTGTGGGCTTGGCTAGCGGTTGCGGGGCTGGCTGAGATACTGGTGCGGGCTCGGCGGCTGTGGGTGCTGCGGCCGGAGGCTGTGCCTCTGGGGCCGCGACTTCAGGCTTTTTTGCCTGAGACTCCGCCTCCTGGGGAGCCGGTACTGGGGAGGCTTCGCGAATTGGTGGATTGGCGTCGGGGCGGAACGCTAATGCCCGCAGCATGACCATTTCAAAGCCAGATTTTAGATCTGGTGCCAGGTGCAGATCTTTGCGACCCAGCAGGCAGATTTGATAAAACAGCTGCACGTCCTCTTTGCTGGCTACCGCCGCCAGATTGAGCAGCTCGGAATAGTTGCCAACCCCCTTATCCAGAGCCTCTGGCACTGTCTGCAAAATAGCTACCTGATGCCAGATTGAGAGTACATCTGAAAGTGCCTGATCATAGTCGGGCGCCTGCTCGGCCATTCTTGAGATGGCGGCCAGTACATCTGTGCCTGTGCCGCCGGTCAGGGCGGTACAGATATCCACCACATAGCTGCGCTCTATGGTACCCAGCATGGAGCTAACATCGGCCTCATTAACCTGGCCGCCGCCATGCCCAATCGCCTGGTCGGTCAGACTGAGAGCATCGCGCATACTGCCATCGGCGGCGCGGGCCAGAGACCAGAGCGCAGCCTCTTCAAAGGGCACAGCTTCTTCGCCGAGAACAAATTGCAGATGCTCGGTAATACGCTCTGGGCTGAGGTTTTTAAGATTAAATTGCAGACAGCGCGACAGCACGGTGATGGGCAGTTTTTGCGGGTCTGTGGTGGCAAACAGAAACTTAACGTGGGGCGGCGGCTCTTCCAGGGTTTTTAGCAGTGCGGCAAAGCTCGACTTGGACAGCATATGCACTTCATCGATCAGGTAGATCTTAAAGCGACCTCTGGAGGGCGCGTACTGCACATTGTCGAGCAGGTCACGCATATCGTCGACCCCGGTGCGCGAGGCGGCATCTACTTCAATCAAATCAATAAAGCGGCCTTCGGCGATTTCTGTGCAGCTGGGACACTCGCCACAGGGCACTGAGCTTATACCTGTTTCGCAGTTGAGGCACTTGGAGAGAATACGGCCAATGGTTGTTTTGCCCACACCTCGGGTGCCGGTAAACAGATAGGCATGGTGCAGGCGGTCATTGTCTAGCGCGTTGATTAGTGCCTGCAGCACATGTTCCTGCCCTGCCATTTCGGCAAAAGAGCGTGGACGCCATTTACGGGCGAGGACCTGATAACTCATAGCGCAGTCTGCTTTGGTTTAAAGCGATCATTATAGGGAGATAACGGGGGCGCTGGAAGGGCTAATGGCGATGACCCCCAATAGCCACACCTCGGCACACAGCGTCACCACTACCGTTGCTCCCTTCCGGGCCTGGCGGGGTTCGCGGTTGGCTGTTGCGAGGGGACCAGAGGGGGCCACCATTAAAGCGAAGCGCGGGATTATCCGGGGTTTGGCGAGCAAGTGCAACAGGCCCGGGCCATCTAGATTAAATTCCGGACAAAAATATGATTAAACTAGTGATGCAGCTACCCCTATAGTGGGGTAATTCTTCACTTCCTAGGCCAGCTTGTTTACACTCCACAGCAGCCTGTCAGACCATTGAGTGGTTCTATAATAATTACGGAATATGCCCCTATGAAACAGTCCTCTTTAGATGCAATTTTAAGCGCAGTTACGGCTGTAAGATTAGCCAAAAATTTACGCCTGCTATCAGCTCTGGCTCTAAGCCTGGTTTTAATCGGCTGCGGCAGCTCAGAGAGCAATGTTGAAGCGGGTAACCGCACTGGCACTCTGCACTGGGGCAATGGCACAGAGCCACAGAGTCTGGACCCTCATATTGCCACCGGGGTTCCGGAACACCATATTATTGTCGCGCTGATGGAAGGCCTGGTGCACAAAGACAGCAAAACTCTGGGCCCAACCCCCGGGGTTGCCGAGTCCTGGACTGTCAGCGATGACGGTACTGTCTACACCTTTAAACTGCGCGACAATGCGCGCTGGTCCAATGGTGATGTGCACAATGCCCATGACTTTGTCTGGTCCTGGTGGCGAGCACTGCAGCCTGCTCTGGGTAATCTCTATGCCTATATGTACTTTCCGATTGTTAATGCCCGGGAATACTATGAAGGTGAGGTAACTGATTTTGAGCTGGTCGGCGTCAAGGCGTTGGATGACCTGACTCTGCAGGTGACACTGGACAACCCCACCCCCTATTTTCTGCAGCTGCTGGATCACTACAGTATGTACCCGGTCCATCAGGCCACGCTGGAGAAGTTTGGCGCTGCAGATGAGCGCGGCACGCGCTGGACCTATGCCGGCAATATGGTGGGCAATGGCCCATTTAAGCTAACCAGCTGGGAGATTAATCGCGCTATTGAAGTTGAGCGCAATAGCTTTTACTGGGGCAATGATGAGGTGCGCCTCAATAAGATTGTGTTCTACCCTACCGAAAATACCACCACCGAGGAGCGTATGTTCCGCGCTGGGCAGTTGCACTACACCAACGGCGTGCCCATTGATAAGGTGGCTACCTATCGCGAGGCCAATGATCCAGCCCTGCGCGTCAATCCCTATCTTGGTACCTATTTCTACCGTATTAATGTGGCTGTGCCCCACCTTCAGGATAAGCGAGTGCGTCGCGCCCTGGGCATGACCATTGACCGTAAAAAAATTACTGAAAATGTAACCAAGTCTGGGCAGATTCCCGCCTATGCTATGACACCTCCCAACACCAGGGGCTACTACCCACCAATCAACCTCAACTTTGACCCTGAAGCTGCTCGCCAGCTGCTTGCCGAAGCTGGCTACCCCAATGGTGAGGGCTTCCCGGTAACTGAAATTCTGTATAACACCAACGAGGGTCACCGCAAGGTGGCGGTGGCGATTCAGCAGATGTGGCGCGAGCACCTTAATATTGAGGTTAAGTTGCTTAACCAGGAGTGGAAGGTGTACCTGGATAGCGAGAGCAATGGCGACTATCAAATCTCCCGCGCTGGCTGGATTGGCGACTATGTGGACCCCAATAACTTCCTGGATATGTTTATCTGTAACGGCGGCAATAACCGCACAGGCTGGTGCAACGAAGAATATGATCGCCTGGTGTTAGATGTGGCTCCCAGGGCCAAGACTCAGGAAGAACGCATGGCTATCTTTACCCAGGCTGAGCAGATGCTGATGGACGAGCTACCAGTGCTGCCTATCTACACCTATACCACCGCTCATTTGGTGCATCCTGCGATGAAAAATGTCGCCACCAATATTATGGATACGCAGTCTTATCGAGAAATCTACCTTGAGGGAGCCAAAGACTAATGCTGCGATTTGCGTTAGGCCGCCTACTGCAGGCTATTCCGGTTCTTCTGGTGGTGATCACCATGACCTTCTTGTTGGTGCACAGTGCCCCAGGTGGGCCCTTTTCCGCTGATAAGGCGGTGCCAGAGGAGGTGCTGGAGGCTCTTGAAGCTCAGTACAACCTCAATCAGCCGCTGTGGCAACAGTACGTCAATTATCTGGGTGATGTGCTGCAGGGCGATATGGGACCCTCGTTTAAATACCCGGGTCGCTCGGTTAATGAGCTGATTTTATCTGGCCTGGGCACCACAGCTGAGCTGGGTTTTTACGCCATGATGGTAGCCATTTTTATCGGTGTTATCGCCGGCGTTACCGCCTCTATGCGACCCAATACCGCCCAAGATTATGTACCTATGACGGCAGCCATGATTGGCATTTGCATGCCTTCGTTTTTGCTGGGACCGCTACTGGTATTGATCTTTGGCATCCACTTGGAATGGTTGCCGGTGTCTGGCTGGGATCAGATTCCCGGGGATAAGATTTTACCGGCTATTACTCTGGGCACTGGCTATGCTGCCTATATTGCCCGGCTGTCCCGTGGCGGTATGTTGGAGGTTCTGTCTCAAGACTATATCCGTACCGCGCGCGCCAAAGGTCTGTCGGAGTTTTTAATTATCGGCAAGCATGCACTGCGCGGTGGTTTGATTCCGGTGGTGGCTTTTCTCGGACCAGCCTTTGCCGGGCTGCTGGGCGGGTCATTTGTGGTGGAGACTATTTACCAGATTCCCGGTCTGGGTCGCTTCTATGTGCAGGCCGCATTTAACCGCGACTACACTATGATTTTGGGCACTACGGTGTTCTTTGCCACGCTGATTATCGTCTTTAATCTGCTGTCGGATATGCTGGCTGTCTGGTTAAACCCCAAACTGCGCCAACAGGTTAGGGGAGAATAGTCATGGATGCTAACAGCTCAACACTAACGGCTGAAAAAGGCACCTCACTCTGGGAAGATGCCTGGATCAAACTACGCAAAAACCGCCTGGCTCTAATTGGCCTGGGCCTGCTGGTATTTCTCTGTGTGATCTCACTGCTAACGCCCTGGATTGCACCCTATGGCTATGAGGAGCAAAATCTGCTGATGGGCGCCACACCGCCCTCTGCTGAGCACTGGCTGGGCACTGATGTATTTGGCCGCGATATGCTCACTCGTATTATGTGGGGTGGCCGGGTATCTCTGATGGTGGGCTTTATTGCCACAGCAGTGGCTCTGGCGATTGGGGTGATTTACGGCGCTGTGGCTGGCTATGTCGGCGGCCGCGTTGATGCGGTGATGATGCGCCTGGTGGATATTCTCTACGCCCTGCCCTTTATGATTTTTATTATTCTGCTGATGGTGGTGTTTGGGCGCAATCTGCTGTTGCTGTTCTTTGCCATTGGCGCAGTGGAGTGGTTGACCATGGCGCGTATTGTGCGCGGCCAGGTGATGTCATTGCGCAAGCAGGAGTTTGTCGAGGCGGCCCATTCTCTGGGCCTGTCTCAGTGGATTATTATTCGCCGCCATATTATTCCCAACACGCTGGGGCCGGTGATTGTTTACACCACTCTGACGATTCCCAGCGTGATGTTGCTGGAGGCCTTTCTGAGCTTCCTGGGGCTGGGCATCCAGCCTCCGCAAAGCTCCTGGGGCCTGTTGATTAACTATGGCGTAGAGACCATGGAAGAGTATCCCTGGTTGCTTATTTTCCCGGGTATTGCCCTGTCTTTAACCCTGTTTGCCCTTAACTTCCTGGGTGATGGCCTGCGCGATGCGCTGGATCCACGCACTGCCAAGGACTAATGGATTAATTGCTATGGCTGCTCTACTCGATGTTAAAAATTTAAAGGTCCATTTCCACACCAGAAACGGTCTGGTGAAAGCTGTGGACGATGTTAGCTTTTCAGTTAACCCCGGCGAGACACTGGCTATTGTGGGTGAATCTGGTTCCGGTAAATCGGTCACCTGCTACAGCCTGCTGGACCTGCTGCCCAAACCACCGGCTAAAATTGAAGGCGGCACGGCAATGTTTGACGGTGAGGATTTGCTAACCTGCGACAAGGATCGCATGCGGCATTTCCGCGGCAATGATATTGCCATGATCTTCCAGGATCCAATGACCTCGCTGAACCCCAATCTCACTATTGGCGAACAGCTGATTGAACCCCTGATCTATCATCCGGACAAAGCTCGCCGTCAGGATCGGGCGGCGGCAAAACAGCGGGCGATTGAGCTACTAGACGAGGTGGGTATTATCGACCCGGAGCGTCGCTTTGATAGCTACCCCCATGAGTTCTCTGGCGGTATGCGTCAGCGGGTGATGATTGCCATGGCGCTGATCAATGAGCCGCGCCTGCTGATATGTGATGAACCCACTACTGCGCTGGATGTAACTATTCAGGCGCAGATTTTGGAGCTGATTAAAAAGCTTCAGCAAAATCGTGATGTGGCGGTAATTTTTATTAGTCATGATCTGGGTGTGGTAGCTGGTATTGCCGATAAGATTCTGGTGATGTGCAATGGTGTTGCTATGGAGTCTGGCAATACGGACGATATTTTCTACAACACTAAAGACGACTATACCAAGCGTTTGCTCAATGCGATTCCCGAGGGCGCCAAGACTATGGAAAACCGCGCTCAGGCGCGCAATCCTCTGGTAGAAGTTGCAAATATTCGCACCTGGTTTAAGGACTATTCCGGCTCTAAAGTGATCACTGTGAAGGCGGTGGACGATATCTCTCTGAAGATTAAACGCGGCGAGATTCTGGGTCTGGTAGGTGAGTCAGGCTCTGGCAAATCGACTCTGGGGCGCTCAATACTTCAGCTGGTGCCCACACAGGAGGGTACGGTAACCTTTGACGGCACTGATTTGACCAGTCTTAGCCCTAAGCAGATGGTGCCCTGGCGTCGCCGTATGCAGATGATTTTTCAGGACCCCTATGCGTCTCTAAATCCGCGTATGACGGTATTTGAAACTCTGGCTGAGCCTCTGCTCTACCACGGCATTGCCAATAAGACGAATATCACTGAGCAGGTGCAGGCGCTGATGGACGATGTGGGTTTGGCCCGCGCACAGATGCGTAAGTATCCCCATGAGTTTTCTGGTGGTCAGCGTCAGCGTATTGCTATTGGTCGCGCGATCGCTACCAAGCCTGAGTTGATTATTGCTGACGAGCCGGTGTCGGCTTTGGATGTGACTATTCAGGCGCAGATACTGGATCTGATTCTCGGTCTGGTGGAGCGCCATAATCTGACTATGATGTTTATTTCTCACGATCTGTCGGTGGTACGTTATATCTCTGACCGGGTGATGGTGATGCATCATGGTGTGCTGGTGGAACAGGGTAAGACGGAAACACTTTGGGCTAAACCTAAGAAGGCTTATACCAAGAATTTGTTGAAGGCGATTCCGGTGGCTGACCCCAGATCTGAGAGGGCTCGGCTGTCTAGTTAGATGTTTTTTTGGGGTGGCTGAGTGGGGTTAACTGCAGCTGATACCGGTACCACGGAGACCGCAGTAGCCTGCTGGATTCTTGGCCAGGTACTGCTGGTGATATTCTTCGGCATAGAAGAACTCAGGAGCGGCCACAATCTCCGTGGTAATCTCACCGAAACCCAGGTCGGTCAGCTGCTTCTGCACTGACTTGGCAGAAGTCTCGGCAGCCTCAAGCTGTTCAGGGCTGGTACAGTAAATAGCCGAGCGATACTGGGAACCGCGATCATTGCCCTGACGCATACCTTGGGTGGGATCATGGGCCTCCCAAAACACCGCCAGCAATTTCTCATAACTGATCAGCCTGGGATCAAACACCACCAGTACCACCTCAGTGTGACCAGTCATACCAGTGCAGGTTTCTTCATAGGTTGGGTTAGGCGTAAAACCACCAGCATAGCCAACCGCCGAGGTCACCACACCAGGCTGCTCCCAAAAGCGCCGCTCCGCACCCCAAAAACAACCCATAGCAAAATAGGCCGACTGCAAACCCTCAGCAAAGGGACCGACAATGGGCTGACCATTGATAAAGTTAACATTGTTAACCGACATGGGCTCAGTGCGACCTGGTAAGGCCTCATTGGCGCTGGGCATTGCTGGGGTGTTGAAAAACATAATTAACCTATTTTTACAGAGCGCCTAAACCCAATTCCAGGTCGGCTTTAATATCAATGATATCCTCAAGACCCACAGCCACACGCACCAGGCCGTCGCTAATACCGGCTGCAGCTCTTGCTTCGTCAGTCAGGCGACCATGGGTAGTCGTTGCCGGATGCACTATGGTGGTTTTAGCATCGCCAAGATTGGCCGTTAGGGAAAGCATTTTGGTATTGTCGATCACACGCCAGGCAGACTCGCGACCGCCATCTACCACAAAAGACACAACTCCGCCAAAATCAGACTGCTGCTTTTTGGCTAGCGCATGACCGGGATGATCTTCAAGGCCAGCGTAAAACACCTTGCTGACCTTGGGGTGATCATTAAGCCAGGCGGCCAGCTCGGCGGCATTAGCTGAGTGGGCCTGCATGCGAATACGCAGAGTTTCCAGACCTTTAAGGAAAACCCAGGCATTAAATGGGCTCATGGTAGGGCCAGCGGCGCGCAAAAAGCCCACCACCTGCTCCATTAACTCTGCACTGCCAACCACGGCACCACCCAGACAACGACCCTGACCATCGATATATTTGGTAGCCGAATGGACCACTATATCGGCGCCCCAGTTTAGGGGCTTTTGCAGCACCGGGGTGCAGAAGCAGTTGTCGACCACAAAGGTGGCATCCGCTTTTTTGCTGATAGCCGCCAGCGCCTCGAGGTCGGCAACTTCCGATAGAGGGTTGGAGGGTGTTTCGCAAAATAGCATTTTGGTATTGGGCTTTACGGCTGCCTGCCAGGCATCCAGATCGGCCAGGGGCACATAGGTCACGGACACACCAAACTTGGTGATGTATTTATCCATCATCACTCTGGTGCTACCGAAGACATCCTGCGAGCAGACCACATGATCGCCAGACTGCAGCAGCGCCATAATTACGCTGAGGGCAGCTGCCATGCCAGAGGCAGTAGCCACACACTGCTCGCCCTCTTCCATGGCAGCCAGGCGCTGCTCAAAGCTACGCACTGTAGGGTTGGTATAGCGAGAGTAGACATTGCCCTGGAGCTCGTTGCTAAAATATTTTGCCGCCATCTCGGCGCTTTCAAACACATAGCTGGAGGTTAGAAACATGGCCTCGGCGTGCTCATTCTCATGAGTGCGCTGGTAGCCATTGCGAATAGCCAATGTGTCCTGCTGGTACTTGTCCATTTCCTTGTCCATGCTTAATTTAAGGGTTTGAGTATAGACCCTTTAAGTCACGCTATTGTTGTGAATGCCAATCACCTGCCCTTTTTTGGGCTCGGCACTGGGGTCTGCTTTTTGTTTGGCGGCATCATTGCGCAGCGCTTCGATACGCGCCAAGTAATCGCTGTCGACATCACCGGTAATATAGTTGCCATCGAACACCGAGCACTCAAAGCGCTTTATCTCTTCGTTGCCCTCTGCACCAGAGCTAATTAGGTCGTCCAGATCCTGGTAGATAATCCAGTCGGCGCCGATAATCTCACCCACCTCGTCATCAGTACGACCATGGGCAATCAGCTCATTGGCCGAGGGCATATCTATGCCATAGACATTTGGGTAGCGCACTCCAGGGGCCGCCGAGGCCATATACACATTATTGGCACCGGCATCCCGTGCCATTTGAATAATCTCTTTGGAGGTGGTGCCGCGCACAATACTGTCATCGACCAGCAGTACATTCTTGCCGGCAAATTCCAGTTTTACCGCATTGAGTTTTTGACGCACAGATTTTTTGCGCTCGGTCTGGCCGGGCATAATAAAGGTGCGGCCTATATAGCGGTTTTTCATAAAGCCTTCGCGCAGCTTAACGCCAAGCTTTTCGGCCAGGGCCTGAGCTGACACGCGACTGGTATCCGGGATGGGGATCACCACATCTATATTATGGTTGGGTCTGGTACGCAGTACCTTCTCGGCGAGTTTTTCACCCATACGCAGGCGGCATTTGTACACCGAAATATTGTCCATAAAGGAGTCTGGGCGGGCAAAGTACACATGCTCAAAGATACAGGGCACCAACTGGTGGTCGGCTGCACATTGCTGCAGATGAGCTTCGCCGGACTTGTCAATAAACAGAGCTTCACCCGGAGCAAGATCACGAACCAACTCAAAGCCCAGGCTATCCAGCACCACAGATTCGGAAACCACGGCATACTCTTTACCTGCATCGGTCTCGCGCACGCCAAAACACAGGGGACGAATACCATTGGGGTCGCGGAAGGCGAACATACCGTAGTTGGCAAGCAGGCCGACCACTGCATAGGCACCGCGACAGCGTTTGTGCACATGCTCAACAGCGGCAAAAATATCTTTGCTGCTGGGCTCTAGTTTGCCGCGCAGCTGGAGCTCATGGGCAAATACATTGAGCAGCACCTCAGAGTCAGAGTCTGTATTGAGGTGGCGCAAATCGGCGCGGAAGATATGTTCGCGCAGATCATCGGCATTGGTGAGGTTGCCATTGTGGGCCATACAGATGCCATAGGGACTGTTTACATAGAGCGGCTGCGCCAGCGCCGGGCCGGAGCTGCCAGCGGTTGGGTAACGCACATGGCCTATGCCCACTTCACCCACCAGACGCACCATATGGCTGCGACGGAAAACATCCCGGGCCAGCCCTTCGCCTTTGCACTGATGCAGCTCACCGTTCTTTTCGGTCACTATGCCGGCGGCATCTTGCCCTCGATGCTGCAGCATGGTCAGCGCGTCGTAGAGCTTTAAATTAACATCAGAGGTACCAGAAATTCCAACAACACCGCACATGGTCTATATCCAACTCGTCAAGAAGTCTTTAATGCCGGCCGCTGCCTCTCTGCCCCAGTTTTCAAAACCCTGGAACATGGGAATCAGCGCCGACTCCGTCCACCAGGGGTCCTGATCAACTGGCACCGCCTGAGGTAAAATAATTACCAGTGCCAGCACAATCAACAGCCCCCTAAATACACCAAAAACTAAGCCTAACGTCCTGTCGGTACCGCTCAATCCCGTTGAGCTAACCAGTTTCCCCAATAAAAAATTAACCATCGAGCCCAGCAACAGAGTGCCCACAAATAGCCCGGCCCAGGCCGCCAGCTGTCGTATAGAAGCCAGCGAAATAAAGTTGACCAGCAAATCGGCGGCGGCCTCTTTAAAGGTCATGGCTACAGCAAATGCCGCCAGCCAGATAACCAGTGACATGGCTTCTTTAACAAATCCGCGCACCAGGCTGACAACACCTGAAATCATCAGGATTCCCACTATAGCCAGATCTACTGATGCAATCTCCACAAGCTAATTCCTAAGGCACAAAATGCAAAATAATGGCATCGGTATTAAATGCCCTATCGATATTTTGTTTGTCGGTCTGGGCACGGCCTTTATTGATTTTAGGCCCCACATAAACCCGGTAACGGGTGCTGCCATTAACCTCGACACGCTTGCTAAATGCCTTGTACTTTTGCTGGCGCAGCTGGTTGACAAAGCCGCTGGCGCTGGCCTTCTCTTCAAAGCTGCCCACCTGCAAAATCCAGCCATTGGGCAGGCCAAGCTCATTGAGGCCGTAGGGTTTTTCGTCGCTGTCTGAGGCTTCGGTGGAGCGCTCTATATCGAATATTTCGGCGGTTTTGGGCTGGTCACTGACCGCTGCGGGGCGCTCTGCTTTGGCTACACTGACAGGCGCAATTTCTGGAGCCGGGGGCAATTTAGAGTTGCGATCTATGCGGTTGGGATCGGCAAAATCAAATAGCAGAGGCAGAATTATCAGACCCAGGGCGCCCAGCACAAAGGCTCCGGCAATTCGCTGTTTTAATCCACTGCTCAATTTAGACCTCTGCCAAAATTATTTTCAGTACTGCTGCCACAGTATGAAATGAACCAAATACCAGTATTCTGTCTGTCGCTGCCGCATTATCCACAGCCAGTTGAAATGCCTGTTCAACGGATGGCTGCAAGCGGCCTTGCTGGCCAGCATTGTATAACAATTCGAGCAGAGATTGACCCTTGCGCGCTCGCGAACTATCGCTTATTTCACCAATAATCCAATCGTCAATCAGATCGGCCATGGGCACGATAATGCCCGACCAGTCTTTATCCTCCAGCACAGCAGCCACAGCAATGGTGCGGCCCTCTGATGGCGCCAGATTGGCCGCCAGCACCTCGGCGGCGGCCGGGTTATGGGCCACATCCAGAATCACCTCTGTGCCTCTGTAACTCAGCTGTTGATGACGGCCAGTCAGGCGCACCTGCTGCAGCGCAATGGCACAGTCTTGTTGATTTAACTCAAAGCCTGCGGCCACCAGGGTTTGCAGAGCCAGGGTTTTATTGACTGGCAATAGCCCCTGACCATTGAGCTGTGTGAAACTCAGGGAGCCCGCTGCACTGCTCTTTTGCTTGCTAAGCTGACAGTCAAATAGCTCGCCGCTGGAAAAGCTAAAGTCGCGGCCTGCCCAAAGAGCATTGGCGCCTGTATCTGCCACCAGCTGGGCAAAGCCTTGAGGATGGTCCTGCTCACCAATGATCAGTGGCCGACCGCGGCGCGCTATGCCCAGCTTCTCGCCGGCGATCTCGGTTCTGGTATCACCCAGCCAGTCACAGTGATCCAGAGCTATGCTGGTGAGCACGGCAATATCTGCATCAATAATATTAATGGCATCCAGACGGCCGCCCAGCCCTACTTCAAGCAGCATTACCTGGGGACTGGCCTGATAAAAAATCACCAGGGCAGCCAGCGTACCCACCTCAAAATAGGTCAGGGAGATGTCTGCAGTGACAGCCTCGATTTGCTCAAAGGCATCGATAATCAGAGCATCTGCAACTGGCTGGCCAGCCAGACAGATACGCTCGTTATAGGCGAGAAAATGCGGTGAGGTAAAGGTGCCAACGCTGTGGCCATGTTGCAGCAACAGTGCCTGCATGCTGCTGATGCAGGAGCCTTTGCCATTGGTGCCTGCAACGGTAATGGCCAGAGGGGGTTGGCAGGATTTTAGGCGCGGTTGCTGAAGTAATCGGCGCCAGACCTCTGCGACTCGATCTAGGCCCAACTCTATCTCGCTGGGGTGCCTGCTCTCTATCAGAGTCAGCCAGTCAGCGAGAGAGCGGTCAGGCATCAGTTGGTTCTGGTACGTTGGTCAGCTTGGAGAGAATGCTGGCCAGACGGTCGCGCATCTGGTGGCGACTAATAATCATATCTATATGGCCCTTCTCGAGCAGAAACTCGCTGCGCTGGAAGCCTTTGGGCAGCTTCTGGCGGATAGTCTGCTCAATAATATTGGGGCCGGCAAAGCCTGCGCGGGCACCAGGCTCAGCAACATTGAGGTCGCCCAGCATAGCCAGACTGGCGGAGACGCCACCGTAAACCGGATCGGTCATTACCGATACATAGGGCACGCCAGCGGCACTTAAACGCTCAAGTACAGCACTGGTTTTGGCCATCTGCATCAGCGAGATTAGCGCCTCCTGCATGCGCGCACCGCCAGTGGCGGGGAAACAGATAAAGGGGCGCCGCTCTTCGAGAGCCAGATTGGCAGCGCGGGTAAATTTCTCACCCACTGCATAACCCATGGAGCCGCCATGAAAAGCAAACTCAAAGGCACAGGAGACCACGGGAATACCTTTGAGACTGCCACTCATCGCGACTAGGGCATCTTTTTCGCCAGTCTTTTTCTGAGCTTCGGTGAGGCGATCTTTGTATTTTTTAACATCTTTAAACTTGAGGCGGTCGATGGCTTCGACATCCTGCGCAATCTCAAGGCGGTCATTTTCATCGAGGAAGATATCCAGACGGCGGCGAGCGCCGATGCGCATATGATGTTCGCACTTGGGGCAGACATCTAGATTGCGCTCTAACTCCGGGCGGTAGAGTGGTGAGGCGCACTTGGGGCATTTCTTCCACAGCCCTTCGGGTATAGAGTTTGAGCGTTCATTTTTGCCTGAAGCAGGGCCTGTGGGCCTAATGCGATTGAGCCAGTTCATCTATTACCTTTTAACTCACTTAAATGGTGGCGCGATTCCAAGGCGGCATTCTATCACGACAGATTCAGTCTCGCTAAGGCCCAGCGCAATTATTTATTGCGCCTGCGGAGGTAGCTGTAGCAGACGGCCCATATATTTTGACTCGCCTCTCTATACTATAGGCGACTGGGTCTTGGCCTGTTTGGCATTGCGCACAAATGCCGCAACTTTTGCTTGGTCTTTCACCCCCGGCGACGACTCCACGCCACCGCTAACATCCACCATATCTGGAGCAACCAGACTGACCGCACTGGCGACATTATCTGGCGTTAGCCCACCGGCCAAAATCAGAGGGTAGTCTCTACTGCTGGGCAGGCGATTCCAGTCAAACTGGTGGCCGGTGCCACCGTACTGGTCGTCGCTCCAGGCATCAAACAAAAAGCCTGCGTCGGCTCTGTAGGCTGCGACCTCTGCGTCAATATCCAGACCCTCGCGCATGCGTATGGCACGGATAAAGGGGAAATCAAACTGCTGACAAAACTCCGGGCTCTCGTCGCCATGAAACTGAATCAGATCTGGCTGCACCTGGGTAATCACCTGACGCACTGTGGCTTGGTCTGCATTGACCAGCAGCACCACTGCGGTGGTTTGCGGGCCAATAGCCGCGCGAATCTCCGCCGCGCGCTGAATATCCACATATCTGGAACTCTTGGCATAGATCACCAGGCCCAGAGCATCGGCGCCCGCCTGCTGGGCCATGATGGCCTGCTCAGGGCTGGTGATACCGCAAATTTTTACGCGTACGGACATCTAATTAACTCTCTATCTCGATTGTAGCCTGAGCCATATCGCAAGCCTGAGCAAGACTATCAGGCAAAAATGCCGGGCCCTTAGGCAACCTGGGCAGTGCAAACTCTGGCGGATAATTGACATTCACCAGATACAGACCATTGGACGGGGCTGTGGCTGCACTTTGACAGCGATCGGCCCCGGCAAGCAACTGTTTTATCCATATGGGCTGCTGGCGGCCATAGCCCACCTCGAGCAATGCACCCACCATATTGCGCACCATATGTAGCACAAAAGCATTGGCGCTAACCTCAAAGATCAGCAGCTGACCAAGTGGATAAATATTGGCGCTGGTGACATTGCGAAATGGCGATAGGGACTGACAGCCTGCACCGCGAAAGGCTGAAAAATCCTGCTCGCCCAATAGGTACTGACAGGCCTCTTGCATAGCCGAGGCCTCGACCGGAAATTTCACCCAGGTGACTCCATCGGCCAAAATGGCCGGACGGGTTTTGCTGGCAGAGATCACATAGCGGTAGGTGCGTGAGGTGGCGCTGAATCTGGCGTGAAAGTCTGCGCTCATTTCTCCGGCCCAGCGCAGAGCTATGGAATCGGGCAGCTGGCTATTGGCGCCCTGCACCCAGTTGTGGCCGCTGCGAACAGCACTGCTATCAAAGTGTATAACCTGATGACTGGCATGCACAGCTGTGTCTGTGCGGCCGGCGCAACTCAAAATAAGCGGACTGTCTGCCACATAGCTTAGGGCGCGCTCTAGCTCCTGCTGAACTGAGGGGCTGTGCTTCTGTTTTTGGAAGCCACAAAAAGCACTGCCGTCGTATTCAACGACGGCAGCATAGCGTTTGATACCCTCGGGCATGGTCTCGCCCTGTGGTATCTTGCAATTAGGGGTATAAACCCATTCAGGCACGGTTATTGGTTCCTGTTTTTGTCCCTGTTATTCGTCGATGCTGGCCAGTAATGTCTTGGCTTTGGCCTGACCCTCTTCGTCGGCTTCACCAATAATTTCATTGAGAATTTCTCTGGCTCCTGCGGTGTCGCCCATTTCAATAAAGGTGGTGGCCAGATCCATTTTTACATCGACAGAATTGAGCTCTTCGACATCGTCGACGCCCTCAAAATCATCCAGGCTGGCCATAAACTCGGCAATAACTTCGTCACCCATGGAATTTTCGAGTTCCGCCGCACCGGGGAGCTCTTCAATATTAACCTCCAGACCCAGATCTTCGGGCTGGGGATTTTCTTTTGGCTTTTTAACTTCGCCGACATCGGCAAAGATGCCGCCATCCATAAAGCTATCGTCGAGGAAATCTTCATCAAGTAAAGATTCAGCCAATTCATCGATGGCGTTATCACCGGCAGATTCCAGCTCCTCGAGGGAATCGGGCTCAGGGGTTGCTTGATTTGCGGCGGGGGCTTCTTCTTCGGCTGAGGGCTGTTTGTTCGCTGAGGGCTCTTTATCCGCTGAGGGCTCTTGATTAGCTGAGGGCTCTTGTTCCGCTGAGGGCTCTTTATCCGCTGAGGGCTCTTGATTAGCTGAGGGCTCTTGATTAGCTGAGGGCTCTTGTTCCGCTGAGGGCTCTTCCCACTGCGCGACTGAGGGTTCGCCTTGGTCGAAGGTGCTATCGTCTTCTATGGGCTCTTGGAATGGCGATGGCACTTCTAGATCTGGCTTTTCATTGAGGGCCAGGGAGGCGGGATTGGGGGTCATTTCCTGCTTGTCGCCCAAAATAACGCTGGCCATGGCTATAGCTTCTTCATCGCCGGTGTTATTTATTTCTTCGGCGATTAGCTTTAATTTATCGACTGAACCTTCTTTAAACAGCAGCTCCATCAGTTTGAGTCTGCAGGCGGTGTCTTGATCGCTAACTCTGCGGGCGCGCTCTAGTACGTTGATTGCACCATCTGTATCGCCCAGAGAGAGATAGACTTCAGCCTCTTCCATAGCCTCGACCATGGCACCAAAAATCTCTTTGTTGACGGTTTCATCTTTCTCCGCAAATATTTCAGCATCGCTCTCATCAAACAGATTTGCGTCTGGGTCCAGGTGTTTGGCACTGGGATCCTCGATTAACTGATCGGCGCCTGTATCCACAATAATTTCTGGTGGTGGCTCGGGAATTGGGCGGATGGGAAAGTCTTCAACACTGATGGTGCGCTTTCTGGTGAGCCACAGAAACAGCAATACGATCAATAGTCCCAAACCGGCGAGACCACTCCAGGCATAGAGTGGTTTTTTATCCAGCAGCAACATCAGACCGTGGGCTATTTTCTTGACCTGGTCCATAGCGGTTAGGTTATCGTTTGGCTTGGTTTTGGCCACTTTGGCGGGCAATGGAGCCTCTGCCTGCAGGTCCTTTTGAGCTTCTTGCTTGGCGGGAGCAGTGGTTTCGGCCAACTGCTGAGTATTTTCTACATCTGAGTCGGAGAAGGCTTCCAGTTCATCGCCTTCTGGGAATAAACCCTCTTCTGGGAATAGCTCTTCTTCTGGGAATGGTTCTGCTTGAGCTACTGCTGAGGGCTCTTTATTCGCTGAAGGCTCTAATTCCGCTGATGGCTCTTGTTCCGCTGAGGGCTCTTGTTCCGCTGAGGGCTCTAATCCCGCTGATGGCTCTTGTTCCGCTGAGGGCTCTTGTTCCGCTGAGGGCTCTAATTCCGCTGAGGGCTCTTGTTCCGCTGAGGGCTCTTGTTCCGCTGAGGGCTCTTGTTCCGCTGAGGGCTCTTGTTCCGCTGAGGGCTCTTGTTCCG
>Ga0233400_1000074_pt1 | contig 55445 bp, 52 predicted proteins | sample 46DmetaG_FD_182708 | JGI IMG/M metagenome (GOLD analysis project Ga0233400, IMG submission 182708) | Seawater microbial communities from Monterey Bay, California, United States - 46D | ecosystem: Environmental > Aquatic > Marine > Coastal | place: USA: California | collected 2016-10-21
ATCGATAGATGAAATTCCTGAAATAGACAACTAACCTTTTATTAAATATTCTGACTGACAGGCTGACATTTTTACATTAAATTGACAGAATTAAATAGCTTGGCATAATTTGTGAAAAATAAAATTAAAATCAAAAACATGAGTAAAGTAAGTATTAAACCTTTAGCAGATAGAGTTCTAGTAGAACCTGCTGCTGCGGAAACAAAAACATCATCTGGAATTATAATTCCAGATAGTGCAAAAGAAAAACCTCAAAATGGTACTGTGGTAGCAATTGGTTCTGGAACCAAAGAAAACCCAATTACAGTTGCTGTCGGTGATAGCGTTTTGTATGGAAAATATTCAGGTACCGAATTACAACATGGAGGTAAAGATTACTTAATAATGAAAGAAAGTGATATCCTCGCAATCGTATAACAAAATTAAATAATTATAAAATGGCAAAAAGAATAGAATTTGATCTTGAAGCAAGAGATGGTATTAAACGCGGTGTGGATGCACTAGCAAATGCTGTTAAAGTTACTCTAGGTCCTAAAGGACGAAACGTAATTATAGGTAAAGCCTTTGGCGCACCTCAGGTAACTAAAGACGGAGTTACAGTGGCTAAGGAAATTGAACTGGAAGAACCCCTTGAAAATATGGGTGCCCAAATGGTTAAAGAAGTTGCGTCTAAAACTAATGATCTTGCGGGAGATGGAACAACTACAGCTACTGTATTAGCTCAAGCGATCGTTAAAGAAGGTCTTAAAAATGTTGCTGCAGGAGCCAATCCTCTTGATCTTAAAAGAGGAATTGATAAATCAGTGGAAGCTATTGTGGCTTCTTTACAAAAGCAATCTGCTGCTGTTGGAGATTCCTCTGAGAAAATTCATCAAGTAGCGAGTATTTCAGCAAATAATGATCAAACTATAGGTGGATTAATCACTGAAGCTTTTGAGAAAGTTGGTAAAGAAGGTGTAATTACTGTTGAAGAAGCTAAAGGAACTGATACTTATGTAGATGTTGTTGAAGGAATGCAATTTGATCGTGGATATTTATCTCCTTATTTCGTTACAGATTCCGAAAAAATGGAAGCTGATTTAGAAACACCATATATTTTATTGTATGACAAGAAAATATCTACTATGAAAGATATACTTCCTATATTGGAACCTGTTTCTCAGACTGGAAAGCCTCTTTTGATTATCGCTGAAGATGTAGATGGAGAAGCATTAGCTACTTTGGTAGTTAACAAACTTCGTGGTGCTCTTAAAATTGCTGCTGTAAAAGCCCCTGGTTTTGGAGATCGTAGAAAGGCAATGTTGGAAGACCTAGCAATACTAACTGGTGGAACTGTAATCTCTGAAGAACGAGGTTTTACACTTGAAAACACTACTATAGAGATGTTAGGAACTGCAGAAAGTGTAACTATTGATAAAGACAACACAACCGTTGTTAATGGAAGTGGTAGCTCTGACGATATTCAAGCTCGCGTAAATCAAATCAAATCTCAAATTGAGACAACTACTTCTGATTACGATAAAGAAAAACTTCAAGAGCGTCTTGCAAAATTATCCGGTGGAGTTGCAGTCCTTTATGTTGGAGCTCCCTCAGAAGTCGAGATGAAAGAGAAAAAAGATCGTGTAGACGATGCTCTTCATGCAACTCGAGCAGCTGTTGAGGAGGGAATTGTAGCTGGAGGTGGAGTCGCTCTCCTAAATGCTAAAAAAGCTTTAGAGAAACTTAAGGTTGAAAATGCAGACGAGACTACAGGAATCCAAATTATTAGTAAGGCTGTAGAAGCTCCATTAAGAATCATTGTAGAAAACTCTGGCGGAGAAGGTTCCGTAGTTATATCAAAAGTTTCTGAAGGTGATAATAACTTTGGATATAATGCAAAAGATGGATCTTACGTTGACATGCTTAAAGAAGGGATTATTGACCCTAAAAAAGTAGCACGTGTTGCTTTGGAAAATGCTGCTTCTGTAGCAGGAATGATTCTAACAACAGAATGCGCATTAGTCGACATTAAAGAAGATGCACCTCCTGCTGGCCCTCCAATGGGTGGAGGCATGCCAGGCATGATGTAATAACAGTTTTTCCTTCAATAAAAAAAGGCTCCTAAAAGGAGCCTTTTTTTATTGAATTGTTCGTCTATAAATACAGCACATTGGAAGTTCATTATAAATTTCATCGGGTGCTTTAGCTAATGGAGTATCGTGACCTACTTGAGCTATGGAGTTTTGTATTTTTAATAAAGTGACTCTATTTGGGTTATATACTATTGAAATTAAGTTTGAAGGAATATCCCACTTCGCTGCTTTTACACCCTTTACAGTAAGTGCTGATTTCTCAATGCGTTTTTTACATATCTCACAATTTCCAGTGACTTCAAAGCTTACTTTTTCTGTATTTTTATTTTGTGCTACAAGTACAAAAGGACTTATCAGCAAATAAATTATAAATACTTTTTTCATTTTTTTCTTTAAATATAGTTATAAATTCCAACGAAGGCCAGCATAAACCATTCTCCCAAAGATTGGCGCGTAAATTTGTGCAGTATCAAAATTAATACCAAAAGGATCCTCTACTCCAATAATTGGTGATAGTTGTTTGTAATTCCCTAGATTCTCAATTCCAGCGTAAAGCTCAAATTTACTACTAAAAGCGCGGGTCAATTGACTATTCCATAGACTGTAAGCTGGGCTATAACTCCCAGCGGGATCTCTTTGGTTACTTACCAAACGTTGTTTCCCTAGTGCATGACAAGTCAAATCCCATCGCCATTGAGCTTGTTTTGCGTTTCGTTTAGATTCCCAACCAACATTGGCGAAAAATCGATTTTGTGCCTGTAAAGGTCGTTGTAAAAATCCTGAATCATAAGTAGTTTTAACATCATAATTTTTATAAGCAAAACGCAGACTCATCGCTTGTGAAAGATTATAATCAATTGATAGTTGAAAACTATTTGCTCGACTTAAACCTTCCAAATTATAAAACAATATTTGACCTTCCGATTCCCAATCCACTACCACTTGATCGGTAAAATTGGTAATATAATAGTCTAAGGTAATATCTCCTCCACTTCCTAAAAGATTAAAGATCTGACGTATACTTGCCCCATAATTCCATGCTTTTTCTGGATTTAAGCCATAAATAGAACCCCCATTTTTAAGAATACTAATCTGACGATTAGTTCCAAAAAGCGACTGGTTTTCTGCAAAAATATTAGCTACTTTTCGACCACTTCCTAACGAAAAGCGAATGATGGTATTCTCCTGAGGTAGATACCTCAGATGCAAACGTGGAGTAACAAATGTTCCCAAGCGGTTGTGAATATCCAGACGGACTCCCGCTACTAGGGTGAAGTTTTCCAAATTGTCGTAACTGTACTCTAAGAAACTTCCTAAAGAGCGATCACTCCTATTGAAGTAAAAAGTATCCACTGTTTCCAAATAACGATCATAGGAAAAGTTAAGCCCAGCTTTGAATTTATTTTTTGTATTTCCAATTATAGAATTATATAAAAAATTGGTGTACAGGCTTTGGTGATCGATATCATAAACTCTAAAACCATAATATGCTTCTTGCTTATGTTGACTATAAGCTGATTGGAAACCAAAACTTCTAAAAGAAAATTCTGGAAATACATAACCTATTTTTAAAGAGGCATCTATTCGATTGGTATTAATTTCACTTCCCCAAAGACGGTTTTGCCCTCTATCATTTTCATTATTAAATTCTAAAGCTCCAACTTGCTTTTGGTCTTGCATCAGACGAATTGTTCCAAAACCAACCCAGCCTTTTTCACTATTAATATATTGCCAACGATTTAAAACATTTATTTGTTTAGCGAGAGGAACGTCTAAAAAATCATCTCCGTTTGCATCGATCTTTTCAGTTCGCTGATTTCCATGCACAAACATACCGCTACTCCATTTATCATTAATTTTCCAATTTCCCTGTAAATTAGCTTCCTGTCTTCCATTAGCAGAAGTAAACAAATTGAAAAAAAAAGGTACATCAGAAAAAGGTTTTTTAATTTCAGTATTAATTTGACCTGCAATACTTTCGAAACCATTAACCACACTTCCTGTTCCTTTAGTAATCTGTATACTCTCAATCCAGGTGCCTGGTGTGAACGATAATCCATAAGCCTGAGAAGCTCCACGTACCATTGGAATATTTTCCTCAGTAATTAATAAGTAGGGACTTGTGAGTCCCAACATACGGATTTGTTTTGTTCCAGTTAAAGCATCTGAAAAGTTAACATCTATAGAAGGATTGGTTTCAAAACTTTCCGAAAGATTACAACAGGCTGCTTTTAATAATTCATCACTGTTGACATATATAATATTTTGGGCTTCAAAATAAGATTTTTGTATAGCTTTTCGCCTTTTCGTTAGGGTCACCTCATCTAAAGATTCTGAATCGCTTTCGTCTAAAAACTGAATTAATAATCGATTCTTCTTGATGCTGAGCGTATCTGATTTAAAACCAATATAGCTCATTACGAGAAGTTCTTCAGGGCCAAGATAAGGGAGAGAAAATTTGCCCTCTTCATCTGTAATTGTTCCAATTTGAGTATTTAACCAAAAAACATTTGCTCCAATCAGTGGAATAGTTTCTTTGGCTTCTTTGGCAAGTACTCTTCCGTCAATATTCTCTTGGGCATAAGGCTTTAGACTGAAGAAAATTAATAATAATAGAATGTGTTTTTTCATTACGTATTTTTTATGTGTTAAGGACCCCTATTCTTAAAAATGAGGTGGACTTAGCCATAAAAAATAAAAGACTGCTGTGTCAAAAAAAGTTTATCTGATTTTGGAGGCGGAGGGTTCCAATTTGAAAACACTTTTGAAATTAAAATGAGTTTTGAATCCAAAGAATAAACTGGAAGAAGAATTGAAGTATTAATAGCAGTTACTTTTTTAACAGCTTCTAAATTAACTTTTTGATGTTGTTGGTTTTGAAAAAGTACCGTATTGTCTTTGCAAAAAGATTTTTTTGAAATTTCTGTTTTAAATGAAATTTTAGAATTTTGATGAGATTCCATTTCACAATTAGAAGAAATAAATGCCAAGGACACCTCTGCAATATGATCTCCACAATAATGAACATTTAATGCATAGCCCACCCTCGTTCCAAAAATCAGGACTGCAAGAGTGAAACACACTAATTGTTTTATTTTCATGTTATAAATTTACAATTTTAAATTATATATCCTTTTAGAAGAATGATGGACATGGTCAACATAACTCCATTTTCAATTAAAGTAGCTTCTGTCATTGGAAGTTTTATTGCCGTCCCTAAGCATGCACAGTCAATTTGGGATTTTTGTTTCAAAGCTCGAAATACTCCAAAAGTGTTAATAGATAAAATTAGTATGGTAAATAAAATAACTATAAACAAATGCCATTCCATTAAAAAGGCAATACCCAAAACTGTCTCAAGAAAGGGGTATAATTTAGCATATGCAGGGATTTTTTTTGCTAAGGGGTCATAGCGCTTAAATGAATTTGGAAAACCTTCATAATCTAAAAATTTAAAAAAACTAAATACAATAAAAAACATCCCCATAAATATTTGCATTTTTCTTTCCATATTAGCATTCAATTGGTAGGATAAAAAAAGTGTCCCCACAATTAGATAGGTAAAAATTAAAAACAGTGGAGTCAATTGTTTTAATTTTGAGGTTTTAATTCTTTTTGAGTTAGAAACAGATTTTTGAGCAGAATATTTTGAGCCCAATAGTATCGATATTTCTCTACTAGTAAGTTCATTTTTAGATTGAATTTCAGCAATACCTGTTTCCAAAGACACTTGAACTGAAAGAACATCTTCATGGGTATTTATCTTATCTGCAACAATCTTTTGACAACTCATACAGGTCATACCGGAAATGTGAAATATATTTTCCATAGAATGAAATAAGGTGTAAAATTAATACTATCTAACCATATTAGGAATTCAAATAATGATAATTCAGTTTCAATATATAAATGGCTCTTTAAATTTAACTTAGTAAGTTAGAGATTGCTTACTTTTGGTTGGTTATGTCATTATCAAAACAGTCAATTTTACTAGAAAAAGTCAAAAAAGTTTTATCAATCTCTAATCAAGATATTTTAAAAGACTTAAAAAAATGTTGTGCTCTACTTAGAGAGAGTATTGACCACTTCAGCTGGGTAGGCTTTTACTTTGCTGACTTTGATGCTAAAACTCTGCATCTTAAAGCTTTCTCTGGTGCCCCCACAAAACATACCTCTATACCTTTTGGAAAAGGAATTTGTGGTCAAGTAGCTATTTCCAATCAAAATTTTATGGTTCCTGATGTTAAATATCAAGACAATTATATTTCGTGTAGCGTTGAGGTAAAATCTGAACTTGTTGTTCCTCTCTTTTTCGAGAAAAAAAATATTGGCCAAATTGATATTGACTCTGATAAAATTAATCCCTTTTCAATAGAGGATGAGCTTTTGCTTGAAGCTTGTTGTGATCTTATATCAAAGACCTATGGCTCCTCACTTTTAAGTTTATGAACTGTTATGCAAACTAAAAAAATTAATTCTGCACTTATATCTGTTTTTGATAAAACTGGATTAGAGCCTTTAATAAAATTGCTAGTAAATAACGACGTTTCTTTGTATTCCACAGGAGGCACAGAAAGCTTTATTCGTGATTTAGGATATGATGTAAATGCGGTAGAAAACCTGACTGGCTATCCATCAATTCTTGGTGGGCGTGTAAAGACCTTACATCCAAAAGTGTTCGGTGGAATTCTAAATCGATCTGAAAACAGTTCAGATCAAAATGAACTTAAGACCTATGAAATTCCAGCTTTTGACTTGGTGATTGTGGATCTTTATCCTTTTGAAAAAACGATAGCAGGTAATTCTACTGAAAGTGAAATCATAGAAAAGATTGATATTGGTGGGATTGCACTTATTCGCGCAGCTGCTAAAAACTTTAACGATGTGCTATGCATATCTAACAAAAAAGACTACACTAACTTTATGAATATATATATGTCTTCAAATGGCGCTCCTTCTCTTGAAAATCGTAAAGAATTTGCAGTAAAAGCATTTCATACTTCCTCTCACTATGATACCACAATTTTTAATCACTTTAATGAAAAAGAAAATCTTTTAAAACTTAGTATAAATGATTCAAAAGTACTTCGCTACGGTGAAAATCCACACCAAGAAAGTGTCTTTTACGGGCCACTTTCAAAATTGGTAGAACATGTTCATGGTAAAGAGATTTCTTATAATAATCTATTAGATATTGATGCTGCGGTAACTTTAATGTCTGAATTCTATGATGGTGATCCTGCTTTTGGAATATTAAAACACAACAATGCTTGTGGTTTTGCTATAAGACAAGTTTTGGTGGATGCTTATCAAGATGCTTTAGCAGGAGACCCTATTTCCGCTTTTGGTGGGGTCTTAATTAGCAACAAAACGATTGATCTTGCCACAGCCAGTGCAATCCATGAGCTTTTCTGTGAAGTGGTAATTGCACCAGCTTACCAGGAAGAAGCACTTGAGCTACTAAAGGGGAAAAAGAACCGCATTATCTTAATTCAAAAAGCAAATAAATTACCCAAAGAAAGTTATAGAAGCTGTCTAAATGGAATCTTAGTTCAAGATCGAGATTTAAAGACTGATCAAGAAAATGACTTGACTACAGCCACAAAAATAACTCCAAGTGCTAAAGAAATAAAAGATCTATTATTTGCTTCTAAAATTTGTAAACACACAAAATCGAATACCATTGTTATAGCAAAAAACCAACAACTTCTAGCTTCAGGAACAGGACAAACATCTCGAGTTGATGCATTAAATCATGCAATACAGAAGGCCCAAAATTTTGGTTTCGATATAGACGATGCCGTAATGGCAAGTGATGCTTTCTTCCCTTTTCCTGATTGTGTTGAGATTGCAAATAAAGCTGGAGTGAATTCAGTAATTCAACCAGGAGGTTCTATTAAAGATAATCTTTCGATTGAATACTGTGATTTACATGGAATGCGAATGGTTTTAACAGGAACGCGGCACTTTAAACATTAATTCTTAATTTTACTAATATTTATTAATTAATATGGGACTTTTTACTGAAGAAATAGCAATTGATTTAGGTACAGCAAATACGCTTATTATTCACAATGACAAAGTAGTTGTAAATAGTCCATCAATAGTAGCGATAGACCGCACTACAAATAAAGTTATTGCCATAGGTCAGGAGGCTAGCATGATGCAGGGGAAAACTCATGAAAATATTCGTACTGTCCGTCCTCTAAAAGACGGAGTTATTGCAGATTTTAATGCATCTGAACAGATGATTAATCGGCTAATCAAAAGTATTCCTGCCCTACACCGCCGCTTTTTTTCACCCTCACTGCGTATGGTAATTTGTATTCCATCAGGAATTACTGAAGTTGAAATGAGGGCTGTTAAAGAATCAGCTGAAAGAGTAAATGGGAAAGAGGTTTATCTTATACATGAACCAATGGCAGCTGCTATCGGTATCGGAATTGATATTATGCAGCCTAAAGGTAATATGATTGTGGATATTGGTGGAGGGACAACAGAAATTGCTGTTATTGCACTTTCAGGTATTGTTTGTGATAAGTCTATTAAAATTGCTGGTGATGTGTTTACTAATGATATTATAAATTATATGCGAAGTAAACATAATCTTTACATAGGAGATCGTACCGCTGAAAAAATAAAAATTCTTGTTGGAAGCGTTATTGAAGATCTTGAGAATCCTCCAGAAGATATGTCAGTTCAAGGAAGAGATTTAATGTCAGGTAAGCCTAAACAAGTAATGATTAACCACTCTGAAGTTGCAAAAGCCCTAGATAAATCAGTTATTCGCATTGAAGATGCTATAATGGAAGCTCTTTCTCAAACACCTCCAGAACTATCAGCAGACATATACAATACAGGGATTTATTTAGCAGGTGGAGGTGCTCTTTTGCGCGGTTTAGATAAACGCCTTTCTCAAAAAACAGACTTACCTATATATGTCGCAGAAGATCCACTTCAAGCAGTTGTTAGAGGTACTGGTATTGCTCTAAAAAACACTGAAAGATTTAAGACTGTCCTAATAAAATAATCTGGTATGAGGCGAATCATTGAAGCGCTCGTACAATTTAGAAATCCTGTACTGTATTTTGTGCTTTTGGTCCTTTCTCTATTATTTTTAAACGGTAGAAGTCATTTTCATCAATATTATCTTGAAAAATATAGCTTGTACTTTTCACAAAGCTTTTATAATATTAGCAGTGACATAGTAAACTATTTTCGCCTAAAAAAAATAAATGTTAAGCTAATAAAAGAAAATAAAATCCTAAAAGATTTTCAACTCAAATCAAATTCAATATCCCTTTATCCAAATGCCATTAAAGCAAAAAGACGATTTTCATTTAAGGTGATAGATGCTAATGTGATTAAAAACAGCTATTTAAATCAACGGAATTATCTCATTATAGATAAAGGTCATGAAGATGGAATAACTTCAGAAATGGGTGTTATATCAGATCAAGGAATTATAGGTGTTGTTAAGTCTGTTTCTAAGAACTACTCCAGTGTAATTTCCATTTTAAATCAAGATTTAAAAATAAACGTGAGGCTAAAAAATAGCTCTGCTTTTGGATCTTTATCTTGGAAAGGAACAAACCCAAACGATTTTCAGATTGATGATGTGGTTATAAGTAGCTCTGTTATAAAAGAAGATACTATAATAACTGGGGGAATGTCGTCTTTTTTCCCTCTAGGCATCCCTTTGGGAAAAATTTCAAACTACGAGGCTGATATAAAAAGTGGGTATTATAAAATAAACGCATCACTTTTTGAAGATCCTTCTCAAGTATATTATGTATATGTAGTTGAAAATTTTGATATTGAGGAAATAAAAAAAATAAAAAAAGATATTTTGAAATGAATAGTAATATAATCACTTTAATTATTTCGTTTTTTATTATTGTATTAGCACAAGTATTTCTTTTTAATAATATGTTCATCTTTGGCTTTATCAACCCTATGATCTACTTACTATTTCTAGTTGTATATCGTTTTGATGATGATCAAACACTATTTATTCTCTTGAGTTTTGTTCTTGGCTTTTGTATTGACTTTTTATCTCAATCTGGAGGTGCTCACACAATTGCTTCATTAACTATTGGTTTTGTAAGACCTTTGCTTATAAAATACTCTTTTGGAGTTACCTCTGAAGCTCCCTCTACATTTCAAAATGATTTAAGAAGAAGAAATAAATATCTTTTTTTAGCTCTTTTAATATTAATTCATCATCTGCTTTATTTTATTATTGTTTATTTTAATTGGAATGCAACATATCTTATTTTAAAGAATACTATCCTTACATCGCTATTTTCATTAATTTTAATTGCATTGATATCCCAATTTTATAAGAAATTAAATGATACGTAAAATAGTCTTATTGGCATTTACACTTGTAAGTTGCTTACTTTTTATCTTCCAATTGATGGCTTTGCAGTTATTTAATTCAGAATACTCTGAACGTTCATTAAATAATGCTATAGAAAAACGTCCTGTATACCCCACTCGAGGATTAATCTATGATAGAAATGGAACTCTTTGGGTTGCAAATAAACCAGTTTATGACCTGATGATTGTTCCAGAAAATTTGAATTCTTTTGACACGCTTGAATTGACATCAGGATTAAATATTTCCAAAGAAGAACTGCTGAATCAAATAAAGGATGCTAAAAATTTTTCTAAAAAACTTCCCTCTGTCATTTTAAGACAATTATCTATGGCTGAAGCAGCAAAACTTCAAGAAAAGATGTGGAAATTTCCAGGATTCTATTTTCAAAAAAAGTCTACTCGAGACTATTTACTGCCAATAGGATCAAACATTTTAGGCTATACAAGTGAAACCAATAGGCATGAAATAAAACCTTCCGCTTCGAAAGTTTTAGAAATTGATAACCTTAAGCTGTTAGGGGTTAATTATGCCGTCAATGATTCTGAAAAGTCCGCCCGTGAAGAGAAAAATCTTTTGAGTAAAAAAAATAATAAATCAGAAGATTCTTTTTCACCAATAAATGAAATTTTAGAAAATTATGATCCTGGAGAGATGATAGGTAGGCAAGGCATTGAAAAAACCTATGAAAAAAAATTACGTGGAAAGAAAGGAATTCAATTTTTTCAAAAAGATCGATTCAATCGAATTATTGGACCCTACGATGAAGGAAAATTCGATATAGAGCCAGAAGCTCCTGAAAATATCATTTTAACAATAGACGTCATACTTCAAGACTATGGGGAATCACTTATGATGAATAAAAGAGGAGGTATAGTGGCAATAGAACCTCAAAGTGGAGAAGTTTTAGCTTTAGTGACTGCTCCTAGCTATGATCCAAATACGCTAATCGGCAGAGATCGATCTAAGTATTTTAATAAATTGATTAAAGATACAATAGCTAAACCTCTTTTTGACAGAAGCCTTCAGGCAGAATACTCCCCGGGTTCTCCTTTTAAAACACTCAACGCACTAATTGGTCTTCAAGAAAAAGTCATTTCGCCAGAAACAGTTTTTACATGTGATAAAGGACATTATTATGGACGGGGAGCATTTATGGGATGTCATAATCCTATTGGAACTAAAAGTGATTTAATCAAAGGAATTTATAGTTCTTGTAATAGTTATTTTGCTAAAACTTTTGTTCGTATAATAAATAGTCAATCTACTCCTTCAGAAGGAGTGGATCTTTGGAAAAAACATTTAGAAAAATTTGGATTAGGTGATTTTTTGGGATATGACCTGCCTATTGGAAAAAGAGGGTTTATCCCTGATAGCAACTATTATAACAATTGGTATCCAAGGGGAAGTTGGGGCCCTAGTACTTTAATTTCAAACTCAATTGGTCAAGGAGAAATTCTAACCACTCCAATTCAAATGGCTAATTTTACTGCCACTATTGCTAATCGAGGTTTCTTTAAAAAACCACATTTTAAAAAAACAATAAATGATTCTTTATATCCAAAAAATCAAACCCTTATCGATGCTAAACATTTTGAGACAGTAATCGAAGGAATGCACCAAGTGGTTGAACGTGGAACTGCTCGCATTGCAAAAATTAGAGGGATTGATGTCTGTGGTAAAACTGGAACTGTTGAAAATTTTGTCAGATTAAACAATGAAAAAACACAACTCACAGATCATTCAATTTTTATTGCTTTTGCACCCAAAGATAATCCTAAAATAGCTATTGCTGTATTTATTGAAAATGGCTATTGGGGTGCAAGATGGGCTGCTCCAATTGCAAGTTTAATGATCGAAAAATATCTAACAGGTGAAGTGAAACGTAATTGGCTAGAAAATAAAATGCTCAAAGGAAGCCTTATGGCTGAATATGAAAAACCTCTCTTAGATAAACCCTTTAGTATTAATGACTAAAAGCATCGTTTTCCGAATGGACTGGTTGAGTCTCATAATCTATTTATTATTAGTAATATTCGGAATTATAAATATTTATTCGACAACTTTATCAGAAGTCACAGTTACTTTGTTTGATATGAACTCTCCTGCAGGAAAACAATTCTGGATCTTTATTTTTTCCCTTATATTTCTGCCAATAATATTATTTATCAATTCCAATTTCTTTGAACATCTATCTTTAATCTTTTACATTCTATCAATATTGAGTTTACTTGGGCTGTTTTTTTTTGGTCAAAAGATTTCAGGCGCAACTTCTTGGTATTTCATAGGTGGTTTTAGCATGCAACCTTCTGAATTTGCCAAGATTACAACTTCTCTACTTGTAGCCTCAACCTTGAGTTCAATTCAAGCAGATATAAAGAAAATTTCTTTTGTAACTAAATTATTATTAATTATTGGGCTACCTATGATTCTCGTGATATTTCAGCCTGATGCTGGAACGGCTCTTGTTTTTTTGGGTTTATTTTTTGTATTACTTCGCGAAGGTATGGATATGAAAACTCTTTATTTTGGAATGGGTTTTATATCACTTTTTATTCTGACTTTAATTTTTGGCCCATTAATCTTGAGCATTGCATTATTCTTTATTCTTATTTTAGTTTATCGACTAATTCTTCAATACTATCCTAAAACAAAAAAAACTCCCTTTGTCCTTTTATACGGTATTTCCGTTCTTTTTAATATTTCAGTAAATTTTATTTTTAACTCTGTTTTTGAGCAAAGACATAGGGATCGATTTAATATTATGTTAGGCTTAGAAAATGATTCCCAAGGGATCGGTTATAATGTCAATCAATCTAAAATTGCCATTGGTTCGGGGGGTTTTTCTGGAAAAGGCTTTTTAAATGGGACTCAAACTAAAGGAGGATTTGTTCCAGAGCAGCACACAGATTATATATTTAGTACTGTTGGTGAAGAATGGGGATTTATCGGAAGTAGTGGCTTAATAATCCTTTTTACAGTTCTAATTTCAAGAATTCTTTATAGAGCAGAAAAGCATACTCAATCCTTTCCAAGGATGTTTTCCTACTGTTTTGCCAGTATGCTGTTTGTTCATTTTTTTGTAAATGTAGGCATGACATTAGGATTAGTTCCAACAGTAGGTATACCATTAACCTTTATTAGTTACGGAGGTACTAATTTAATGGCATTTAGTTTAATGCTTTTTATTTATTTAAATCTAGATGCAAATCGTTTAAATTAACTCCTAACATCTAAAGCATCCCTTAGACTATTTCCAAGCATCATAAAGGCTAAAACTAGACTCATTATTGCAAAACCAGGTAAAATTGCTAGATAGGGCTTCCCTAAAAGTAGATATCTGAAGTGGTCTTTTACCATGCCTCCCCAACTTGGCATTGGTGGTTGAGCTCCAATTCCCAAAAAACTTAATCCACTTTCCATCAATATAGCACTAGCGAAATTTGCTGTTGAAATAACGATCAATGGGGCAATTAATATAGGAAGTATGTGGTGTATTAACAATCTTAATTTAGAAAATCCAAGAGCAATACCTGCTTGAACAAATAATTCTTCTTTTGTAGATTTTACTAAACCACGAACTAACCTAGCAACTTCGACCCACATAGTAAGTCCGACTGCAACAAAAACCTGCCAAAAACCACGTCCTAAACCTAAGGTTATTGCTATAACCATTAAAAGTGTTGGAATCGACCATACTACATTGATTATCCACATAATTAATTGATCGATCCTTCCTCCAAAAAAACCTGCTATAGACCCCAGAAAAACACCAATGAGTAATGAAATTGTTACGGCTACAAATCCAATTGAAATTGAGATTCTAGAACCAATAATTAAACGACTTAGTAGGTCTCTACCGTATTTATCCGTCCCTAATATAAAATACTTTTCTTTTAAATACTTTGCTTCTACTTCTTTTCTAGTAGTACCTGGAGGAAACTGACTAAACAGTTTTTCTTCGAAATAGTTTGTTGCATTTCCATATCGTTTAAAAGTTAAACCTTTATTATGCCAGCGAATTTCTTTTATTGGAATTTCTTCACTAATATTTCGATCTCCAAAAAAAAAACTTCTATTGCCATAAGACTTAAGGCCAGGAATAATTAAGACTTTACAAGAAAACCCTGGAAGTTGAGAGTGAATGGAAAGATGCATTTGATTTGCAAATTGGGTTTTATCCGAAGAAAGAGGATAAGCAAAAATTGCTAATAAGCTAATTCCTAAAATAAACAAAGCGCTGGACACGGCCCAGACGTCCTTTTTTAGTCGCTTAAAAGTACGCTTTAGCTCCAATTGAATTTATTCTTTTTTGATTTGGGCTATGGGTTGTTCTGACTTTATTGGTGAAGATAGATCTTTAAGAATTTGAACAGCTTCTGATATATAAATATCTTTCTGTAAATACTTTTGAGCACGTTCACGCTTTTTGATAGTTTCTTCATTTGGTGGATTCTTAGCTCCAGCTTCAGGTAGCCACTGAAATTTATATGATGATTTAAATTCTGATAATTTATCGAATCGCTTAGCATATTCTTTTTTATTATCTCGCTCTGACTTAAATGAGTCATAATCTAAAGAATAACTAAAATCATTTTGTTGTTGTTTTACCCAAAGTGCTTGCTCATGAATTAATTGAACTATTGGATTTTCTTGAAGGCGCTTTTTACTTCGATTAACTGCATAATCGAAGTTAGGTAATGATGAGGGTTTGTAAAAAGTTGGGGATATACTATCCCATGCTAAGGGATTATCTTGATCTTTCTCGCCCATCTCAACGTAAGCATATCGGTCTGGAAAAACAACATCACTTTTGACACCTTCTAATTGAGTAGATTGTCCATTAACACGATAAAATTTGTCTGTGGTAACTTTTAGAGCTCCTAAATCACCATAAGTACTTCCAGAAATCATACGGTTGAGATCTACAATATTTTGGACAGTCCCTTTACCAAATGTCTGTTTACTTCCCAAGACAATTGCCCTTTTGTAATCTTGAAGAGCTGCTGCAATAATTTCTGAGGCAGAAGCGGAAAACTCATTTACCAAAACCACAACAGGTCCATCCCAAACAACAGAGGAATCGGTGTCTTTTAATACTTCTTTTTTTCCTCCTGTGCTTTTTACCTGAACTACTGGACCGTCTTTTATAAAATAACCGGTCATGTCAACAACTGTTTTTAACGATCCACCTCCGTTATTCCTCAAGTCGAGTATAACTCCTTTAACATTTTTCTGTTTTAGTTGTTCTAATTCTTTTTTAACATCAGTAGCTGCATTTCTTTTATTATAATCTTCAAAATTAATATAAAATTTTGGCAACTCTATTAAACCATAATCTCCTGTTTCGTCGTTTATGAGCGTTGACTTAACATAAGTTTCCTCTAGCTCTACTACATCACGTGTAATTCCAACTTCTTCTATATTTCCTTCTACTCTTTTGATAGTCAAAAATACTTGTGAGCCTTTAGGCCCTTTAATAAGTTTTACCGCATCGTCAAGTACCATTCCTGAAATATCTATAGCTTCTTCTTCATCTGCTTGCCTAACTTTCAAAATAGCATCTCCTACTTCTAAAAGGTTTTCTCTCCAAACTGGACCACCAGAAATAACCTCGACTATTTTGACTTGTTGATTTCGTTTACTTAATCGTGCGCCAATTCCTTCAAACTTTCCAGAAATTGACATATCAAAGCGGTCTTTATCTCTGGGTGCGAAATAATAGGTGTGAGGATCAAACTGAACTACAATAGAATTAACATAAATAGAAAACCAATCCTTTCGCTTGATGTCATTATAATTTTCAAAGAAATAACTCATGTTTTCTAGAATATCTTTACGAGCATTTTTTTCTAGCTCAACATCTGATAGCATTTCGTATGCTCCATCTTGCTTTTTCTTTTGAAATTCTTCATCTTTTTTGGTTGTAAAAGTTTCTAAAGCATTTAGCTTAAAGCGCTTTCTCCAAATAGATTTTAGTTCCAAAATATTGTTAGTGTAGGGTGCTTTTTTATAATCCAAATTGATTTCGTCCTTAATAGAAAAATCAAATGATTGGTCTAGTAATTCTTTATAAAATCCCTCAACCTGTCTCATGCGTTGCATAAGCTTGGTAAAAGTTACTGTGAAGAAGTTTATTTCAGTTTTTTTTAATTCATCATCAATTTTAAAACGATAAGTCTCAAAGCTTTTAATATCAGAGTTAAGGAAAAATCGATGTTGCCCATCAAGATTTTCTAAATAATTCATAAAAACATTTTCAGAAAATTTATCATTAAAATCTTTTGGGTCATAATGTCCACGATCCAAAACATAAGAAATGATTTCTAATAAAAGTTTGTCTTTATTAGGGTCTTGATTTTTTAGGGTATATCCAAATACAAATCCACTAATCAAAATAAATGATAAGATCCAAATATATTTGCGCATTAGGGTATGTTTATTTCTCAAATTTATAGCCCTTAAATATAAGCATATTCTAAAACAGTTTTGTTAATATTGTTTTAAAAGAAAGCGCATAAAGATTTCTTACTTTAGCACATAACTAAAACCCATGAAGAAAAAACCGCTAATATTAGTTGTAAACGACGATGGAATTACTGCACCAGGACTGAGAACATTAATTAAAATAATGAATGAAATTGGAAAAGTAGTTGTTGTTGCTCCAGACTCTCCTCAATCAGCTATGGGTCATGCTATTACAATAAATTCTACATTGCATTGCCAAAAAATGAATTTAACAGATGGCCCTCAATTAGAATATAGTTGCTCGGGGACCCCTGCAGACTGTGTCAAGCTTGCTGTAAATGAACTTTTAGACCGTAAACCTGATCTTTGTGTTTCTGGTATAAATCATGGCTCTAATTCTTCTGTAAATGTGATCTATTCAGGAACAATGAGCGCTGCTATCGAAGCGGGTATAGAGGGTATTCCTGCAATTGGTTTTTCACTTTTAGATTTTAGCTGGAATGCAGATTTCAAACCCTTGAAAAGTTTCATTCATGAAATCACAATTAAAGCATTAAAAAATGGTATCCCAAAAGGTGTAGTTCTTAATGTTAATTTCCCAAAACTTAAGCTAAAGGAAATAAAAGGTGTTAAGATTTGTAGACAAGCAAAAGCGAACTGGGTAGAAGAATTTGACAAACGAACCAACCCAATGGGAAAAGAATACTTCTGGTTAACTGGAACTTTTATTAATGAAGATAAAGGGGAGGATACTGATGAATGGGCCTTGAGTCAAGGCTATATTTCTATAGTTCCAACACAATTTGATTTAACAGCCCATCACACTATTCAAGAACTAAATACATGGGATTTATAAAAGATAAATATTTTTTTTGGGGAATCTTAACTGGTGTCCTTTGGACTGGTTTTGGGGTATTAATACTCCTTTTTTTTCTTTCAAATGAATCTATAGAAGACAGTTTATCAAGTCTTTATTATCAAAATAAACTTGGCGGCTTGATCTCTATATCTGCTTTGATAAATCTGCCAGTTTTTTTTATAGCACTTCAGAAAAATAAGTTTGCTTTTGCAGCTGGACTTGTGGCCATTTCGTTGGTATTAGTTTTACTTGTAGCTTTTTTAAAACTAAATAATTAAAAACAAACCCTGTGAAGTATTATCTTATTACTGGTGAAGCCTCAGGTGACCTTCATTGCTCCCTTCTAATTAAAGCTTTGAAAAAATTAGATTCCAAGGCTCAATTTAGGGGTTGGGGTGGTGATTTGATGGCAAAAGAAGGAACAGTCTTGGTAAAGCACTACAAGAAATTAGCATTTATGGGTTTTTGGGAGGTAATATCTCATCTACCTGCTATTTTAAGAAATATTTCTTTGTGTAAAAAAGATATCTTAAAATATGTCCCAGATGTAATCATTTATGTTGATTACCCCGGTTTTAATCTCAAAATTGCAAAGTGGGCAAAAACTAAAGGTTTTAAAAATCATTATTATATAAGTCCTCAGATATGGGCTTGGAAGGAAAGTCGAGTAAAACAAATGAAACTAATTTTAGATGCCTTATATGTAATTCTTCCTTTTGAAAAAAACTATTTTGAACAAAGACATCAATTCCCAGTTCACTATGTAGGACACCCTTTAATGGATGAATTATCTAAATATTTAAAGGATTCTAAATTTCATAAAACATATAATTTAAATCCAAAAAAACCTATAATTGCTTTACTTCCAGGAAGTAGACTTCAAGAAATTAAAAAAATGCTCCCTCTTTTTATTCAAATTTCTAATCACTTTAAGAAGTTCCAATTTGTAATTGCTGGAGCCCCTGGAATTAATCCTAAATATTACAACCCTTTTATCAAATTTTCTTCCTTAAATATTGTTTATAAAAACACACACCAGCTTTTGCAAAATAGTTGTGCAGCCTTGGTTACAAGTGGTACAGCTACTCTGGAAACTGCACTATTTAATGTGCCTCAGCTAGTTTGTTATAAAACCACCCCAATAACTTATTGGATTGGGAAAAAGATAATTAAACTTAAATATATTTCTTTAGTAAATTTAATTCTTGAAAAAGGGGCTTTAGTTGAACTTATCCAAAATGACTGTAGCTTTGAAAAATTGGTGTATCATTTAGAAATACTTTTGAAACAAAATTCTCTTAAAAAAGTAAATGAAGACTACCTTCTATTAAGAAGTAAAATTGGTGGTAAGGGGGCAAGTAAAAAAACTGCAGAATTAATTTTTGATGCTATTAAGTAACATATAAAAATATTTATAATTAACCTCTGAAACGAGGAACAAAATTCTTTTTATAGTTTTCAAAATCTTCTGGCTTAGAAAACACCTGATAATCCCCTTGTTTTATCATTTTTAAAAAAAGTTCTATTTGTTTAGGCTTTTGATACCCAACTAAGGGCATTATTGGATCTCCATTTTCACTAAAAAAAACCATTGTTGGATATCCTTTTACACCTAAGAATTGTGTAAACTGGTGGGTTGCATTTCGCCCTTTTCTATTGGGATCATAGTTGGGATTGGTAAAAATCTGGTCATAATATTTAATTTGCTCTATCCCTTCGGCGTTAAACTTAACTGCATAATAATTTTCAATTATATAGCGAGAAACATCAGGATTTTGGAAAGTATTTTTATCTAATAATTTACATGGTCCACACCATTCTGTATAGACATCCATAAAAATTTTCTTGGGTATACTTTTTTGAGCTTCTTGAGCTTCGCCCATTGACATCCACTTGATTTCTTGAGCAAAAATACTATTAGAATTAAAAATCAAGATTAGAATAATTAAAAAGTAAAACTTCATACTTAAAATTTTTAAACATTTATCTTTTAGTCCCATAAAATTAAGTTTGCTATAAATTTTTAAATATAAAGTTAGTCATTTTGGTGTATAAATGTTTTCGGGTATTTCCACCAGATATACCATGATTTTTATCAGGGTAGATCATCCATTCAAATTGTTTATCGGCCTGGATTAATGCCTCAACCATCCGCATTGTATTTTGAACGTGAACATTATCATCCCCAGAACCATGTATAATCAAAAAGTCTCCTTTTAGTTGATCTGCATAATTTATTGGAGAATTTAAATCATAGCCTTCTGGATTTTCTTGAGGAGTTCTCATAAAACGCTCAGTATATATAGTATCGTAGAAACGCCAATTGGTTACCGGAGCAACTGCAATAGCAAAAGAAAAAATATCATTCCCTGTAAGCAAACAATGAGTTGCCATATGCCCTCCAAAACTCCATCCCCAAATACCGATTCTATTATGATCCACATAAGGTAATTCTCCCAAAGTTTTAGCTGCAGCTATCTGATCTAAAGATTCATATTTCACTAAATTTAGATAGGTGGATTTCTTAAATTTTGAACCTTTAAATCCTGTGCCCGTTCCGTCTACACAAGCAATAATAAAACCCTGGTTTGCAAGATCTTTATGCCACAGCGTCCTCGAGTCACCCCATCTATTTGAAACTTGTTGTGAACCTGGGCCTGAATATTGAAACATTAATAGCGGATATTTTTTATTAGCATCAAAATCAGCAGGTTTAATCATCCACATGTTAAGTTCTGATCCATTAATTTGAATTGTTGAAAATTCTTTTTCTGAAAAATTATAAGATTCCAGTTTTTCAATTAATGATTTGTTATTCATTAATTGACGAATTGGCCTATTTTTTCTTGTTTCATATAGTGTATAAATTGGAGGGGTTAATTCATCAGAGTAAGAATGAATATAGTAACTGTTATTAGTGCTAAAAGTAGCATCATTAAAACCATGGGTTGGCTGAAGTTTACGCTTACCTCTACCTGAAATATCAATTGCGTAAATTCCTCTTTCAATACTGCTTCCTTCAACAGATTGAAAATAAATCTCCTTACTTTTAGGATTATAATTATAAATAGTTGTTACCTCCCAATCTCCTTGGGTGACTTGATTGATAAGTTTTCCATCTTTATCAAAGTGATATATATGTTTATAGCCATCTTTTTCACTGGTCCATAAAAATCGATCATCTTCAATAAATTTCAAATCATCATTAATACTTACATAAGCTTCATCTATCTCAGTTAATAGTAGTTGAAGATTCTTTTTTTTAGTATTCCACCGCCACAATTTTAATTTATTTTGATGTCGATTTAGAGTTTGAATAATCAAACTATGTCTTCCACCAATAAATTGAATTCTTGGAATGTAATATGGGGTTTCATTTTCAAAATCAATAGTTTCTTTAGTTTGAGAGGAGGTGTTATAAATAATGAGTTCTATTTTAGAATTTTCTTCACCCGCTTTGGGGTAGCGAAACATATATGGAAAAGGATAAGTTTGATTGCCGTATACATCCATAGAAAAAATAGGAACATTGGATTCATCAAAACGCATATAAACAATCTGATTTGAATCTTGACTCCAATCAAAAGCGCGAACAAAACCAAATTCCTCTTCATAAACCCAATCCGTTATACCATTTATGGTTTGATAGTCGCCATCATATGTTATTTGTTTAACAATATCAAGCTCTAAATTTTTGATGAAGAGATTTCTTCTATAAACATAGGCTACTTTTAACCCATCTGGAGAAAAAAGTGGTTCTTGAACTTTTTGGTCAAAAAGCTTCTCTAGAGAATTAGTTTTAATATCATAAATCAAATAAATAGCTTGTTTTGATCTCCTATAAATATTATCAGTCAAGGTTTCCAATAGGATTTTTTGTTCATCATTTGAAAAAATATAACCTGAAAATTTATTTTTCTCAGGAAATCTATTTGAATCTATTAGAACTTTTCGCTCTAAGGTATTTGAATATGCATAGGAAACTAATGAATTAGTATTTGAAGTTTTATCTTCTTCTAAAACTGTATAATATTCACCATTTCTCATTGATCGGACGGCTTCAAGTCGGTTTGGATCATATTTGCCTTCCATCAACTCACCTAAATCAAGCGACAGATCTTGGGCGCCTATTAAATTAAAGAAAAGTAAAATGAAACAAAAAGAAGATATACGAAGATAAAAATAGAATTTACCAACTTTAAGTTTTTCAACAAATTCAAAAAGAATCATAATTTTTTATATTATTTTTTATCTGAGGCAATTTAGGGAAAATGCTCCAACCATAATTTTGATAGGATTCAAATTCTTTATCTTTATAAAAAAATAAACATGAGTAAAAAGATCGAAGGCTTTTCCAAATTTACTAAATCGGAAAAAATAGACTGGATCACTAAAACTCATTTTAAAAATGCTAAACAAGCAAAAAAACAACTTGAATCTTATTGGAGTTTAGATTCGAAACTTCAAGCCCGACACGAAGAGTTTATAGAAAATACTCTTTCAAACTTTTATTTACCATTAGGTGTAGCTCCTAATTTTTTAATCAACGGGGATATTTATACCTTACCTATGGTAATTGAAGAAAGTTCTGTAGTTGCAGCAGCAGCAAATGCTGCAAAGTTTTGGAGTAAACGAGGGGGATTTAAAACTAAAGTGATAAATTCATTAAAAGTTGGGCAAATTCATTTCTTTTATGAAGGAAATCAAGAAGAATTATTAGCTTTTTTTAAAAACAGAAAATCAGATTTACTCAAAACTTTAGTCCCTTTAACAAAAAATATGGAAGCTAGGGGAGGGGGGGTTATGTCTCTTGATCTAATAGATAAATGTGATATTTTAGAAAATTATTATCAATTACACTTGAGATTTAAAACAGGAGATGCAATGGGTGCTAATTTTATCAATTCTTGTTTAGAACATTTAGCAAAATCTCTAATCCAATTTGCAAGTAAAGATCAACTTTCTAATGAGAATAATAAGCCTATTGATGTTTTAATGAGTATTCTATCAAATAATGTACCTGAATGTTTAGTCCATGCAGAAGTTAGCTGTCCTATAAAAGAATTTAATCTTGATAATAATTTAGATATTGAAACTTTTACAAAACGTATGATACAGGCAGTTGCTATAGCTAAATACGAGCCATATCGAGCAGTAACTCACAACAAAGGAATTATGAATGGAGTTGATGCGCTAGTTATTGCTACAGGTAATGATTTTAGAGCTATAGAAGCTGGAGTGCATGCTTATGCTGCACGCTCAGGTCAATATCGTTCTCTTAGCGACGCATACATAAAAGATGATCAATTTGTTATGGAACTTTCAATACCTCTTGCACTTGGAACTGTCGGAGGGCTAACTAAGCTTCATCCTATGGTAAATTGGTGTATGGAACTTCTAGGAAACCCTTCCTCTGAAAAATTAATGGAAATTATTGCTGTTGCTGGTTTAGCTCAAAATTTCTCAGCATTAAGATCTTTAATTACAACAGGAATTCAAAAAGGACATATGAAAATGCATTTACTTAATATCCTCAATCAGTTGAATGCAAATGATACTCAAAAAATGGCAGCAATAAACTATTTTAAAACTAAACAGGTCTCTATTCAGGCAGTACATAATTTTTTAAAAAAAAATAAACTTTAAATGTTTTCTTTTTATAGCCATGGAAAACTATTAATTACAGCTGAATATGCTGTCCTTGCTGGAGCAAAAGCCCTAGCAATTCCATGCAAAAAAGGGCAGTTATTAAACTTTCATTTAGAAGGAGGATCTAAAGAACTTTCTTGGAATAGTTTTGATTGTTATGGGAAAAAATGGTTTGAAGTTAATTTCCAATTACCATCTCTTATGATTACTAAAACTTCTGATATAAAAACTGCTGAGCGTCTTCAAAAAATTTTAATTTTTTCTACAAAACAAAATCCTTTTTTTTTATCTGAAGGAGGTAAGATAGAAACCTTTTTAGAATTTGATCGCCATTGGGGGCTTGGGAGTTCTTCTTCGTTAATCGCAAATATTGCATCTTGGGCAAAAATAAATCCTTACCACTTATTAGATTTCAGTTTTGGAGGGAGTGGATATGATGTTGCATGTGGACTCTCTGAGGGGCCCATTTTCTATTCAAAAAAACAAAATAAACCAATAATAGAGCCTGTAACTTTTTCACCTATTTTTTTTGAAAAATTATATTTTGTCTATTTAAATCAAAAACAAAACAGCCAACAAGCTGTGAAAGATTTTGATTTAAAAAAAGTGAATAAATACATAATAAAAAAATTGAATAATCTTACTGAGGTGATATCATCAACAGTTGATTTTAATGAATTTGAAAAAGCAATAGATGATCACGAAACGATAATAGGAGATTTAATCAATCGAAAACCTATAAAAGATGTATTATTTTCTAATTTTTCTGGAAGTATTAAAAGCTTAGGAGCCTGGGGAGGTGATTTTATTTTAGTTACAAAATCTGGAGATACGGTAAAATATTTTAAAGAGATGGGTTATACTACAATAATTCCTTGGAAGGAAATGGGTTTAGTAATCTAAATGCTCTTTATAAATCTTTTGAGAATGATTCTTTATCAAAAATTTAAATACTGGACTTTTAAAAATTATTTAAGGTTTTAAATTAGTAATACAAAGATCTATTATCATGAATTTCAGAAACAGATTCAAGAGCTAGGTAAACACTTTCCATCATTTTAGTACTTGTATCTTGTCGAATTTTTTCAGCATAAGTACTGTAGTCTTCCAAATCATCAACAACATTTTTTTGTTTCAGTAATAATTTATAAACTCCCTTTTGTCCCTTTATTAATGCAGATTCCTGACCAGGATTTAAAGAAAATGCAACTCCTAAGACTGAAGGCTCATTTCCTGCTCCAGCAATAGTGGGGTTTTTTTGATTTACTGCTGATGCTGTTTCAATTGATAATTTTTCATGTTCAGCCAAATCTTTTAGAGTAAGTTTATTTGCAAATTGATTTCGGATGAGAGTCCCTTTTTTATCTCTACTAATAATATCACGAACTTCGTCTCCTACCTGTTCAATAGTTGCTAAGCCTTCTTTTAAATTGTCTGTTAGTTGAACTATAACATAACCTCCTTTACTTAGCGAAAAACGACGAATATCTCCAGTTTTAGTACTTTCTTCAAAAACCCATCTAACTATGTTTCTTTGTTGAGTGAGACCAGGAAGATTTTCTTCTAAACTTGTAATTTGTTTAACAGGGCGAACTTCATAGCCGTTTTGCTTAGCGATGATATTAAATTCGTTTTTTTCTCTTGTATCCATTTCAAATTGTGTGGCTTTTCTAAAAACTTCATTAGATGTTTTATCAGAGGGTAATGCTTCAGCAACTATATCAGCAATTAATGCTAAATCGTCTTTATCGGTTACCTTAATGACATGAAATCCAAATTCAGTTTCAACAAGGCCTACTTTCCCAACTCTATTTTTATTTACAAAATTGAAGAATTCTACAGCCATATCACCCTCTTGGAAAAATCCTAAATCACCCCCACGATTTTTTGTTGGACCATCAGAGTTTTCTCGGGCTAATGCCTCAAAATTAGAAGAAGCTCTTCTAGCTAAACGAAATACTCGGTTTGCCTTAAGTTTTGCTTCTTCTTTTGTAAGGGATATGCCAGATGGGGAACGAGTGGACCCTTCATATGCTATAAGGATATGACTTGCACGCAATGATGCATTTTTTTTACGTTTTATAAGTCTTGAGATTTTGAAAGTATTTCCGTCTCGATAAGGCCCAAAAACCTCTCCCTCGTCTAGTCCAAATAAAATATCTGCATATTCATTGTTATATGTGCCTCGTGGCTTGTAGACAGAATCGAATGAAACTTCAGAATATTGATCTACAAAATCTGCTACAGTTTTCGTTTCTTTGAAACCTTCGAGGGTATCAGTAAGCTTTGAAACATTGTTATAAGCAATTCTTTGTGACTTTAACCCTTCTAGACGTAAACGAATTGCTGCAAGATCGTCTTCAGTAGGGGTTTCATTAAATGCTACATATTGGATATTCCTACTCTCATCTATCTTATATTCTGCTTCATTATTTTTAATATAGCTTTTTATCTCTGCATCTGTAATTTCGATAAGGCTGTCAGATATAAATTCAAATGGAATTTGAATATAATCTATGTTAACATTATCATTTTCAAAATGGTAATTCTCTTTGGCTTCTGATTCAGTCATTACGTTACTAGCTTTGATTAAATCAAGATATATTCGTTGTTTTGCTACGCCTATTATACTTTTTTCTTGAAACTTCCAGTTTTCGTATGCGGAAGGGTTTTCAATCTTCATTTGAGAGATATAATTGGTAAATATTCCAAAGTCAAAAAAACCAGCTTCGTTTTGAAAACTCGGATTATTAATAACACTATCATCAGATGATATTATTTGTTCTAATTGATCTTTGCCTGCATCAATTCCCAATTTTTCAAATTGTTGATCAAAAATTGTATTTCTCAAAGCTTGATTCCATACCAGATTAACAGATTTTAGAGTAGAATAGTTGTATGTCCTTTGAGTTTGATCTACCATTTGACGAAAAAAGTCTACTCCAACTTCTTCATCATTAATAACTGCAATAGGATCGCTAGGGCCTGAATTCATGGAATTTCCGTCGAATACCCCTGAAATTACAAAAGCGAAAAGTGCCATCCCAATTACAAGAATTAAAAAAATGGAGCGTTGTCTTATTTTTCCTAAAATTGCCATAATTGCTATTATTAATAGTTTGCGAAATTAAGCTATTCATTTGAATAAAGAAAGGACCTCACTTAAAAGTAATAGAGTTAGAAGAATTAATATAAATTTAATTCTCGTCAGATTGACTAAGAATGATTTGCTCAATTTTTGTAGCTGATACTTTTTTTATTCTCAATATATACGGTGGAACTTGAATTTCATCATCTTGCTTGGGTATTTCACCCATGTTATATGCAATCAATCCTCCTAAAGTTTCATAAAATTCACTCTCTGGGAGAGATAAATTATACTTATGATTTAGATAGTCTACTTCTAAGCGAGCAGAAAAATCAAAAGTAGTTTCATCTAAACGTTTTTCGATGTGATCTATAGTGTCATATTCATCTTCAATCTCTCCAAAAAGTTCTTCAACAATATCTTCCACTGTAACTATTCCAGATATTCCACCATATTCATCAATAACAACAGAAATACTTTTATGTTGGCGTGTCAATAATTTTAAAACATCATTTATTAGCATAGTTTCAGGTACATATGCCAATGGGAGAATAATGTTTCTTAATTCTTTAGGATTTTTCATCATATCAAAGACATGTACATATCCTAAAATTTGATCTATTGTTTGCTTAAAAACAGGGATTTTAGAAAATCCTGTAGAAATAAATAGTGCTTTTATTTCTTCTATTGGTGTATCTTGATCTACGGCCACGACTTCAGCTCTTGGAACCATTGCTTCTTTTGTTTTTACTTCTGAAAAGTCAAGCGCATTCTGAAAAATCTGTATTTCGGAGTCAAGGTTTTCTTTGTCAAAACTAGATTCCAGTTGTTCTTCAATATAATTCCCTAATTCCACTTTAGAAAAAGGAAGCTGGACTTGATCAGAATTAGTTTTAAAAAATCTTTTAAGAACTACATCAGTAAATTGTATAATTAAAAATGTAAGTGGGTAAAAAGCATAGTAGAAAAAAGCAACAGGTATCGCAAAAATTTTTATTGCAATATTCGCATAAAGTTGAAAAAAAACTTTTGGTAAAAATTCAGCAGTAAGTAAAATAATTGCTGTCGAAATAAGAGTTTGGTAAAATACTACAATTAAACTTACCTCACCAGATAAAATACTTTCCGAGAAGAAAAGTTGTAAAATTCGATCTCCAACAAATATCCCATATATAACTAATGCTATATTATTTCCAAAAAGCATACTTGCAATAAATCGTGATGGTTTTTGAGTAATACTCTTTAACACCTTAGAAGTAAAACTTCCTTGGAGTTTTTCAATTTCGAGATAAATTCTATTTGACGAAACAAAAGCAATTTCCATTCCTGAAAAAAAAGCAGAGAGTAATAAACAAACAATGATTACTATGTCTGAATATATCATTGAGAAGATTTATCTCGTTGATTAAATTTTTTTCTGTAGTGACGCCTAAAAAGTGCCATAAATATTGATAGAACTGCAAAACCAAGAAAGTAAAAAGCACGTGTCTGTTGTTCATCCCACAAAGTAACCGTCTTGTAAACAGAAATAACTGAAATTACATAATATAATACTTCCGAGATTTTATAGCTTTTCATCTTCTAATTAAGTGAGTTTTATTTATTCACTAAACTGTCATTAGATTCAGAAACCGAAATGGTACCAATTAAGTTTCCTGTTTGGAATTTAGTGAAATCTTTATTGGTATCCAATCGAAGTGCATCGAAATTAAAGTCCTTATCCTGAAATGTAAATTCTTGTTCTGTAAACAACCATTCATTTTCTGCATCCCAAAAAAGCTGATTAGTAGTTAGAACAGAACCATCATAAGAGATTAATCGAACATTCCCTTTTAAATCTATAAGTTTAGTATCATTATATAAAAGGCCATAATTTGCTAAAACTTCATTTTCATTTCCTGCATCATCAAAAAATATGACTTTAAGCCCCTTTGGAAATTCGGCATATTTAAAATCTAAATTAGTATAATCTATATGTATGGGAGCGGTTAGAACAGCTTGGATTTTTATAGAATCGGTGTATACCATTCTGATATTCTTTGCCGTTCCTAGAGGATCTTGTCGATCTAAATTAATTTCCTTTAAGGCATATGTATTGTCTTCACAAGAAATAAAAAAGGGTGCAGTGAAAACCACAACCCTTTTTAATATTTTAAAAAAAATGAATTTCATTTATAGTTTTGGAACTGAAACGCTTCTGTTGATCCAACAATTAAATTTGATCACTGAGCCTTCATTCCCTTCTGTAAAAATATCTGTTTTGCTTGGTGCTCTCCCTATATAGCTTTCAGCTGTTCTTTTTGCAATCTTAGATAATGAGTTATCTACTCGGCCAGCTTTTCTAGCAAGATCAGCAGCCAGCCAATAAACTGCTCTTTTATTAAATTGAGTATCTCCGCAATCATTAGCACTCTCAGCATACATATTTGCTATTAATAAATAAGCTCTACCCATAGAAGGTTGAAAACTTAGAGCTTTATTAGCATAACTTCTCGCTTTAGATTTCCTTCCTGCTGTCTTAAACTTGTTAGAGATCTTTAAAAGAATTTTTGCTTTTTTATATTTATCTGTTTCTAAAGTTATAGACTCTTCATAATATCGAAGTGCTTCATCTGCATTGCCGCTTTTATCATTAAGTAAACCTAAATAATATGCTGAGTCTGCTGAGGGATCAAGAGTATGAAGGGCCTCAACAAGTGTTACAAAGAAAGGGTCATCTGAACATTCTTTACTGTCCATTCTACTTGCAGCTCTTTTTAACCAGATAGCATCTGATTTAAATTCTCCAAAATTTCTTTTATATAAAGGAATTAAATTTTCACAGGTTGCCTCTTTAGCAATAATAGCATCTAAATTAGATAGAAAAGTCCCTATCGCCTTAGAGTTAATATTATAAATTCTCTTTCGCCTTTGTTCTCTGCTTGTTAGTGGATTCCCCAAATCTTCTTTTTTAATTATTATATCTAATTTCTTAGCCAACTCAATCGTTTCAATATCAAACTTTTCAGATACTTCTTCATACTTATTAATCAACATTTCCATGCTAACTTCTGAATCTCCATTCTTGTAACGATCGTATAGGGTTTTAAAATAGTTGTAAAGAAACTTCGGATTAGTAAAACTCTTGGGATCTTTCGTAAAAGCCTCATCAAAAACAGTATAAATCTCTTTTAGGTCTGACATTTTATAATCGAGTAATGCTTGCGCTTTCTTTCCAATAACATCTCCAACGGTACTTTTATTTTTGTTTTTAGGAAAATACTGAACCCATTCATTATAAAGCTGAATTAATTCTTTTTTTGAAACTTCAATCTCTTCTGGGGAACCATTTTTTATTTTGTCTTTGATAATTCTTTCTCCGTAAGTATAGATAGCAACATTGATGTCTGGACAATTTTCTCTAACCTTAATCCAGGGTTCCATTGCAGAGGCGTAATTTTTGACTTTTACGTATTCAGCAAAAATTGATAAATCCTGCATGCATGCATTAACATCTTGAGCTATTATAGGTGACTGAAACAAGGCTCCTAAAAAGAAAACAAGTATTAGTTTTTTCATGGTTAATTTTTTTGTAGTGTAAATTTAATTATTGATCAATTTTATAAATGAAAAAAAATTCGATATTATGATTTTTAAAAAATATGTAGTTTATTCTAACAAATATTTAAAAAAATAGCTAAAACATTTTTTTTTCTTTTTTAATTATACTTTCTTTTGACAAACCAAATGTCGTTAAGTGACATTCCAACCCTAAAAGAAATCATAGACTCTTGAATTAGGCCTAAATCTCTTTGTCCTCTTTGACTAATTTCTAAACCGACATTTACGTTTGACAAACCGCCCAACGGCAAACCAAGGCCAAAAGATATTCCCATTTCAGTTAATGGAATGTTATTAACCAGTGTACTCATTTGTTCATTTCGGAATCCAAATCTATAAACAACTTTACTCCAAAAATTAGTGAATGAAGCATAGTTTGGAATAAAATATCCTCCAATAATCCATTTTTTTGCATCTTGGTAAGAAATATTTTTTCTTTCAAAAAATTTATTGCTAAAGTTAGATGATTTTATAAAATTATACTGAACGCCTAAAAACCATTTTTTATTTTTACCATAACCAACACCAATTCGTGACATTGAAGAAAGGTTTGGATTTGTGTTTTCAATACCAGATGAAGTTAAATCAATTTGAACAAAATCAGTTAATATTTCTGTTGACAATGACTGAGTAGAAAAAACACGACTATTTCTAGAATCTAATCTACCTATTGGTTGAAATGAGTACATTGCTTGAAATGTATATTTTTTTTGTATGGGAATTTTTGCTTGAGCAGAAAACTGAAAACTGAATCCGGAAACACTTGATTCGTTTGATAAAAAAGTTCCATTATCTATTCCCTCTATAAATTGACCGGTACGGTAGAAAAGGTTTCCAAAATTATAATTTAAAGTTGATCCAATCGCAAAATATGAAGTTAAAGGCAGTCCTACAGAAAAATATGCTTGGTTTAAACCTCCATTACCCTCATATCTATTAAAAATTTGTAATTCTGATGTATCGTCATTGCCCTCAACTCTATAACCCACCGAAGTAAACGGAAGTAAGCCAAAACCAAAACTAAACTTTCCAGCTGGAATACTTACAGCAATGTAATCTATAGAGGCAATGTCTGAATTTCGTGACTCTGATAAAGAAGCCAAATTAGTATTCGTATAATTAATCCCAATTGAATAAGTAGTGGCTTTTAAAAATCCATAACCAGCAGGATTATTTAAGTTAGCATGAATAGAATCTGTAAAAACATCTAGTCCTCCCATATGTCTTGAAGCTTGGGTTCCGCTAAAGCTTCTCTCTCCTAATCCTGAGGCTGAATATGGAGATGCGGAAGTGTTTTGTGCATATATCAGCACATTAAATAAAAACAAAATTAGAAAAGCAAGTATTCGAGTCATTAATCTATGTTACTAACTAATAAATAATTTAATCCATTAGCTAAAAAATTTTGATGCGCAAAGATGCCATTTTTAAATGGTTTAGGCAACCTTTCTGCATCTCCCCCTGCTAAAATAACAGTTAAAAAATCGAAATCCTCTTCGAATTTTGCTATTGAAACCATTATTTCATTTTTAATGCCTTGTGAAACTCCAACATGCATGGCACTTTGTGTATTAGTTCCTAACGAAGTTGTTTTGTCTTTGGGCTCTAAAAAGGGTAATCGCCCTGAAAAATTATGCATAGCTTTATAACGCATCTTATATCCTGGGCTAATTACCCCACCATGATGTAATCCCTCTCGATCTAAAATATCATAAGTAATACAGCTTCCTAAATCTATGACTAAAATATTTTGATTAGGATATTCCATTGCAGAAGCAGTTAATAAAGCAATTCGGTCAGATCCCAGTTGATTACTTGGCTTATACCTCGAACTAAAAGGTAGTTTAAGGGCTGATGAACATAATATGATTGGTAAGGGTGCCAGGGCTTTTTTCAAATCTTTTGTTATGGTTCCGTTTACATCAGAAATAATACAATTTTTTATTGATGGATATTTATTTTTGATTTTTTTTAAAGTATTTTTCCATGTATCAATTAAAACAGCATAATAACCTTTTACTGTCTCGTTTTCAAAAACAAAGTATTTGATTTGGGTATTTCCTAGATCAATGATTAAATTCATTCTTTTTAATTCAATTAGCAAAATTACAAAGAAATTAAGTGAAATGTTTTTGTGAGATCTCAAAAGGCCGTTATATTTGCAATTGATTAAAAGCGGGGTACCTTAGCTCAGTTGGTAGAGCAAAGGACTGAAAATCCTTGTGTCCCTGGTTCGATTCCTGGAGGTACCACAAAATTTGTCTACAAACCCCTAATTTCTAGGGGTTTATTTTTAAAAGAGAACTATCTTTAAAAGCATCCAATATTACAATTCAATTATAAATGAAATTTAGCTAGTCTTTTTTTGGAGATAAAAGCTCTTTTTTTATTGAAGGATTTAGGGGATTAATATCTAACCTGTTAGCTTTATTCTTTTGATCTTCAATTTCTTTTTTTAAACCAACTGTATTTTCAACTTTACCAGGTTTATCATACGCAATATTAAATGTTTGCCCAGCAACTTTATTTTTTATCTCTTCATAAAAGTCTTTGGGAACTAGTGTCCTCATTTGTTCTATTAAATTAACTGAATATTCTCCGATCTCGAGATTAATCCTTCCATTTCGACCAATAAAATATGCAAAATTAGATACTATACTTATCAAATTTTCTCTATCCCTAGGGTCAAGTTTCCCAGCTAAATCAATGTCCTCAATTTTTTTAAGAGAAACTAGTACTAGTTCTATAGAATCCTTTGCAATTACAAACACATTGAATCCACTCATTGTCATTCTTAATTGTGAAATATATTCTAGGGTATTTGATGGAACTACTAGAAAAATATCTTTTTTTACTTTTTCTTGATCAGTATATTTATTTAAAGTTTTAGCTTGAGATTTTATATAATCTGGAAAGTTATTTAAATCGTCTGTTTTTGGAGATTTTGCGTCAAAAATTATAAACTCTCCCGCGATTTCAATTGTATTGTCTGGTTTTTTTTCAAGAGGAGGATTCTTTATGTAATTAATCCTTAGCCTAGAGCAAAGTCTTTCTAATTCTTCTTCGGTGTTTTTTTCATGGTCTTGCCATTGTCTTTTCATTTTTTCCACCTTTTCTTTCTCCCTAGATTCTTTTTCTTGAAGTATTTTTTGTTCTCGATTCTCTACATTTTTAGTAGCCTGATTTAACTGGCCAATTGCATTGTTATGCTCTTCTGCCCTTTTTTCGTTTAATGATTTAAAACCGCTATTTTCATTACTTAATTCAGTGTTTTGAGCTCTTAATATTTTTAATTCAACAGTATTTTTTTCATTTGATTCTTTTATTGTATCAATCACTCTGTAATTTTCTCCTATAGTCTTTTGAAGATCATTTATCTCTTTTTCTTGATTTATAATCTTTTTTTCAAGGAACTGAAATTCTGAAAAAGCATCAAAACTTAAACTCCTTATTTTAAACCATCTAAAAATTCTATCAAAAAAAGATATTTCTTTTATTAGGTTGAAAAATCTTTTTAATTCATCCATAGTACTTGAATAATTTTTTAATTCTTTTTAAGAAGATTTTTTGTAAAAAATCACTTATTAAAGTAAAAGTATTAAAAAGAGAGAAAATTATATAAAGTAAATTATTAAACTTTTACCTAACATAATGATCTATAATTTGATAAAAAAAGTGAATAAGTTAAAAAATATGAAGAAGTCTTAGTCAGGTTTTAACTTAAAGCGAAAAAGCCTTGGTTTTCCATTGTCCTCACTTTCAGAACTAATCCAAAATTCATCTTCATCAATAATTTTAACAGCCTCAATTTGGGCAGGTTTTATCGGAATTAGGTAACGCTCAAGTTTAATTTTATCATAACCATTTTTGACAAAATTTTTAATGGTATAGAAAAATTGATCTCCTTGAAAGTTATAACCTGTAAGAGCAATCAAATCCTTATCGTTATAGTAATCTGCAGCTGTAATTAGCGCATCACTATCAATTACAGCTTTGGGTGTCAAAACGTAATCTCCTGCAACTTTTGGAAAACTATAAATTTCAGATTTTAGAGTTTTTCTGTTTTTTGAAAACAACACCAAATGGTCTCCAACAACTGCAAGTGCTTCAGCGTCATATTTATTTTTAAGTTGGCGAGAAAACGTGGTTTGTGATTGGTATCGAATAGAGATTTTTCCTTGAAGAAAAAAATCTTTATCTAAAATGTAAATTTTCAAATTTTCACGGGTTCCATAATTATTTCCCGTATCAGCTATATAGTAGTTTTCAGAATCTGCAGCGATGTCTTCCCAGTCATTGTTTTTAAGCTGATTTATTTCAATCTCCATTATTTTCTCCCCTTCCTGATTTATTATATAAAGTTTTGGTTTGTCCCCAGAATCATTATGAGTAATCAAGTAATTTCCAAGAATCTCTAGTCCCGAAGTTTCCTCAACTGATTTTGACATTTTGATAGTCTCAAATGATAATTGAGTAATCCCTTTTAGAGGTAAAAAAAGAAGAAGAATTAAAAATCTCATTATTAAATTTTTCTTACACAAGTTACCGAATAAATAATTAGATGAAAGCCCCTTTAAATTTTTCATAAACTAAAAATTAATTCCTTTATTTTTAATGACTCAAGCACATAAGATGAAAAAATTATTGTTATACTGTTATTTCTCGATTTTATTTAGTTTTATTTCTTGTCAAGAAAATGCATCTTCTACTTCTCAGTCATATCTCGCGATAGGTGACAATTATACTATCGGAGAAAGTATTTCTGAAAGTCAGAGTTGGCCAATACAATTGATAAAGCTTCTGTCAGAAAAAAATATTAATATCTCATCACCAAGAATTATTGCAAAAACAGGATGGACTACCGACGAACTAAAAACAGAGATAAATAATTCTACTCTAGATTATCCATATGATTGGGTGTCTCTTTTAATTGGTGTAAATAATCAATCTCGAGGAAGAAGTATACAGGAATTTAGAAAACAATTTGAAACCCTGCTTTCTGATGCAATTACTTTTAGTGGAAACAAAAAAAAAGTCTTTGTGATTTCAATTCCTGACTGGGGTGTGATGCCATTTGCTGAGGATCTTGACAAAGATCAAATTGCCACTGAAATTGATAACTTTAATCAAATTATTTATGAAATTTGTACTATTAAAGGGATTAATTTTATTGATATTACGCCCATATCAAGGATCGCCAAAACTCGCAATGATTTTATAGCAAACGACAGCCTTCATCCAAGTGGAATTCAATATACTGCTTGGGTTCAAAAAATCATTCCATTTTTTTTAAACTATAAATATGATTGATTTATTAACTGCTCAAAAACTTGACAAAGAAGATGTTTTAGCGGGTTTTAAAAACTATTTTGAAAACAACTCAAATGAAATATATTTAGATGGAAATTCATTAGGTAAACTTCCAAAAAAAACTCTTAAGATTTTACAAGAAACTATACAAGATCAATGGGGTAAAAAATTAATTCGGAGCTGGAACGAGACATGGCTTGACTTACCACTACGTTTAGCAAAAAAATATGGAGCTCTTCTTAATATTAAAAAAGAAGAAGTTATAATAGGAGAATCAACATCAGTCCGCCTATACCAAATTTTACATGCTCTTATAAACTCTAAAAAATATACTAATAAATTAAGCTCTGACAATCTAAACTTCCCAACTGACCTCTACGTACTTGAGGGTTTAGTTAATGAATTTAACTTAGGAAGAGTAAACCTGATTAATTATAAGCAGGAGATTATTGCTGATTTAAATCTTTTAAAAAAAAATATACAAAATCATCAAGGTATTTATTGTTTAAGCCTGGTTACATTCAAAAGTTCGTTTTTATATCCTATGAGGGATCTCAACTTATGGGCAGAAGAAAATAATAGTATTATAGTTTGGGATCTTAGTCACGCTATCGGAGCTGTAGAGATTGATTTAAAAGAAACTCAGACCAAGATCGCCTTAGGTTGTAGCTACAAATTTATGAATGGTGGTCCGGGTTCACCTGCATTTTTGTTTATTCAAAAAAAGCTTCAGGATTTACTCCATAATCCAATTAAAGGATGGTTTGGTCACCAAAATCCTTTTAATTTTGCTCCAAATTATCTTCCCGATTCAGGGATCAATAGATTTGCTTCTGGAACTACACAAGTATTATCAATGCAAGCTATGGAACCAGGAATAGACATAACTTTAGAAGCAGGGATTAAAAATTTGAGGAAAAAAAGCATTGAACTTTCAGAATTCTTTTTAAATGGCATAGAAGAAAAATTAATCCCATTGGGATTTAAAATTCAAAGCCCTTCAAATTCCAATTTAAGGGGGTCTCACTTGACTATCTCTCACCCAGCTTCTTGGGAAATTTGTCAAGCCTTAATACAAGGAGAGTTAAAAGCCCTAAAAGTAATTCCTGATTATAGACCACCTAATTTATTAAGATTTGGAATTACCCCACTTTACACTTCTTATGAAGATTTATTTAGAGTTCTAATAAGAATTAAAGAGATTGTCTTAACGGAATCTTATAAAAAATTAAAGTAACTTAAATTTCAAAGTTGAATTTATAAAAAAAGCCTTCGGGAATTATTCCCAAAGGCTATAACCATAAACCAATTCATCATTGAAGAATTGATATGACAAATTTATTAAAAAAAAATTAAATAATCTTTTCTATCTAAATTTAATTAACTGGGAGTTTAAACTATTGTGTTACCTCGTACTCATGTTCCCAATTGGGATTTTCCAATTTATTAATTATGTATTTCACAGTAATCTCCTCTCCATCTAAAATATCTTTATTAGAAATTATTCTAATGTGCTTTAAGTTACCGGCTTCCAGATCTTTTTCAGCAAAATTAGCGTCACAGTTAGGAATTTCATGATGGTTTATAAATGCACCTAGAGGGAATCGAATATAATTATCAGGAAATCGAGAATCAAAAACATGAGTAATTCCAAAATCAGTCCCAGCAGGTATATCCTTAATAGCAAAAAGACCCAAGCCTTCTATCTTGCTTGGTTTAATAGTTAAAAAATCAGGCAAAGGGCGCCAACTGCTGTCTTTTATCATTTAAATTGATTTAATAAGGATTCATATAAATATATTGAATTTACAAATTTTCTCAAAGGATTACAAAATTGCTACGAGTTGACTTAAATTAAAGTTTCTCCGAATTAGGAGGTTAAAATTTATAAAACAGTATAGTGTTCCACAATCTGTTTTTTAAATAGTTATCGCTTGATTTCAAAATAGTATTTTTTTGAAAGCCAGAGTTAATTGATAATTTTTCATTTAATTTAATTCGTAAACCTAAAAAAGTCCAGTTTTGATTAAATTTAAACGGAATTCCTGAAGGGCTCATAAGAGTGAAGATTTCGTTATACAAAACTAAATTAACAGGGATCTTTGCGTCCATTTTAGACAATAGTTTTTGAAAAGTTAATCGAAAACGAATTCTGCTTGAAAAATCAAAACTCCTCAAACTTTTATCTTTTTTTAGTGGAATTTCTTCTTGATAACGATGTTCTAACCTAATCCAAGTACTAAAAGATGCTTTTTTCAAGGGTAAAGTAAACTGAACTTGTTCCCAAATATTGTGTTCATTTCGAATTCTAGGATCTGATGTAACGTCTTGATCAAAATTTCTGAGATAGGTATATCCTCCTCTCCAAGTAACATTTTTAGATGCTTTGTAAGATAATTGTGGTCTAAAAAGATGTTGATTCCAGACACTGAAGTAAGAAATTGTTCGTAAATGCACCTCTGTTCTTAAACTCATTTTATTAGAAAGCTTGAAATCTAAAAAAGCAGCATTCCAAATTCCATTTACTTTATTATACTCTTGGGCAAATGAAAATTTTAATGAGCCAATTATAATTACTAAGACTAAGACTATCTTTAATTTGATTCTCATTTATATTCTCGCATTAATCCTTCTTGAGTTACAGAAGCAACCATTACTCCACTTTTATTAAAAATACTTCCCCTTGAAAAGCCTCTTGCATTTGAGGCACTTGGGCTCTCTATGGCATATAGGAGCCAATCATCTATATTAAAATCTCGGTGAAACCAAAGTGCATGATCTAAACTGGCATAATATACTTTTGCATTCATTAATTTTTCTCTATGGGGTAAGGTAGCAGAAAGCAAAAGGCTATAGTCTGATGCAAAAGCTAATATTTGATGTTGCAAAGCAAGGTTTCCATTAATTTTGTCCTTTATTCGAAACCATATATGAGCTAATGGAGCAGAATTTCGAGTCTGCAAATAAATAGCTTTATCAACAGGTTTAAATTCAAAAATTTGAGGATGATATTTCATCATACGTTGGAAACGTTCCGGATCTTTTTCTTGGAGTCCTTCTGCCTGTTGAATATCCGTGAGTAATAAGTCAGGCGTGAGAACATTTGGCATTTGTATTTGATGGCTTTCACCTTCCTCTTTAATATGAAAAGAAGCAGCCATATTGAAAATTGCTTTTCCGCTTTGAAAAGCCACAACTCGCCTGGTTGTAAAACTTCTTCCATTACGAATATTATCTACATGATAATCTATAGGAATATTAATATCTCCACCTAAGATAAAATAACCGTGCATTGAATGGGCAATACGATCTTCTGGGACAGTTTGATATGCAGCATAAAGTGATTGCCCTAGAACTTGACCACCAAATACTCTTCCCCATGGTGTTTTATAGTTTTGCCCTTCATAATGTTGGTCACTTTTTTTTTCAAGGGTTAAGAGATCAACCAGTTCTTTACTAGATACCATAGTTCATTTTTAGATTATAATATTTTTAAAAAATATACAAAATTCAACGTTTTCGACTGGTCCAAATCTCATACATAGGATCACCTTTACTGTTTATTCCTTGATGATGCCAATCATTATTTTTAATACTGTATTGAAAGGGTAATACTCGCCCAACACTTTTATTATTTCTAGAAAAAAACTGAATATTTTCTGTATAAATTTCATTTTCAGCAGTATAAAAACCTCCTCCAGTGCCAAAAAACTGAAAGGTTTCAGTATTAAATGCGATCCATTGGAAATATCCATTCTTAAGAATCTTCATAGTTTTTCTTGGCTTTGAAATATCTCTTCTACGCTCCACATTATCAGTCATTCTTCCTGCCATTAACCATTTTCCATCTAGATCTAGGGTTTTGCTAGACAATTTATCCCAGTATTTTTCTTGACCAATCTCAAGTTCCCTTAAGCTATCCATTTTATAATTGGAGTTAAATTCAAATTCTATTTTAAAATTTCTTCCTTTTTTTGTGTAAAATCCTCCACGAGTTAAAATAAATTCTGCTGGATCAGAAGAGAACTGTGTTTCTATTAAATATTCATTATCTATTACAATTCTGTGAGTAATAATTTTTCCATTTTCTTCAGTCATGAAACTGAACACTTGTGCAAAAGACACAGAACAGGTGAAAAGTATTACATAAAATATTATTTTTTTCATTGATATTTTAATTTCTGTAGTTTAAAGGAGGTTTTCTGTCACCTAACATAGGGGTATAAATAAAATCAACCCCTCTTTTTTCTAAAAATTCTTTTTTAGCTGCTTCTATTGTTTTTGGTTCATCTATTAATTGCATTCCTGTAAGCGCAAGTGTCTTTGCAGCAACCATCATACCCTTAATTCCAATACTGGTACCTCCAGCAGCAACTGCTTGCCAACTATGAGCAGAAGTCCCTGGCACCCATGTAGCTGTATTTAGTCCAACAGTAGGAACAGTAAAACTAACATCTCCAACATCTGTAGAGCCACCTGCTTTACCAACAGGGTCATAAGGAACAACCCCCTCAACGTACTTTGTATCTAGATCTATACCTAATGTTTTTGAAATTTTTTCTGCAAAATCTTTCTCTTTATCAGTGTAAAAATAACCTCCTACTTTTTCTAGATTTTTATGTACACGTTTTTGTAAAGTTTCAATATGTAAAAGCTCATGAACTCCACTAATTATCTCATAATCCATATTGGTGCCTGTCCCAATTGCAGCTCCTTTAGCAGCGTCAACAATTCGGTCAAAAACATTTACAACTTCATCACGCATTGGATGTCTAGCATAATAGTAAACCTCTGCAAAATCAGGAACCACATTGGGGGCATTACCACCCCTAGTGATAACATAATGAATCCTTGTACTTTCTGTGGTATGCTCTCGCAGCATATTTACCATATTATTCATTGCCTCTACACCATCCAAAGCCGAACGCCCCTTTTCGGGTGAACCAGAAGCATGAGCAGAAACCCCATAAAAACGAAATTTTGCTGTTTTATTAGCTAAAGCTTTTCCAGCACTAGCAGAATTTGCGTTACCTGCGTGCCAGTGAAGTGCAATGTCCACATCGTCAAATAGTCCAGCTCTTGTCATATAAACTTTTCCTGAGCCACCTTCCTCTGCAGGACAGCCATAATATTTGACTGTTCCTGAAATTTTCTCCTTTTTTATATAGTTTTTTATAGCAATTGCAGCAGCAGCAGACGCGGTTCCAAACAAATGGTGGCCACAAGCATGTCCTGCTTTTGCATTATTACTTATTTTATAGGGTACTGCTTTTTGTGATAGTCCAGGTAGGGCGTCGAATTCTCCTAGAATTCCTATAACAGGACCTCCAGATCCATAAGTAGCTACAAATGCTGTTGGTATTTCTGCTACTCCAGATTTAACTAAAAAGCCTTGCTCGGCTAAAGTTTTTTGTAATAAAGTGCTACTTTTTTCCTCCTGGTATCCCATTTCAGCATATGTCCAAATTTCTTGAGCAACTTTTTCATACTGGGATTGATTTGAATCAATAGAATTTAATATGTGATCATATTTTTTTTGTGCAACACCTAAAAAACATATTAAGATTAAAAAAATATTTAAAAAAAAATTCATGTTCTTCTTTCTTTCTATCAAATGTATTAAAATTGATCAAGTTTTTTTTGAATTCTTAAACCGCTTTTTTTCAGTCACCAAATAAACTCCTAATAATATTAAAGTGCAACCGATCCATTGGATTAAGGTAAAAACTTCATTATCCAATATCCCCCATCCAATAGCTACTATTGGGAGAAGATAGGTGATTGAAATTGAAAATACAGGTGAAGATATAGAGACTAACTCGTTGAACATAACCTTTGCTATAGCAGTTCCAAAAAGAGCTAAAATAAAAATATAGCCCAATGAAGTAGTTACCTCATTTCCATATTTTATTGCTTGCCATGGAAAGTCTGAGAAGCTAAGAATTAATACAGTAGGTAAAGAAATAGACAAAAAATTTCCTAAGGCTATACCTAGAGATGAAATATTATTTAGTTTATACTTAATCACATTTACATTTACGGCATAGCAAATTGTTGCAAAAACAACTAAAAATGCATACGAACTATCCGTCCCCGTTTTTATATTGAATTCGTTGGAGACTAAAATTAGAGTGCCTAAAAAACCAATAATAATTCCCAAGATCTTACCCCATTTAAAATGAGAACCAAAAAAGAAAACTCCAATTAACATTGTAAATAGTGGTGTCATCCCATTTAATACAGCAGCAACAGACGAGTCAATAACAGTTTCCGCAAAGGCAAATAGATAACTGGGAAAAAAAGTTCCAAAATAGCCAGTAAAAATAATCCACTTCCATGAAGTCTTAGGAATAGTCTTTATTTCTTTCCATCCAAAAAGCAAAAGAATGACTGTTGTAATTATTATCCTAAAAGAACCAAGTTGAAGTGGACTTAGTCCTATTAAACCCTTTTTTATTAAAATATATGAACTCCCCCAAATAATGGATAGTAAAATGAGATAACCCCATTTTTTGATTGTAATATTCATAAGTCTACAAAATTGCGTTTTTTTAATAAGGCAGATTTGATTTTACTATTATTTTTTTGAAAAAAGTTTAGTAAAATCAAATTTTTAAAAACATATAATTATTTAATTTCAAAAAATAAATTGAAAATTAGAAATATTTATTACCAAGGATGATTTAAGAATTCAATCGGAAATTATTATTCATAAATTATTATAAAAAAACTGACCCTCTTAAGCCTTAATAACTATTCCCACTCAAGAGTTTCAATTAAATGTATAATATCCTTTTCCAAGTATTTTACTGCTGGGTAAATAGAATCATAATTAGGTCGAGCAAAAAAATATAGTGAACCGACTAAAAAATGATTTAAACTATCTGTTAAAAAGAACTGATGTTGTGATGCAGCATTTCCAACTATTGAAAATAAGGTGCCGTAAACTTGCTTTTCTTTATTTATGAAAATTTTTTCAGGAATAGATTTAGCCTTAGATATATGCTTGTAAGGAAGTTTGTAGGCGTCGTTTAATAAAGAGTCTAAATTTTTTTTTACACTGTTATAAGTTAAATATAAAGTAGCTTTCATTTTGGGATATATCAAGCGAGGTGATGATTTTTTTTCAAATTTGAATTCTGCTAAATTATTATGTTCAAAGGAAAAATTAAATTCAATTTCTGTTTTTTTATAATCAGCTTCAGGATATTCTAAACTTAAATAAGCATTAGGTTTGGGTTGCATATCTGAACCACATCCTAAGAAAATTAAGCATTGGAAAAATATGAAGAATTTATTAATCATTTTTATTGGTCTTATCAGGGAGCTTAACTTTTACTCGCTTGATCCTAAATTGACCTAATTCCATAACCGTGAAAAAATATTTCTCGAATTCAATTTTTTGCCCTTGTTTTGGAAATTTTTTTGTTATCTCAAGTAACATCCCTGCCAACGTTTCAGAATCTCCTTTGATTGTATCAAAAATTTCAATTTCCTCTAATTTTATGATCCTAAAAAAATCTTTTAAACTTATCTTAGCTTCGAAAATAAAAGTATTTTCGTCAAGCTTAGAATAACTCAGGTCTTCATCATCAAATTCATCACTAATATCACCAACTATTTCTTCCATAATATCTTCAAGTGTAATTAAACCTGAAGTTCCTCCATATTCGTCAACAACTATGGCTAAGTGATTTTTCTTTTGCTGAAATTCTTTTAGTAAATCATCTAATTTTTTGTTCTCTGGAACATATATCGGTGGCTTCAAAAGAGTTTGCCATTTAAAGTTTGCATTTTTTAAATTTGGAAGCAAATCCTTAATATATAAAATTCCTTTTATGTTATCTTTTTTTTCACTGAAAACAGGTATTCTAGAAAAGCCCTGTTCTAGAATTAAAGGGATGATTTCTTCTAAACTTAATTCATCAGAAAGGGCAAACATATCGATTCTTGGGCACATTACCTCCCGTGTATCAGTACTTCCAAAATTCACTATCCCTTCTAAAATACGTTGTTCATCAAAAGTAGTTTCGTCTTCGCCAGTTAGTTCTAAGGCTTGAGAAAGTTGGTCAACTGAAAGTTGATTTTTTTTATCTCCTAAGCGTCTTTCTAAAAAACTTGAAGTTTGACTCATTGGATAGGTAATCCAGAATAATAAAAATCGATCCAAAAAACGGATCATTGGAGCAATTTTGATAGAAAAAGCCAAAGCATTGCGATTTGCATAGATTTTAGGTAAAATTTCACCAAATATCAATATTAACGTAGTAATAATTCCAACTTCAACAATAAGTAATACTATTGGGTTTTCTATAGGTTCAAAAAATATTTTACTTAGTGAGGAAAACAAAAGTACAATTGCAATATTAATAAAATTATTAGCTACTAAAATGGTTGCTAACAAACGTTTAGGGGTTTTTAAAAGTGATATGACACGCTGAATAGCTGGAGTAATTTCTGAGTCTTCAGGATCTTCCAGAGATTTGATTTGTAGGGAAAAAAACGCAACCTCTGATCCTGAAATTATTGCAGAACAAAGTAATAAAAAAAAAACTAATATTAATTGAATACCGGTAACATCTAGTGCTAAAATCAAGACATTTAATAAGGTTATTGGGTCAAGATCCAATAGGGATTTTTTTTAAAAGGGTAAATCGTCTTTTTCTAAAGGTACTGCCTCTGAATTTGTATCAGGTACTGAATCACTTGGTGATGTTTGTGAAACATCTTTCTTTGTTGTGAGAAAAGTAAACTCATTTACATTAATTTCAGTAGAATATCGATCAGCTCCATCTTCACCTGTCCATTTTCGAGTTTTAATTCGTCCCTCTACATAAATCCGATCTCCCTTACTTAGGTATTTTTCACAAATTTCCGCAGCCTTATTACGAACAACCAAATTGTGCCATTCCGTATTGCTAACTTTTTCACCAGTATTCTTGTTGACGTATGATTCGTTCGTTGCTAGAGGAAATCGTCCAATTGAGCCTCCGCCATCAAAATAATGCATTTTTATGTCATCTCCAAGATGTCCAATTAGCATAACTTTGTTTAATGTACCACTCATGATTATTAATAGTTTATTTTTAATTATAGTAAATTTAAGCAATCAAGTGTCAATTGTAAAAAATTTATCTAAAAAATTTTGAATAACAACAGGAACTGCTTGATTTTTTAATTCCTTTAATGAATATCCTTTTTTAAGAATTCTCTTTGATGGAATAGTCCAGAAAAACACAAAGAGTTTTTGATGGCTAAGTTTGTGAGCTATGGGTTCTCGATTCCATAATTTTAATTTTTTCGTATTGAGTTGTGCTATCATTTTGGTGGAAAACTTTTCTATAAGTTTTTTTCTGCTATCAACCCTTTTGTTTGTTTCTAGAAGGGGAAACTGGAATAAGTTTTGCCAAATTCCTTTTCCCACTCGTTTCTCTAACTGAATTTGTCCATTTTGATCTAAAATCACTAAATAGTTAAAATAGCGATCTATTACTTTTAGTTTTGTTCTCTTTTGGGGTAATGAGTGTATTTTATTTTGATTATAAGCGATACAGTCAGATGAAAAAGGGCAACTTTTGCAATGTGGGGTTCTGGGTTTACACTGTATTGATCCAAATTCCATTAAAGCTTGATTAAACTTTCCAGGTTGAGTTATATCCATAAGATTCATTGCTTTAGCCTTAAATTCTTGATGGGCTTGACCAATGTTGATTGGAGTATAAATTCCAAAGTAACGTGATAAAAATCTATATACGTTCCCATCTACCACTGCTTCTGGGATATTAAAGCAAATAGAGGATATTGCACTGGCAGTGTAATCACCAACTCCCTTAAGCTTGAGAAGAGATTTGAAAGTATTAGGAAAAACACCCCCGCATTCTTTGTGAATATATTGCGCTGTTGAGTATAAGTTTCTTGCTCGCGAATAATAACCTAATCCTTGCCATAATTTTAAGACTGTGTCCTCGCTAGATAATGCAAGATCTTTTATCGTAGGAAAAGTCTCAAGAAAACGAACGTAATAAAGCAGCCCTTGCTGAGTCTGTGTTTGTTGAAGAATAACTTCCGAAAGCCAAATTTTGTATGGATCTTTTGTTTCTCGCCAAAGAAAAGCACGTTTATTTTCGTCGTACCACAAAAGTAAAGTTTTAGTGAAATTCAAAATTTAAGCTCTTTAAAAAAATAATCTATTTTAAACCTGAAAATTATAATATAAAATCTTTACTCAGAGCAATTTATAATATAAATTTATATATTTGCAAGCCTCAAATATTGAGTAATAAACTAATTTATTATGACAAAAGCAGATATTGTATCTAACATATCAGAACAGCTTGGTATAGACCGAGCAGACGTACAAGCCACTGTTGAAAAATTCATGAAAGAAGTAAAAGGTTCCTTAGAGAATGGAGAAAATGTATATTTAAGAGGATTTGGTAGTTTTATAATCAAAACTCGAGCTGAAAAAACAGGTCGCAACATTTCAAAAAATGTTGCCATTAAAATCCCCGCGCACAACATACCCGCCTTTAAACCTGCAAAAATATTTGTCAAAGGTGTAAAATCTAAAGTATCCGTATCAAAGTAATTTCTAATTATTAATTTAAAAACTACATATGCCAAGTGGTAAAAAACGTAAAAGACATAAGGTAGCGACGCACAAGCGAAAAAAACGCCGGAGAGCAAATCGCCACAAGAAAAAATAGTGTTCGGCAAAACACTTAAAAAATTTACCAAACGTTCATTGAAATGCAGCATGAAGATTGATTGCTGCTACAGGAAAATCCTGAAATAATTGTTTAATCCGTTTACACGAAAATCAAATCGTGTTAACACAAAATAATTCAGAGTGAATAAAGAATTAATTATACGTTCGCATTCCTCTGCTGTTGATTTTGCACTGCTCAAAGATGGAAAGTTAATTGAGCTTAATAAAGAAGTAGAAGACAATAAGTTTTCTGTAGGGGACATTTTTGTCGGAAAAGTTAGAAAAGCTATTCCTGGTTTAAATGCCGCTTTCGTAAATGTAGGCCATGAAAAAGATGGTTTTCTACATTATCATGATCTCGGTCCTAAACTACCTTCATTAATTAAATATATTAAACAGATAAGCACAGGTAAAAACAAAGATTATCTTTTAAAACAATTTCGTTACGAAAATGATATTAATAAAGACGGTAATATTGAAGAGGTTTTATCTCCTAAACAAATCGTTTTGGTTCAAGTTGTAAAAGAACCAATATCAACTAAAGGACCTCGATTGAGTTCTGAAATTTCATTAGCTGGCCGCTTTATGGTCTTAATGCCGTTTTCAGATCGAGTATCGATTTCCCAGAAAATTGAAAGTAGAGCTGAAAAAAATAGACTTAAAAAGCTAGTGCAAAGTATTCGTCCAAAAGGTTTTGGGCTTATTATTCGTACAGTAGCTGAAGGTCAAAAGGTAGCTTCTTTGGACGCTGACATTCAACAATTACTAACTCGTTGGAAAAATTTATCTATTAAATTAAAACAAATTGATAAATATCCTTCTAAAGTATTGAGTGAAATAAATCGTTCATCAAGCATACTGCGTGATATTTTTGATGATAACTTTACAGGTATTCATGTAGATGATGCAGAAATGCAATCGGAAATCCATGACTATATTGAAACTATAGCTCCGGATAAAAAATCGATTATTAAACTATATGATAATCATCTTCCAATTTTTGAAAAATTTGGAATCGAACGCCAAATTAAGTCCTCCTTTGGAACTACTGTTTCCATGCAAAAGGGAGCTTATTTAGTAATTGAACATACAGAAGCCTTACATGTTATCGACGTAAATAGTGGAAACCGATCAAATCGTTCTAAAAGTCAAGAAGAAACTGCAATGGAAGTAAATCTCATCGCCGCTTCCGAAATTGCTAGGCAATTAAGACTGCGTGACATGGGTGGAATAATTGTTGTCGATTTTATTGACTTAAATAGTAATTCTAATCGTAAAAAACTATTTGAATATTTGACTAACGAAATGAGTACAGACAGAACCAAACATAAGATTCTTCCTCCTAGTCGTTTTGGTCTCATTCAAATTACACGACAACGTGTAAGACCAGAAATGAATATCAAAACCAAGGAACCTAATCCAAATGTTAATGGTGAAATTGAAGCTCCAATAGTAATAATTGACAAGATCAACACAGAGCTTAGTAAAATTACTAAGAATAAACGCAACCAAAAGGAACAAATACATTTACACTTACATCCTTTTGTAGCTGCATATATTTTAAGTGGGAATCCATCTCATCGCTTAAAATGGTATTTTGAATATAAAAAGTGGATTCGTATTGTTCCACGCCACGCTTATCAATATCTGGAATTCCGCTTCTTAAATAAAGATCGCAGAAGACTCCATATTTAATGATGAAAAACCGTAGCTCAAAAGGCTACGGTTTTTTTTTACCTATTCTCAAAACAATTTAAATTGAAGAAAAGAAATCAATTAAATTTCATCTTTTAGAGCTATTTTTTATCTTGTGAAGGTGAATAAAATAAAAAGTTACACTCTAGCCCAGGCTCAAAAAAAACTCGAATATTATTGTGCATACCAAGAGCGTTGCCATAAGGAAGTAATTGCTAAACTTAGAACCCTAGGAATGATTCCTTCTGTTATTGATAAAATAATCTCAGAACTCATCAAAGCTAATTATCTAAACGAAACACGTTTTACTCAAAGCTTTGTTAGGGGTAAATTTAGAATTAAAAAATGGGGGAAGAATCGGATATTACAAGAATTAAAAGTAAGGGATATCTCCAGTTTTAATATCAAATTAGGTATGAAAGAAATTTCTGATGATAATTATCAAAAAACTTTTTACGAACTATTTGAAAAACGAAGAAGAGAGGTAAAACAATTAACCAAAACAGAGCAAAAAAAGAAAATTTTCTCTTATATGTCATATCGTGGATGGGAAAATTCAAAAGTTTATGAGGCTTTAAGGGATCTTTAAAGTTAATTGAACTATTTAATCTGTCAAAAGAATAACCTTATTATCTCTTAGTTCAAGGGTGCCAGATTCAATTTCCAAAAAAGTATGTGTCCCCTCTTGAATAAATTTAGGTTGATTTTCTTCAGTAATTTTAAGATTACCCTGAATTTTTACACGGCCAGCTACTAATGTAGAAACAATAGGGGCGTGATTATTTAAAATTTGAAAAGAACCCGAAGAACCAGGCAATGTGATGCTCTCTACTTCACCGCTAAAAAGTTGAGCTTCTGGAGAAACAATTTCAAGTTGCATATATCTATACTTCAGCTAACATTTTTTCACCAGCTTCAATTGCCTCTTCAATAGTTCCTTTGAGGTTAAAGGCTGCTTCTGGAAGGTGATCTAATTCTCCGTCCATGATCATATTAAAACCTTTAATAGTATCCTTTATGTCTACCAAAACTCCAGGAATTCCAGTGAACTGTTCAGCAACATGAAAAGGTTGAGATAAAAATCTTTGAACACGTCTTGCTCTAGATACAGCTAATTTATCCTCTTCAGAAAGCTCATCCATCCCTAAAATTGCAATAATATCTTGAAGTTCTTTATATCGTTGTAATAATTCTTTTACTTTTTGAGCACAAGTGTAATGCTCATCTCCTAAAATATCTGCGGTTAAAATTCGAGAAGTCGAATCTAGTGGATCTACTGCAGGGTAAATCCCAAGCTCAGCAATTTTTCTAGATAGTACTGTAGTAGCATCCAAGTGGGCAAATGTTGTTGCAGGTGCAGGATCTGTAAGATCATCTGCAGGAACATAAACAGCTTGTACAGAAGTAATTGACCCTTTTTTGGTAGAGGTAATTCGCTCTTGCATAGTACCCATTTCAGTAGCTAGTGTGGGTTGATAACCTACAGCTGAGGGCATACGACCAAGTAAGGCAGACACCTCAGAACCTGCCTGAGTAAATCTGAAAATATTGTCTACGAAAAATAGAACATCTTTACCTTGAGCTTCTCCAGCACCGTCACGGAAGTACTCCGCTATAGTTAATCCTGAAAGAGCTACCCGTGCTCTAGCTCCTGGAGGCTCGTTCATTTGTCCAAAAACAAAAGTCGCTTTAGAATCTTTCATTGCGGCTTTATCAACTTTTTTAAGATCCCATCCTCCTTCTTCCATAGATTTCATAAAGTCATCGCCATATCTAATAATTCCAGATTCCAACATTTCACGGAGAAGGTCGTTACCCTCTCTTGTTCGTTCTCCTACACCTGCGAAAACAGAAAGTCCCCCATGTCCTTTAGCAATGTTGTTAATCAATTCTTGAATCAAAACTGTTTTCCCGACCCCAGCACCACCGAAAAGACCAATTTTACCTCCTTTAGCATATGGTTCGATTAGGTCGATAACTTTAATTCCAGTAAATAAAACTTCAGTTGAGGTTGAAAGATCTTCAAAAGCGGGAGCTTCACGATGAATAGATAGACCATGATCACCGACTTTAGGAAGATTTTCCATCCCATCTATCGCGTCTCCGATAACGTTAAAAAGACGACCATAAATATTTTCCCCTACAGGCATTTGAATTGGGTTACCGAGTGAAAAAGCTTTTACTCCACGGCTAAGTCCATCAGTTGAATCCATAGATACTGTTCGGACAGTTTCTTCTCCAATATGAGACTGAACCTCTAGGATTAGTTTAGAGCCGTCTTCTTTCGTGATTTCTAGTGCGTCATAAATTTTTGGTAATGGATTATTTTTTCCACTAAAATCAACATCTACTACTGGTCCAATAATTTGAGAAACTTTACCTATACTTTGAGTCATTTTTATATAACTTAATTTGGTGTTTTTTTAATTGAATTTTAAGTTGCAAATATATAGGGTTCCACATAAATAGTGATTAATTTAAGGCCTTTTTTTAAAGAAACTTATGCTTTTAATACCCTTTAATCTTTGCTAATTGATCGAGATGATAATTATAATCACCAAAAAGTTGTTGTGCTACACGTGCTCTTTTTAAATAAAACCCAATATCAGCATCATCTGTGACTCCAATCCCCCCATGTAATTGTATCGCTTCGTTAGTAACTAATTTAGCTGTTTTACATAATTTGGCCTTGGCTAAGTGTGCATATTTTAGTGCACTAGTATCATTTTCATCAATCGCTTGAAGTGCTTTTAATACAATTGATTTACATAATTCAATTTCAGAAAAAAGAATTACAGCTCGATGTTGAAGAGCTTGATATGTTCCTATAATTACACCAAATTGCTGGCGTTCCTTTAAATATTGAATCGTAATATCAAATGCCTGTTTACAGATTCCCAGAAGTTCAGCTGAAATGCCGGAATAGGAAATAGTCATGAGTTGATCTAAAAATAACCGCCCTTCAAATTTAATATTGAGTTGATTTTCAACAGAGACTTCAACATTTTTAAAAATTATGTCTGCATATGATCCAGAATCCATTAATATTTTTTTAGAAACTATAATTCCACTGGACTTAGCATCTACAATAAACAAACTATAGTTTTCGTCAACCAGACATACAACAATCAAAAGATTGGCTGTTGTGCCATCAATTACCATTGTTTTGGACCCATTAATTACATATTTATCCCCTTTTAAAATTGCTTGAGTATTAAATACACTTGTTTGATGGTGTTTACCTTCTTGAATTGCAAGAGTCAATTGACTCGTCCCTTCCATAATTCCTGGAAATAATTTAACTTTTAGAGCTTCGTTGTCTGATAACCTAAGTGCAGAAGCTCCTAATAAAATTGAAGAAATTAATGGAGATTTAGAAAGGTTTCTGCCTGTTTCTTCTAAAATTTGTCCAAGCCCTACAAATCCAAAATCTAATCCATTATACCTCTCTGGAACTGTCAGTGCGGTCCAACCCATGGCAATCATTTCTTCCCACAATTCTTTGTCAAATGGAGTGTATTGTGAATCTCGTAATTCTCGCATCTGACTTATTGGAGCTTTTGCACTGAGCAGTTCTGTAGCAGAATCCTTAAGCATTTTTTGTTCCTCTGTAATAATTAAAGCCATAATAATCTTATTTAGTGGGCAGGCCCAATATGAGTTTAGAAATAATATTTAATTGGATTTCTGAAGTTCCCCCTTCTATAGAATTTCCTTTAGAGCGACAAAATTTTCGCGCCAAATCTCCATCTTTTTTTTCGTTTTCACCCCAAAAAAGTGCTTCTGATCCTCCTATGGCCATCAATAATTCGTGCCGAGCTATATTAAGTTCTGTTCCATAAAATTTAAAAAAAGAAGAAAGTGCCCCAGAATTATTTCCAGTTTTAGCTTCATCTGTAACGCGCTGAATTGTTAAATCAAAAATCTCTTCATCCATTTCAAAATCAGAAATTTGATTCCTTAAAACCCCATCTGAGATAGCTCCAGAACTATTTAAAGAAAGTTTTTCAAGTGCTGTGGTATGAACCTCTTTTTTTACATCTGTTTCTCCAATTCCACCAATCATTTGGCGTTCATGGGTCAAAAGATATTTTGCTATTGTCCAGCCTTCGTTTAGATTACCTATTAGGTTTTCCTTTGGTACTTTTACACTATCAAAAAAAGTCTCACAAAAGGGCGATTTTCCACTAATTAATTTAATTGGCCTAGTAGTGACTCCCTTTGAAGCCATGTCAATTAGTATAAAGCTAATCCCGTTGTGCTTTGTCGCTTTAAAATCAGTACGAACTAAACAAAAAATCCAATCAGATTTATCTGCATAAGAAGTCCACACTTTAGATCCTGTAATTTCATAATGATCTCCCATGTCAACAGCTTTGGTTTGAAGACTTGCTAAATCACTTCCTGCATTTGGTTCACTGTAGCCCTGACACCACCATATTTTACCTTCTACAATCTGAGGAAGGTAATGAAGTTTTTGATCTTCTGAAGCAAAATTGAGTAAAGCGGGGCCCAACATAGAAATTCCAAAACTGTAAAGAGGTTTTCTACAGCCCAAGCGAGTCATTTCTTGTGTTAAAATATTATTTTCATCAGAGGTTAATCCTCCTCCTCCATATTTTGTTTCCCAATAAGGTACAACCCATTTTTTTTCAAGCATACGCTCAAACCAAAGTCTTTGATCTTCAGAATTGAATTTAGCATTACGTCCTCCCCAGAATAAATCGAAGGGATCCTTTACGGGTTGCCTCATGCTTTCCGGACAATTTGTTTCTAGCCAAGCTCTTGTTTCAGTTCTAAAATCACTTAAAGAGACGCTGATTTTTGTTTCCATTTTTTATTGATTAATATAAATTATCTATTTTATTTTTCTGAATGGCTTGTAAGCCCATTTTACCGTATATTTCTACAGCTCTATCTAAGTTTTTAAAGCGAATATCTGTTGAAAATCCATTTTTGTATCTAAAATAAATTTGTTGGATGATAGCAGCAATTTTAAAAAGACCAAAAACATAATAAAAAAGAATATTCCCCATTTCTATGTTGCTTTTTTGAGCATAGTTTTCAACTAACTGACTCCGAGTTAAATTGCCTTTTACAAGGGTAATATTCATGCTATTTTCTTTTAAAAAATGAGGATCTGATTCTTGAATCCAATATCCTAAAGTTGTCCCCAAATCCATTAATGGGTCTCCAATAGTGGCCATTTCCCAATCTAAAATACCTTTAATATTTAAACTTTTGTCTTGGGAGAGAATTAAATTATCATACTTGAAGTCATTATGAATTAAAGCGCTTCTTTTTTCGGTAGGAATATTTTTATTAAGCCAAGTATATACTTTTTCTAATGGTTTAAATTCATCTGTTTTAGCTTTGATGTATCTTTTGGTCCAACCCTCAATTTGGCGATTAACATATCCATCTGGCCTTCCCAAATTTTCAAGACCAGCGGCATGATAATTAAATGAATGGATTTCTACCAAAGTACTTACAAAAGCTTCAGATAATTTTCGCATTTGATTTAAATCTGGTAATTGATCTTTAGGGGTGTGGCCACGAAAAATAACTCCATGCATGCGCTCCATTATATAAAATGGTGTGCCTATGATACTGAGCTCGTCAGAGAATAAAAAAGGTTGTGGAACTTTATTATATAGTGGATGTAATCCCGAAAGAATTCGGAATTCTCTATCCATATCATGTCCCGATTTAATTTTTACTCCTTGTGGAGGTTTTCTTAAAACTAGCTCTTTTTTACCAAATTTTAATAAATAGGTTAGGTTGGAATAGCCTGAGGGAAATTGTAATACTTCCATATGAGCCTTAGGTAATTCCATGGCATTGCGAATGTAAGTTTCTAGAGAATCGGTTTTTAAGGATTGTCCTTCTCTAATTTTAACGGCTTTATCTGACTTACTTAACATTTATTTAGTGCTAAATACTCTTCCAAAATAGTCCTCTAATTCTTTAACTACCTTATTTGTATCCATCTTCTATTAGTGTTGTTATTTATACTTTTTTAGGATACTTTTTGCTAATCTACTTTTATGCACCTCATCAGCTCCATCATATATTCGAGCAGCTCTCTCGTGACGATAATAAGAAGCTAAAATAGTGTCATCAGTTACTCCTTTTGCACCATGTACTTGAATTGCACAATCCACTACTTTTTGAAGTACTTGTGCACAATAAAATTTAATTATTGAAATCTCTGATCTGGTTTTATAAGCACCTTGAGTATCTATTTTTTTAGCTGCATCCTGAACTAAGAGTCTTGATGCATTTATTTCTGCTCTACATTCTGAAATCCAATTTTGAATAGTTTGTTTTTCACCTAGCATTGTTCCCTCAGAAATTTCTCTTGAAACAGCACGTTCACACATTAAGTCAAAAGCTCGTTCACACATTCCAATCCAACGCATACAATGATGTATTCTACCTGGTCCTAATCGTTTTTGAGCAATGGTAAAACCTTCACCATCTCCACCCAAGACATTTGTTAAAGGAACTTTTACATCATGAAATTTAATTTCAGCGTGACTTTCCCAGCCACCGCCTGGATGTCCCATTATGGAAACATTTCTAACGAATTCTAATCCTTTACTTGAGGTTGGAACAATAACCTGACTTGCTTTTTTGTGAGGAATAACATTCTCAGGATCTGAAACTAGCATAACAATTGCAAAAGTAGATCCATCAAAACCTGAAGTAAACCACTTATGACCGTTAATTACATAATTGCCATTTTCCTTTTTGGCAATAGTTCCCATTTTAACAGGGTTTGATCCAGCGTGATCTGGTTCTGTCATTGCAAAACAACTTCTTATTTCTCCTTTTAAAAGTGGATATAAATAGGTTTCTTTTTGCTGATCGGTTCCAAACTCGATAAGAATTTCCATATTCCCAGCATCTGGAGCTTGACAATTAAAACAGTAATGGCCATATGGACTTGCCCCTAAAATTTCACTTACTTCTCCATGCTCAGCATTAGTTAAACCTAAACCTCCGTAATCTTTTGAGATCTGAGGAAGCCATAGCCCCTTGGATTTAACTTTTTCTCTAAGTTCATTTAGTTTAGGTAATTTCTCCTCCCACTTGACATTAAGTATCCAAGGCTCAAGAGTGAATAATTCCTCTTTTACAAAGGCTTCTGTCTGCTTTTTTATTTCTTCAAAATCCATTTTATAATCTTATTTTCCTAAAAAATCAGGTTTTCTTTTTTCGATAAATGCTGAAACTCCTTCTTTTAAATCGTGGCTTTTAAATGCATCTATTTGTTTTTTTGCTTCAAAAGCAATCGATTCATTTAAAGTGTGGTCCATGGCAAAAAACATATCTTCTTTTGCAATGCCAATTGCTAAAGTAGGGCGGATTGCAAAATCTTCTGCCCAATTTTGGGCACTAGTTAATATATCATCTTGAGCTACTAAGCGATTTGTAAGTCCTAATTCTAGACACCTTTGTCCAGTTATTTTTTTTCCACTTGTAGCAATCTCTAAAGCACGACTATAACCTACTTGTCTTGTAAGAAGCCAACTTGCACCGCCATCAGGACCTAGACCGATATTAACAAAGGCATATAAAATTCCACTTTTGTCACTCATGACTCGAAAATC
>Ga0233400_1000077_pt1 | contig 54396 bp, 45 predicted proteins | sample 46DmetaG_FD_182708 | JGI IMG/M metagenome (GOLD analysis project Ga0233400, IMG submission 182708) | Seawater microbial communities from Monterey Bay, California, United States - 46D | ecosystem: Environmental > Aquatic > Marine > Coastal | place: USA: California | collected 2016-10-21
ATAAAAAACTAGACTACACTTTGGATGAAGTTATGGAGAATGTTAATGTGAAAATCCCTTTATACTTTGGAGGCCCAGTAGAAGAAGATAACCTTTTCTTTATTCACAAAGTAGCAGAATTAATTCCCAATAGCATTCCTATTTTAAATGATTTATATTGGAGTGGCGATTACAAAAAAGTCATAGAGTTAATCAATTCTAAAAAGCTTAAAGAAAATCAAATTCGTTTCTTTTTGGGCTACACAGGTTGGGGTAAAAATCAACTTGAGGATGAAATTGAAGGTAAATCATGGGTTTTGGTAGAGGGGTCTTTAAAATCGGATTGGATTACTAATCCCCCAGAAGGATTATGGAAAGAGCAAATGACAGCTTTAGGGGGGAAATACTTAATCTGGTCTAATGCCCCAGAAAATCCCAATTGGAATTAGTCAAGTTGATTCATAAATGAAGCGAAAAGTAAACCTGAATTTTCTTTGGTGTAGGTAGTTTTTCGATATTGTGAGACATTTTGAATCCCTTTTTCAATTGAGAGTATAATTATTTCTTCAGATTTTTGAAGCTCAAAAGGGTTTATCACTTGTTCACATAATCTGTATTCCTCTTGTTCTTTTTCTAGCCAGAGATTAAAAGCAGCACGAAGTGCAAAGTCTTGACAACCTGATTCTAAATTGGGTGTAAGTATATTATTTCCTTGAATCAAATACAGGGTCCCTGAGGTTGCTTCAACAAGGTTTTTTTGATCATTTAATAAGACACAATCCTCTAAGCCATTTTCATAGGCATAGGTTTTTGCAATTTGTCTCAAAGTCTGATTTGTATTCGATAAATTAGAAAAAAAACCGCTTGGAATCCACTCTTCTTTGTATAAATCTAATGCATAAGAAACTGATGATAGGGGAGCGTAACTTTGGACTCCATCGGCTGTAAGAATAAAAAATACACCCTTATCATTCTTTATAAACTTGAAATGAAGAAGATAGTCTTCAAACGAAGTAGCATTTTGTTCTACAGTCTTATCAACTTCATTTTTTAAGTAGTCCATTGTGAAATCCATGGGAATAACAAAACGATGACGTCTTAAAGCTGCTATTATCCTAAAATAATGTGTTTCCCAGAGGAGTATCTCTCCTTTAGTGTACCTCAATCTTTCATTTACTGAAAGTTCGTAAAATAAACTTTGAATAACTGTTTCGTCACCTTCCAGTAGCGACGAAACAAGGACTCCATTACAGTTGATCATGAATAAGGATTAACTTGCGCCTAAGACTTGCTTTAAATCTGAAACCAAATTATCCCAAAGCATCTTTGATTCTTCAATTTCATCATCTTCGGCAAAATCTGTTATGATAAGGGAGACATCTTTAGTGATTTCATCCACCTGTATTTTGAATTCAAAGTAGTATTGATCAAAATCTTCTTCTTCGTTTTGCCATTGAAAACGAACCCTATCGTTATTCTTTTTTTGGATTAATTTTGCTTTCTCTTCAGAATCATCCCAAATGAATATGAATAACTCTCCTCTTGAATTCACATTGTCTGCAAACCATTCTGAAAGCCCAGAAGGAGTTGATAAATACTGAAAAAGTAATTGTGGAGATGAGTGGAAGTCGTATTCTGTAGCGTAGCTTTTTTTATCGCTCATGGTGTTTTTTTAAAGGTTCCAATATATTGAAAAAAGTGCAAGAAGCATATTTATTTTTTATGTAATTTTAAAATACCATTTAATCAATTCAATGAAGAAAAATTTAATTTCCACTGCTTTTTTATTAGTAGCACTCGTTTCTTTCGGACAACAAGGAAATAATATTGATTTAGAAGAAGTAGTTAATATTGCTGATGTCATCCCACAAATTTATTTAAATGATGATGTTTACTCCTTTAGGGAAAGAGATACATTACTGAAAAAGTTACTCAGATTACCATTTTGGAAAGGCCTTACAGAGTTCAAAATTAATTTAGAAGATTTTGAAACTGCAAAAGTATATTCATTTGAAAGTAAAGGACCACTAAGAATTTTTATAAATAATAATGAACTGACTAAAAGGCATTTATTTAAAACTTTCACTTCGATTAAAAAACTAAGTAGAAACATAGAAAAATTTGAAATTAGAACCGATGAAGAAAAAAAGAATGTAAAAACTTTTAAAACAAATTATATACAGGAAAATGATGTAATTCTTGGAGGTAAAGTAATTAAGGATATACAAATTTTAGAATCAGAAATCGATTCAAAAGCATTTCCTGTTACTCATGTAAAAATCACCGCAAATTTAAACTCAAAAACTTTATATAATCGAATCTCAAAAAAAGAGATAAAACTTACTCAAGAATTTGAACAAGCTGGTTCCATTGCTCTTGACGCAATCGAAGTAGTCAAGAAAACAAAAAATGACGGACTCTTTTATAGCCCAACCTATATCAACGGTGAATTAACATTTGAAAAGAATGACAGATTAGCTGAATTGTATGATAAAGGTAAAAAATTCAAGAAAATGGGACTCAATGAGTGGGGGATTGATGTAGATGCAAATAATTGGTTTACGGCACTTCGAGCCTTTATTGGAGCCAAAGCCGTAAGGGCAACGTCAGATGGAATTCCTATTTTATTCAATAGTATAACATTTGGAGATACTTTACTCCCTCTTTGGGTTGTTGATGGGGTGTATTTAAGTCAAGCACCTATATCCGTTACTGCACTTACTCCATTTATAAGAGAAGTTAAAGTACTGAAATATGCTGAGGCTTCTGAATATGGTTCTAGAGGTGCAGGGGGTGTCATTGTCATCAACACCTCAATTGGAATTCAACAAAATTTCTTAAATAAAAAAAGGAGCTATTTGGTAAAAGGAAAGAAGAACAAGAGATTAATGATCAATTACCAGGAATTTGAAAAACAGTTTAAATTAAAAATAGAGCAATTAAAAGTAGAAAAGAAATATGCTCTAGAGAATGACAACAAAGTGAGATTAGATTCTTTTCAGCGGTTAATTAAAAGCACGCTTACTAAAAGCTATTTGTACACCATTAATTTCATAATAAAAAATTCAGATTACGAAATTGCACCCTATTTGGCCTACACAAAAGTGAGTGATGCAAATATTTTATTACTTGATTCGATTGCGGGGAGTCTTTCCAAAAGAGCTAAAAGATCTATTTACGGTAAAAAATTTATTGCTTTGTTAAAAGAAAGAAAAGCTAAAAACTAATGTTTTAATTATTTTTCAATGGGTTACGTTCTAATAAAGATAGATTACAATTGAGGATGTTACTTACACAATAAATTCCTTCCAATGTTTAACACGCTCAGTTTTTATTATATATTTGCACCCGAAATGGCGAGGTAGCTCAGCTGGTTAGAGCGTCGGATTCATAACCCGGAGGTCGGGGGATCGTGCCCCCCTCTCGCTACATTTTATAACCTTTCAAGAAATTGAAAGGTTTTTTTATGTCTTGTTTTCATTTAGTTGCCCCGCCATAAAACCCGTTGACCATGCTGCTTGAAAATTATAGCCCCCTGTTATTGCGTCTATATTGAGGACTTCACCGGCAAAATAAAGTCCTTTTTGACTTTTGCTTTGCATAGTTTTGAGATCAACAGAATTTAGTGCAATCCCCCCACAGGTTACAAACTCTTCTTTAAAAGTAGTTTTACCAGAAATCACATAGGTGTCGTTTGCAAGAAGTTCTACCAATTGTCGTCCTTTCTTTTTGCCCAAGTCAATCCATTTCATGTCTGCAGGGATTCCTTTTTTTTTAACCAAATACTGCCACAAACGTTGGGGTAATGGAAAGGCCTTTTGTTTGCTTACTGCTTTTTGTGGGTGTTCAATGGCACAGCTGTGTAGTTGATTAAAAAGACTTTCGGTATTTCTTTCACCAAGCCAATTTACTTGGATTTCAAAATTATATTGACATTCTGCAAGAGCGGGTGCACCAAAGGCAGATGCCTTGAGAATGGCGGGACCACTCATACCCCAATGCGTAATTAATAAAGGCCCGTCGGTTTCTATATTTTGATCTTTAATTTTTACTTTGGCGTGATCTACGGTCACTCCCATTAATTCCGTAATGGGGTCTTTGGGCATATTGAATGTAAACAAGGATGGTAGGGGAGGAACTACAGTATGCTCTAGCGTCTCAAGCCATCTGAATCCTTCAAGCTTAGGACTTCCCCCAGTAGCAATGATGACAATATCAAACTGGAGTTCTTTTTCCTCTTTTAAAAAGGAGAGGCTCCAAGAATCGTCTATTTTTTTTAGGTTAGCTACAGCAGCTTGATAGACTATACCTATTCCTAAATTTTCTGCTTCATTCAGGAGACAATCAATAATACTTTGTGATTCATTGGAGACGGGAAATACTCTTCCATCTGCCTCAGTTTTTAAGGCAACTCCGCGGCTTTCAAACCAAGCTTGAGTGTCGGTAGTATTGAAACGGTAAAAGAGATTTCTTAATTGCTTCCCACCTCTGGGATAAGCCTTGCACAAGGTTGGTATATCTGTTGTTGCATTAGTAACATTACAGCGTCCTCCTCCCGAAACTTTAACTTTTGAGAGTACCTTCGAGGTTTTTTCAAAGAGACTCACCGCAACTTCAGGATGGTGGTATTTAGCAGACAAAGCCGCAAAAAAACCAGCAGCACCTCCGCCAATTACAGCAATTTTTTTCACCTTTTTCATGCTTTGCTAAGGTAAGGAGATTACTTTTAGAAAGTTTAAACTTTAAAAACAACAAAGTTGAAATATTCTGATTGTTGGTCTAGGCTATTTTTCCTTCATTATAATTTGAAGTCCCATGGCAAAAAGTACAGTTAGTAATGCACCAATGACATTCAACCAAAGGAAACTCACAACATCGGAATAAAAGAGGCATAATATTATTGCTTCAGAGATCAGAGCCGCCCAAAAAACCGCTTTTCCTTGCACGTATTTAATGAAAATAGCAACCAAGAAAATCCCTAAAATTGTTCCATAAAATACTGAACCAATAATATTGACCAATTGAATCAAGTTTTCAAACAAATTCCCAATGCTAGCAAAGAGAATGGCAATAATTCCCCAAATAAAAGTAAAGGTTCTGGAAGCAGTTACATAGTGAGCTGCGGTCTTATCTTGTACATTTCGTTGGTATAAATCAACAGTTGAAGTGGCGGCTAGAGCATTTAGTTCAGAAGCGGTGGAACTCATAGCAGCAGAAAAAATAACGGCTAATAATAAACCAATTAGTCCAGTGGGTAAATAGCCTAAAATAAAGGAGATAAACACATAATCCTTGTCGTTTGTTTCTTGAGTAGGATCTACTTTAGTAATCAAGTCTTTAGCTTGTTGGCGTTGAGTTTTTTCGGTCTGGGTAAGTTGTTTCAGTTGCTCATGAAAATTAGCTTCCTCTGTGGAAGTTAGGAGTAAGGTTTTGATATCGCTTTGAGTGCTTCGATTCTCCAATTCTAATTGATTGAAATCTGCTGCAGATTCTGAATTCTGAACAGCAGCAACAGCTTTTGGGTTAAAATTGATTGGTGCATGTTCAAATTGATAAAAAACAAAAACCATAACACCCACTAGAAGAATGAAAAATTGCATGGGAATTTTCAAGATTCCATTCATGATCAAGCCCATTTGACTTTCTTTGAGGGATTTTCCGGAGAGATAGCGTTGCACTTGAGATTGATCCGTCCCAAAATAGGATAACGCTAAAAATAGCCCTCCTGTTAGGCCACTCCAAAAGGTGTAACGACTATTGAGGTTGATACTGAAATCAAGAACATTTAACTTTCCAGCTTTACCTGCAAGTTGTAAGGCTTCGTTAAAACCAATACCTTCTGGGAAGCGGTAAACGATGAATCCAAAAGCAATAAACATACCTAAAAAGATGATAAACATCTGTTGTTTTTGAGTTACGTTTACTGCTTTAGTTCCCCCAATCATCGTGTAGGTGATGACCAAAGTTCCCACCAAGACCACTAGAATTTTTAAATCCCATCCCAGTACCACACTCAATATAATGGCTGGGGCATAAATGGTAATTCCTGCTGCCAATCCACGTTGTACTAAAAATAATAAAGCAGTAAGGGTACGTACTTGAAGATTAAAACGTTTTTCTAGAAACTCATAAGCTGTGTAGACATTCAATCGGTGGTAAACTGGTATGAAAAATAGACAAATGATGAGCATTGCAAAAGGCAGCCCAAAATAAAATTGTACAAAGCCCATTCCATCATGAAAGGCTTGTCCCGGTGTGGATAAAAATGTAATGGCACTTGCTTGTGTAGCCATTACAGATAAACCTACTGTCCACCAGCGAGCTTCATTGCCTCCTTTTAGGTATTCTTTAATATTTTTATGACTGTTGTTTTTCCAAATGCCATAGAACACAATAAAAGCCAAGGTGGCACCCAATATGATCCAATCCAGTAATTGCATTAGCTATAAGAACACATAAATTGATAAAATCCTAACCAGTAAAGTAGGTTCATCAGAATTAATATAAAGTAGGTAGACCGTTTCATTGTCCATAAGAAATTAGGTTAGCAAACAAACGATAAGCTCCTGGAACTCCTGCAGGGAGTTCTCTAAAAAAACTAAGCCCTGTAAAAATAAATTTCCCTTTGCCATAATCCGCAACTAATAAACTTCCTTGTTTTGGAGACTCTCCTTTGTCTTGCATAGATAAAAGCGGTTGATAGGCCGCATCCCAAGAACTTGAAAAATACAACCCACGCTCTTGAACCCAGCCTTCAAAATCGGTAGCCGTAATTTTATTAGGACTGTTAAATAAGGGATGCTGGGGTTGTAAAATAGTGACTTTAGCATTTTCATCGGTAACACGATCTCTTGAAAACTGAATGGGGTAGGGTCCTGCAATTTTTCCGTCAAATCCACGACTGGTGTTGTATTGAACAATTACGGTCCCCCCTTGTTCCACGTATTTCCAAAGAATTTTGTTTTTAAAAGCGAGATCTTTATGGACATTAAAGGCTCGAATTCCAACAACAAGCGCAGGAAAACTACTTATGTTTTCTAAACGTAAGTCAGCGGTATCAAATTCGGTAACTTCAATTCCTATATTACGAAGGTTTTCCGCCACTTTATCTCCAGCTCCTCTGAGATAGGCAATATGATTTACTCTACTTTCTAGATCAATTTTAACTGCCTTAGTCTCATTGGGTGAGACTAAATATTGCTTTGAAATATGAGGATAGTCAATTTCTTTTAATTGCATACTATAGCTTTCTTCATTCAGTGAAGCAAGGGCACTGAAGAATCCGGTTGCTGTTCCCTTAGGAGGAGTTACCTCAAAAGTAAATTCTTGTGAAGCACCCGTCATTGAAATATCAAAGGGGTATGAACTCGGATTGATTTTCCAGTTTTCTGGGGTACATAAAGTTACACTTCCTTTGGTATTTGAGGTATGCGCTTTAACAGATAATCGTACTTTTTTACTGCCTTCCTTATTGAAAAAGACCACACTCTCATTGAGTTGAGTTGTTATTTTTGGTACTAATTGAAAATTTTCAAGCACTTCTCCAGCAACACGATCAGTAGTTCTGAAGTAGAGGGGAGCTTCCAATTCAATTTTAGTTCCCTCTACCAATAAATGAAAAATAGCATGAATGGGATTGGGAGTTTCTGGAAGGCCTTTTAAAGAGGGATTACTCACTTTATAGTTGCCCATATTTCCTTTTTCCAATAACCAATAAGGAGTGGTTTGGGTATTGGGTAATTTAATAGACTTTCTTTTTTCCCAAGTTTGATTGGTCATTAACGTTTCATTTACGTCTAAGGAGGTTATGCCTTCTATTTTATTAATGGTGATATCCAATGGGCTTGGATTGAGTGCCTTGAGTACAATGGGCAAGTTTGTATTTGCAACACCTGTAGGTTGTCTGCTATTGAATTGTAATTCAAGCCCAACACAGTTTTGAATGATGCTTTTTACTTCTTTCAATTTAACTTCGCGCCAATGAGGGTTTTTGAGGTTTTCAATATTTTTATAAATCGCTAAAAGTTGTGGAACACTCGCATGAGGTTTTTCCATATCAAAATCCTTGATGACTTGACCTATCATTTTTCCAATAGTGGCACCGCTTGCAACACGACTCCATTGTGTGTCAATTCCTGAAAAAGGATCATTGTTTTTTATTGCAGCTCCATTTATGAGTTCCAAATATTCTTCCTGACTCCCTAAACTGGGACTGCTTCCAAAGCCTTGTGATTTATGTTGACTTCTACTTTTGGCAGATACTTCGGCATTAGTTCGTCCCAATAGGAAATCTACAGGATTACTTTCAATGGTAATCAGATTTGATTTATCTGCTTGTTCAAATTTTTCTCTACTTCCATAAGCCCACCAGGAGGTGTTGTAGAATTGTCTTTTGGGTTGCCAAAGCGAAACATTTTCTAGTTGTTCTGGATAGGCATTAGGATTACTTGCAAGTTCAAAAGCAAGTTTGCTCAATATCGCTGAACTACTGTGATGCCCATGAGTACTTCCCGGCGTTCTGTGATCAAAACGATGGATGATAATATCAGGTTGAAACGCTCTTATTCGATATACTATTTGACCTAAAACTTCTTCTTTATTCCAAATGGCTAAAGTCTCGTCTGGATGTTTGGAATATCCAAAGTCATTGGCTGTGGTGAAATATTGCTCACCTCCATCTAATTTTCTTGCTTCTAAAAGTTCTTGGGTACGAATTAGTCCTAGACTCTCCCTTAATTCAGTGCCAATTAAATTTTGCCCTCCATCTCCACGAGTCATAGAAAGGTATGCAGTTCTGTAGTTATACTGATTTGAAAATAATGAAATCAGACGGGTGTTTTCATCATCAGGATGTGCAGCAACGTATAGTACAGAACCAAGAGTGTTAAGTTTTTTGAGTTGCTTATATATTTCAGCGCTACTTTGTGCTGTAAGGCTTTGAAGTAGGAAGGTTAAGAATAGAAAGGTAGCTTTTTTCATTGTATTTAGTTTAAACCTAATGAATCTCGAAAACGTTCGTCACCTAAATGGTTTAATTTCCAATAGGGTAATTTAAGAGTTTTAATTCTTTTGGCCTTAGTGATTTGGTCTGGATTTTTGAGATCCCTTTCTTCCCATCCTAAAATGAGTTGTGGATTTTCTTTGGAAAAAGAAATCGAAAGTTGGCGATTTAACTCAGGATAGACGAGTTGGTAGGTGTCATACTCGGTTCCTTTTTCTAGTTTTCCTATAGCATTATAAGGTTTGATGGGTTTGTGTTTTAGTCTTATAAATTCAAATGAAGGGAGGAGTTTGAATTCTCCAATCGGTAGTTGATCAGCCTGAGTTCGAATCCAATTCCAGATTTCATCTTCAGTAAGAACATCTTCAAGCTTTAATTCCTGATCTGCTTCTCCTTCAAAATAGGAATGACTTGAAATTTGTAATGTTTCTCTCCGATTTAGTTGGGTATAGGCTTGTCCACACCATTCTTGAACAGAAGTGGTAATCTTTGCTAAAGGCTTTTTTTGACCTAAACGAGTAAACAAACTTGTCATAATAGAATAGGGATAGATTCCCGTATTGAATTTTTTAGTTCGATTTAGTTTTAACACAGTTTGAGAAACTTTGGATTTACGATTGGCTTTTACCTGTTCTTTGTTTAGAAAATCTTCGGTTACAAATATTAAAACAGCTTTACCTTCTCTGGGTTCTCCATAACGAGACTGAGTTAATTGGTAACTGCTTAGCTCAGCAGTTCCATCAAACCAGTAATTTTTAAAGTCTTGGGAGAGTGTAAATTGTGGTTTAGTTTTAACTTTTTTCTGGGAGTGACATCCCAAGGTAAAGAGTAGGATAAATATAAAAGAGTACTTCATAATTTAATTGTTTTTAGGGCTATTGTACTTGAATGATTTCTTTGATTTTTTCTATAACTTGAGTTACGGGGAGACCAATAATATTAGTGTAACTCCCTGAAATGGATCTGATATTTAAGGTTCCAAACGAGTCTTGAATTCCGTAGGCTCCTGCTTTATCCATAGGTGAGCCTGTTTCAATATAGTTTTGTATCTCTGTTTCTGAAAGAGGTCCAAAAGTTACTTCAGAGATTTCGTGTATGCATTCCCATTTGTGTTTTTGTAAAAACCCCACAGCGGTGATTACCTGATGTGTTGTATTGGAAAGAGATAAAAGGAGTTGCATAGCATTTTTTGTATCCACAGGCTTCCCCAAGCATTGGTTTTTGTTCCAAACAATGGTATCTGCTGTAATGATAAGTTCATTATCTTTCACAAGATCTTGAAAGGGTGCTGCTTTTTGTTTTACTATATGCTGAGCAATTTCGGCTCCTTTTAGGTTGACTGGAAATTCTTCTACAACAGGAATTACCTTTATTGAAAAAGGAATATCCATTTCTTCAAAAAAACGTTGCCTTCTTGGTGAGCCTGAGGCGAGTATAATATTAAGTCCTTTAGTTTCCATATTATGCTTTTCCTGCTCCTAAATCCAGACGCCATTTTCCTTGAACACGAAGCACTTGTTCTATAATTTCCCTCACACAGCCTTCCCCGCCATTTTTGTGTGAAACATAATCCGCCATGGCTTTTACATCTGATACGGCATCGGCAGGACAACAACCCAATCCTACTTTTTCCATTACGGGAATATCTGGGACATCATCACCAAGGTAAAGAATGGTTTCTGGATCTAAGTCATAATTGTCCAAAAGATCTTGGTACGCTTCAGTTTTATGATGAGCTCCCATGTAAATATCAAAAACACCCAACTCTTTGAAACGTTCTTCTACTCCTTTATTTCTTCCTCCAGTAATGATCACTATTTTGTATCCTTGAACCAAAGCACATTTCATGGCATAACCGTCTTTAGTGTCAAATGCACGAAGAAGTTCTCCTTCATTAGTGATTAATATTTTACCGTCAGTAAGGACTCCGTCCACATCAAAAATGAAAGTCTTGATGTTTGGGAGTAGGTTTTTATAGTTTTTCATTTTCATAAAATTTTTGGATTGAAGCTGTTAGAGTTTTATAGATTTTCTCTAAGTCTTTGTTTTCTATAAGCTTTAGATGCCTGTTAATTGTTTTTTGATCCTTTCTCAATGCAGGTCCTGTTTGTGCCTGACGAGGGGTTAATTTTTCTTGTTTTTGAACTGTTTCCAAAAGTAAAGGTTGTAAAAGTTCAAAGGATAACTTTTGTGATGTACACAAAGCTGCAGCTTGTGTGAGTAAATGATTGGTGAAATTATTGACCAAAACAGCAGCAAGGTGAAGCGTCTCTCTTTGACTAGAAGAGAGGAGCTGATATGAGGCTCCCAGAAAAGAGACAAGTTGTATTAAGAGTTCCTGATCTTCTGGGATTGAAGCTTCTATGCCAAAAGGAATTGTTGAAAAATCAATTTTTTGATTGTTGCTAAAACTTTGGATGGGATAAAAGACTCCTTTTCTTTTTTGAGGAATGTCATTTATAGGAACACCACCCGCAGTATGAGCCACAAAGGAGGTGTGCGGTAATTTGACTGCCACTTCAGAGATAGCATCATCACTCACAGCTAAAAGATATAGGTCGGCCTCCTGGATATCAGCTAGGGAAGAGGTTATTGGGATTCCATCAGCACTTACTTTAGTTTTGGCAGATCGATCATACCATTGAACAAAATCAATTTCAGGGGAACATACAAAAGCTCGATACAGTTGTTTTCCCAGTTTTCCAGCACCTAGTAATATAATTTTCATTGTCTGCATGTAAAAATACTAAACCTAGTTGAGGTTGTAGAAAGTAAGGTGTAATTTCTTAATTTTTTATATGTTATTTTCAATCTGAGAATATCAAGTTGCACCGATTTGTAATAGCTTTGAAAAGTAATTAGCCCTAAAAATTAGAATTATGCCCCCAAAAAAGACATAGAAAACCGATTGGACGTTAATATTTTAGTGATTCAATTTTATGAGAAAATTATAAGCGATGAGTTGTTAGGCCCAATTTTTAATGCCGCAATAAAAAATCGGCCAGAATATTTAGGACATCTTACTGTCTTTTGGAAAACACAATTGTTTTTTGTTGCCAAGTTTAAAGGAAATCCATTGAAAAAGCATGTTGAAGTTGATGCTCAAATGAATCATTTTGGGGTATGGCTAAATTATTGGTTTGAAACATTTGATTTTCTTTTTGAAGGTGAGCGTGTTCAAGTAGCTAAAAACCCAGCAAGGAAAATGGGAAGCCATCTCTATCTAAAACTTTTGGAAGCCCGACACAAAAGTTAGTATTTAAAAGTTTAACCTAAAACTACCAAATCTTACTTTATGAAATTATACTACACCTGAGAGTTTTTACCTCAGTAAATTTTATGTTCTTATACCTGCTGCAATTATAATATTGGCTTGCACCGGATCCTTTGTCGCTTATTATCTCACCAAATCAGAATTAAGAACACTTAACTTTATTCAACTTACGCTAAGTGTAGCTGTAGCTATGGCATATCTTGCGGCTGTATTGAGTCAAATACCTCGAAAAGTTACCTTTAGTTTTTTGTTTGTGGAATGTTAATTGAGCTCATTTTATTGGTAATAAATGTGACATTTTAATAAAAAAAAGGGGGTGTTATTTTAGTTCACAAACCGTATCTTTGTTTTCGTAAATGAAGCTGATTTAGATGAGAGACCAACTGTTTAAAATTCTTTTTTCAACCCGCGTTACCGCACTCCTTTTTATCCTGTACCCAACAGCTATGGCTTTTGGAACTTTTATTGAAAGTTGGTACAGTACAGACACTGCTAAAATTTGGATTTACAATGCGTGGTGGTTTGAGGTCATTATGGTTTTTATGGCCATTAATTTCATTGGAAATATTTTCAAATACCGATTGTTGAGAAAAGAAAAGTGGGCAGTATTGATGATTCACCTTTCTTTTTTATTAATTCTTTTGGGAGCTTTTGTTACTCGATATATCGGATATGAAGGAATGATGCCTATCAGAGAAGGAGCTTCAGAGAGTCAATTTTTATCAGAAAAAACATATCTCACTGTTTTTATTGACGGAGAAATTAATGGTGAGCCAAGAAGAAAAAAATTAGAAAGTGACTTGCTCCTCTCTGAGCATGTTGACAATACGTTCCGTTGGGATAATGATTTTAATGGACAAGAGTTTAGTATTTCGTATGTCGATTTTTTAGAAAATGCTACTGAAGGTTTAGTCCTCGACGAAACAGGAGAACGTTATTTAAAAATTGTAGAAGCCGGAGATGGAAATCGGCATGACCATTATTTGAAAGAAGGGGATATTGCCAATGTTCACAATATTTTATTTACACTCAATCGTCCACAAGTAGGTGCTATAAATATTCAATTAGAAGGGGGCGTTTATACGATTAACTCTCCTTTTTCAGGACAGTTTATGAGAATGGCAGATCAGTTTCAAGGAACTATCGAGGCAAATACCGAGGTGCCTTTACAATTAAGATCCTTATATACATTGCCTAATTTTCAATTTGTTATTCCCGAACCTGCCTTGAGAGGGAAATTTGATATTGTGAAATCCGAGGAACCCCTAGAGGCAATTCAAAATGCTTTGCGTTTAGAAATTGGATCTAAAGGAGAAACGGAGATCATAACATTATTGGGAGGAAAAGGGTCAACTAATGATCCAAAAACAGCGAGTTTAGGAGGATTAGATTTTTATTTACAATTTGGCTCCTTACCCTTAGAACTTCCATTTGCAATTAAATTAAATGACTTTATTGCCGAAAAATATCCCGGTACTGAAAAGAGTTATTCCTCTTTTATGAGTAAGGTTACAGTGGAAGACCAAACTCCTTTTGATTATGATATTTATATGAACCATGTTTTGGATCATCGTGGATATCGCTTTTTTCAAGCATCTTTTAATCCCGATGAGAAAGGGACTATTCTTTCTGTAAATCATGATCAATGGGGAACGTATATTACCTATGCGGGCTATATGATGCTATATTTAAGTATGATAGGAATATTCTTTATAGGAAAAACACGTTTTAAAGACTTGTCCAAGTCTTTGGAGAAAATAAATATAAAGAAAAAAGCACTCACCGTAGGTTTGATTCTTTTTGGGATTTCAGGATTCTCGCTCCAAGCCCAAGAGCATGTGCATGAACAAAAAAGTGCGATTGACTTTGACTCAATCATTCAAGCTGATGCATTCTCATTAGAACATACTCAAAAATTTGGACAACTGATCATTCAAGATGCTGGAGGAAGAATGAAGCCCACCAATACTTTTTCTTCCGAATTACTTCGAAAAGTAAGCAAGAGTGACACCTATAAGGGGTTAAATTCAGATCAAGTCTTATTGTCTATTATGAATAATCCTGCGGTTTGGTATAATGTGCCCTTGATTTATTTAAAGCGAGGTAACGATAGCATTCGTAAGCTGGTTGGGATTCAATTAAAAGAGTCCATTTTCAGAAAAAAAGCGGAATACGCACCCTTGCTCTCCTTTTTTGATCAAGAAGGGAATTACAAACTTGCTCCTCAATTGGAAGCAGCTTACCGTGCTTCAGTACCCAATCAGTTTCAGAAAGACTTTATAGAGTTAGATCGAAGAGTGAATTTGTTGTATTCTGCTTTGGAGGGGAAAATTATGCGCATATTTCCTTTACCCAATGACGAAAATAATAAATGGGTTTCGTTTCCAGAACTAAATGAGGCGAATTTCACAGGTAAGGATTCGCTTTATGTGCGTAATATTTTACCTCTTTATTTTCAATCCTTACGATTAGCGCAGCAAGATAAAGACTACAATCAAGCTGATAATTTATTAGAAAGCATTTATGGATTTCAAAAGAAGTTTGGAAGTGAAGTTGTGCCTTCAGAAGAACGTGTAAAAGCTGAAATCACCTACAATAAGTACGATATATTTAAAAAATTATACAGTTGGTATATCTACGCTGGAACTTTATTTTTTATTGTTTTAATTCTACAAATTTTTAAATCCAACAAAGTTATATCTGTTTTGGCTAGTGGTTTTAAAGCGATAATGGTATTACTTTTTTTATTACACACAGGCGGATTGATTGCTCGTTGGTATATATCGGGTCATGCCCCTTGGAGTGATGCATATGAATCTATGATTTATGTGGCTTGGGCAACACAGTTTTTTGGACTAGCCTTTGGACGAAAGTCCGCCTTAACGATGGCATCAACAGCTTTTGTTGCTGGAATGATTTTAATGATTGCACATTGGAATTGGATGGATCCAGCCATTGCTAATTTAGTGCCCGTGCTTGATAGCTATTGGTTAATGATTCACGTTGCGGTGATTGTTGGGAGTTATGGCCCTTTTGCTTTAGGAATGATCATTGGAGGTGTTTCACTTTTACTCATGTTAGTGGCAAATAAAAAGAACAAACAGAAAATAAAATTACAGATTAAAGAACTAACCATCATCAATGAACTTGCGATCACGGTTGGTTTAATCATGCTTACCATCGGGAATTTTCTCGGAGGGATGTGGGCGAACGAAAGTTGGGGACGATATTGGGGTTGGGACCCAAAAGAAACATGGGCTTTAATTAGCATCATGGTCTATGCTTTTGTTATTCATATGCGTCTTATTCCTGGATTACGTGGAGCATGGATATTTAATTTAATGAGTGTAGTTGCTTTTGCGAGTATTTTAATGACATATTTTGGAGTTAATTTCTACCTAGTAGGTTTGCATTCTTATGCGAGCGGAGATAAGATAATTACTCCTATCTTTATTTATTATGCGGCTGCGTTCATTTTAGTTTTAGGGATAGCCTCGTATTTTAAATCCAAAGTACTTTATGGAAAAAACAACGCCTAGTTCTTAAGATTAACCTTTAAAATAAAAAATTATTAAACCCCATTTTTTAGTTTTTGCATTTCTTTTTAATGTCTTACTCTCTTGTACAGAAAATACAGAATTAGACCAAGATGATAAAGTTCTAAGGCAAGAAGAGAAGTGGAAGAAGCAAAAGATTACCGACTATGAGTTTACCTTACAAATCTCGTGTTTTTGTATTGTTGACTATACTCTTCCCAAATCTATAGTGGTTAGAAACAATCAAATCCAATCTGTAAATGGAATTGCATACGAAGAATTGGAGTACGAAACATATATGACTATTGATCAATTTTTTGATTATATCAAAACTAAACAAGCAGAAAATCCAGTGGTTGAAACATTAGAATTTGACCCAACTTACGGTTTTCCAACCTATATCTATTATGATATTAGTGAAATGCTTGCCGATGAAGAGATTGGATATACCTTAACTGAATTTATTCCAAACTAAATAAAACAGTACTTTTATAAAAGACAGTATTCATTTTCGTTGGTTTTAATCCATTGATAATTGTATATGTTTTGGTGAAAAATTAAAACTTAAGTAAATGAAAAAGAAGTGGTGGATATATTCAGTAACAGGACTTTTACTTCTTGGATTTGGACTCTCATTATTGGGGGAGGCCATTATATACAAGATCAATAATGATTTTAATTGGTTTTATTGGGGCACAACTGCTTTAGTAGTATTCAATAGTGGTATTGCTCTTGTAGGGGAAGCCATTGCATTAAAAGGAAAAATGACTAATCCTTAGCATTAAAGAAAAGAAGCGACAAATTCGTCCTCATCACTGCCTTTATTAATTTCACTGATTGATTTTTCAATGATTTCAGTTGTGTTGTCAGAAGGAAAGCCTAAACCAATTATAAGACGGTGCATGAGTTTCTTTTCTGCATCATCGGCAATATGATCTGCAACAACCATACGTGTTAAGTCATACAAGCGTTCTAACCGACTTTGTTCTGTGGCAGGAGGATTGATAGGATAATTGTCGATATTCGCTTTGATCTCTGCTACTTCGTTATCTTCGATTTCTAAATTAATCGCAGTACGATTAATAAAAGCTTCTTCTTCGGAAGAAATAACGCCATCGGCAAGAGCGATTCTAACAATTGCAGCAAAATGATCTCGATTACGAGATTTAAATCCAGTGGTATATAAATCAGAAAAAGACATATAGAAATATTTTTGCCAAATATAAAAAATGGAATTGGCAATAAGTTTTAAATTTGAATGTATTTTTTGAACTTAATCCAACTTTTTATGAACGCAATTAAAATCCTTAAAAACAGATCAGACATTGGAGCAGGAACTCGAGGGTCTGACATGGGTATAGATGCATTAGAAATTGCAGCTATAAATCAGGAACATGATTTTTTTAATCGCCATCCATTTATAGATATCCCAACTCATAATGAGACAGTTTACAATAAGGTAAAAAATACAACAGCCAAGAGAATCAATTTTGTTACCACACAATGTGAGCGTTTGAAATCAGCTACTAAAGCTACCCTTTTAGAGGCAAAGTTCCCTTTAATTCTATCTGGAGATCATTCTTCTGCTTTGGGATCATTAGCAGGGATTAAGAGTGCCTTTCCAGAGCAGACTTTAGGTGTGGTTTGGATTGACGCCCATGCTGATTTGCATACGCCTTTCAGTTCCCCTTCGGGCAATGTCCATGGGATGCCACTAGCTGCTGCATTGGGACACGATAATATTAATCAAAAAATAAACCTTGTTAGTGCTGAAACACGAGCGGATTGGGATCAAATGAAAAATATGGGATCGGTTTCTCCAATTTTAAAGCCAGAACATTTGATTTATTTTGGTATTCGTGATACTGAATCTCAAGAAGATGATATTATAGAACGCTGTAAAATCAAAAATTATAAGGTACATGAAATGCGACATCGTGGTTTTGAGATGTGTATCAAGGAAGCTATTGAGAAGTTGTCTGAAGTAGATATGATCTATATCACCTTTGATGTGGATGCTTTAGACTGCGACCTAATCTCTTATGGAACCGGGACTCCGGTTTCCAAGGGATTTGACGTGGATGAGGTTATAAGAATAATCAAAGGAATTCAAACAACTGAAAAAGTTGTCGCCCTTGAAGTTTGTGAAATTAATCCTTTGTTAGATCATAAAGGCAACCGCATGGCTGAAGCTGCCTTTGAAGTGATAGATGCTATTTTTAATTGATATCAAAACGGAATCCTAAGGATATATTTTGTTGCAGGTAGGTTTGGTCTTTGAAAAGAGGAGCTAAATCTACTTTTCCATATAAAGTAAAAAGTTTGGGTAAAGAAACATATCCTATCAGTTTAACTTCATCAAAATATAAGGGCCTTACTTTCAGTTGGTGTTTTTTTGTTTCTCTTATAATAGACGTGTCTTCTTAGCAAAAGGTTGCAATTGAACTGTATTTTTTAAAAATTTATTCTCAAGCTTTACATTGAACAAAGTTTTTTAAGTATGTATAATGATTTTTCTCGGCAACTGTCCCTGATTTACTTCTCTTCTTAGCAATTCTATACATCTCTTTTTTAAAGGCTTCAAGACTTGTCTTTATCCTTGGGTTTAAATCTTTTTCTTCAGAAAGTTCAAGGATGCGTTCTGCAAAACGTATTTGAAGTGTTTTAAAAGAGTCATCTATTGAAGAAGGTTTCACTATAAGTTGAAAAAAGAAATGATCTAAAATTTCATCAGGATGTAAGCCTTGCCCAAGAAGTGTAGTGTGTGAAGATAAGATTCGATTTAAGTTTTTAATACTTAATATTCTGTTCAACGCACTGTATTGTAAATTCTGAATTAGTTTGAGTGCACCTTCCTCCTTGATTTTTGAAATCAAGGATTTTTGTAATAGCCAGTTTTGAGTAGACCATAAATGGAAATCTAAAAAAGCTAAAGCTTCTCTTTGCTCTTGATCACTTACATTTTTAAACGGAATGTTTTCCTGCCCTTTGTTTAAAAGTGTTTCATTAACTCCCCCTACTATACGAATTACATGATAAATATATCTTCTGTATACTCCAATCATTTCGTTGTAAAGTTCATTTAGATCATCATATGATTGCCCTTGCTTTGTAGTCCAATTATCGAGATTTTTTGCAACAATTTTTAAATTTTTCAATCCATACTTGCTTGCTTTAATTGGATCATCTCCAATATTTTCAGTTTGAGTGTCAGGATCATTTCCCCCCGAGCCAAACATATACATAGAATTCATGCTTTTTTGATCTACCATATTATTTAGAAAATCTTTCTCACTTTCTGGAGTTTGATTGGAAAAATAGCGATAACCCCATTCGATTGCATAATCATCATATGGTCCTAACTGACGTACAAAACGAATATTTTCATCTCCGGGTTGTGCGATATAATTGAATCGAGCATAGTCCATAATGGTGGTAGCAATCCCCATTTTTTGGGTAAAACTTCCAGATCGGAGTGAATCTACGGGATAAGCTGAACTGGCTTTCATATTGTGTGGTAATCCGATAGCATGACCAATTTCATGGGAAATTACACGTCGCATCATTTCTCCTATTTCTTCCTCTGGTGTGTCCAAGCTTCTCGCTTTCGGATTTGCAGCTCCTGTTTCTAACAAATATCTATTTCTGTAGGACCTCAGATGATTGTGATACCAAATGATATCACTTTCGATGATCTCACCACTTCTGGGATCAGAAACGCTAGGTCCAGTAGCATTTCGGGTTGTAGTCGCCACATAACGTACTGTAGAGTATCGAATGTCTTCGGGACTAAAATTAGGATCTTCTTCCTTGCTTGGTGGATCTTTCGCAAGGATAGCATTTTTAAAACCTGCTTTTTCAAAAACAGCGGCCCAGTCTTCAATCCCTTTTTTGAAATAGGGTCTCCACTTTAGAGGTGTTGCAGGATCAAGATAGTATACAATTGGTTTGATAGGCTCAACTAACTCACCACGATTATAGGCATCTAGATCGGAGGGTTCCAATCTCCATCTTCGGATGACTTTAATGTCGTCTGATTTTAATGCATCCGAACTATAATTGTATTTTTTTAAATTAAACCAACCTACGCGCTTATCAGCATAGCGAACTTGCATTGGAGTTTCTGGTAATGCAATAATAGAATGGTTGACTTGAAAACTCATTGTATTGGTATAGTTACCTCTTGGAGGATTACTTAAGCTATACGTTAGCGTATGTCTTATCTCAATATTTTCTGGAAAGTTTTTTACAGAATCTACAAAACTTCTTTTACTGTCATTGCTTCCCATGCTGTATTCTTTTTTTATGCTTTTTCGAATAATATTAAACCCTGGAGAATCATCGTTAAAATAGCTGCTTACATCAATTAAAAAACGATCATCTTCAGTGTTTTTAATGGTAAATGCTGCCAATATTGGAGGGAAATTATTTGATTTTACACTTAAAGAAATGGGATCTTCTTCTGCTGCTACGTTCACAAAACTTTCTTGTGTCAATAAAATTCGTTTCCCTTTTTTCTTGAAATGAATGAGTTGTTGACTTGTCTTAGAACCAGCATTAATATATGCTTGATAGTTTGAAGGTAATTTCACAAAACGCGTCACCATAAGCAAGTCCTTTTCTAAAAGAGAATCTGATAGTTCGAAGTAGATTTTATTTTCCTTATGATAGGAGGTGATTAATCCTGCTTTTTTTTGCATCTTTTGTGTCAAAGAATCAATGGATTTTAATTCATTTCCACTTTTGGATTTTTGAGCTGAACTAATGAATCCAATATGAACAAATAATAATAATAAGAAGGATTTAAAGTATTTCATTTTCATTTTTTAGATATTAAAAATCCAAGTTCTAAAAAAAAGATGAGAAAGATTAAAAGATCAAAATAAATAAAAGTGTAAATTGTTTCTTTTAATATAAAATTTAGCAAATGAAGTCTTTATTGATGTCAACTTTATGTGCATTGTTATTTTTTCCATTCCAGGGAATAGAAGCACAACGTAAACAGAAAAATCAGAAACAAAAAGCAAAAGAAGTTTCCTTAGATGCCTTTAAGTTCAGGAATGTGGGTCCTGCTTTTTTGTCTGGGAGAATTGCTGATATTGTTTTTCATCCAGAAAACGATAACGTTTGGTATGTAGCAGTTGGCTCTGGTGGAGTATGGAAAACTGAAAATGCAGGAACCACTTGGAATCCCATTTTTGATGATCAATCCACCTACTCAACAGGTTGTATTACTCTAGATCCAAGTAACCCTTCTACGGTATGGGTTGGTTCTGGAGAGAACGTTGGTGGACGTCATGTTGCATACGGTGACGGTATTTTTAAGAGTACTGATGATGGAAAAACATGGAAGAACATGGGTTTAAAAAACTCTGAGCACATTTCAGAAATCATTGTTCATCCAGACAATTCTGATGTTGTTTGGGTAGCGGTTCAAGGACCACTTTGGAGTAAAGGGGGCGAAAGAGGATTGTATAAAACAACTAATGGAGGAAAAAGCTGGAAACAAGTATTGGGGAATAATGAATGGACGGGTGTAACTGATATTATGCTAGACCCAAGAAATCCTCAAATTCTGTATGCAGCCACTTGGGACAGACATCGAACAGTGGCAGCTTTAATGGGAGGAGGACCAGGATCGGGAATCCATCGATCTGATGACGAAGGTGTTACTTGGAAAAAACTAAGTGGTGGGCTACCCTCATCAAATATGGGGAAAATCGGAATTACACTATCTCCACAACAGCCCGACGTTGTTTATGCTGCAATAGAATTGGATCGAACCACAGGAGCTGTTTATCGTTCTACAAATCGGGGAGAATCATGGACTAAAATGTCAGATACAGTTTCTGGTGGGACTGGACCTCATTATTATCAAGAATTATATGCAAGTCCACATGAATTTGATCGGTTGTATTTAATGAATGTAAGGGTGTTGACTTCAGCCGATGGAGGGAAGACATTTAACCAATTACCTGAGCGTGCAAAACATTCAGATAATCATGCAATCGTATTTAAAAAAGACGATCCTAACTATATCATGTTAGGAACAGATGCGGGAATCTATGAGAGTTTTGATTCTGCTAAAACATGGAGGTATATAAAGAATTTGCCTCTTACTCAGTTTTATAAAGTAGCTGTAAATAATGCAGCACCTTTTTATCATATTTTTGGTGGTACACAAGACAACGGGTCAGCAGGTGGACCCTCTGCAACTGATGAGCGAGAAGGAATTGCCAACAAGCATTGGTACAAAACCTTATTTGCAGATGGACACCAGTCAGCTACAGATCCTGTATACAATGACATTATCTATGCTGAAACTCAACAGGGTGGATTGCATAGAATTGACTTAACTACAGGAGAACAGGTTTCTATCCAGCCTCAAGCAGGAGCAGGAGAGCCACATGAACGTTTCAATTGGGATGCACCCATCTTAGTGAGTCCTCACAATCCAGCTCGTTTGTACTTTGCTTCCTATCGTGTTTGGAAATCAGAAAGTAGAGGAGATGATTGGGAAGCTATTTCGGGTGACTTAACTAGAAATGAAGATAGAATTACTTTGCCGATCATGGGACGCCAACAAAGTTGGGATAATGCTTGGGATGTAGGAGCTATGTCTAATTATAATACCATTACTTCTTTAGCAGAATCTCCAATTCAAGAAGGATTATTATACGCTGGAACTGACGATGGTTTTATTCAAGTTTCAGAAAACGGTGGAGATACATGGCGTGCAATACCAGTAACTGCACTAGGACTACCTGCTCGTTCTTTTGTCAATGATATTAAGGCAGATTTGTTTGATGTCAATACAGTCTACGTAGCATTGGACAATCATAAGGAAGGAGATTTTAACCCTTATTTGTTTAAGAGTACAGATAAAGGATTGACTTGGAAGTCAATTTCTAATACAATTCCAAAACGTACTCTAATTTGGAGAATGGTTCAAGATCCAGTAAAGAAAAATTTACTTTTTGCAGCTACAGAATATGGTGTCTATACTTCCTTAAATGGGGGAAACTCTTGGCAAAAACTTCCAGGAACACCAACAATTTCTATTCGGGATTTAACAATTCAGAAGCGTGAAAATGATTTGGTTGCTGCATCATTTGGTAGAGGTTTTTTTGTATTAGATGATTATTCTGCACTTCGTGAATTCACAGAAATTAATTTAAGTCAAGAAGGAAAATTATTTTCACCCCGTCCTGCAAAATGGTTTGTACCCAGAAGTAATACAGGAAATACAGGTGCGGATTATTATTTTGCAAAAAATCCTGAATACGGAGCAGTATTTACGTATCATTTATCGAAAGAGTATAAGACTCAAAAGCAATTGAGAGTTAGTAGTGAGAAGAAACTTAAGAAAGAGAATATTCCCTTTCCAGGTTGGGATGCGCTTGATGATGAAGCAAAGGAACCTGCTGCTCAAGTGATCTTAACAATAGAAGATGAAAGTGGAAATATCATAAATAAAGTTGCTCAAAAAGCGAGTAAAGGAAGTCACCGAATAGCTTGGGATTTAACTCATTTTAATCCTTTTGCAATTTCTAGTAATGGTTCTTCAAGAAGGCGTTATAGAGGAGGAGGGGCTTTGGCTATTCCAGGGAATTACTCTGCCTCACTCCATCTTGAAAAAGAAGGGGTGATTACTCCACTTGATGGTCCAGTATCATTTGAAGTAAAGCCAATCAGAGAAGGAGTGTTGAAAGGTGCTAGCTATGAGGATTACGATTCTTTTCGGGTAGCTCTTACGAGTATACTGAAAGAGATCAATGCTGTTCAAGATGTACTTAATCAGAGTACAAACAAGCATAAGGCTTTAAAAGTAGCTTTGTCAAGGACAAATATCACTCCAGGAGCTACCGAGGCTCAATTGGCAGCTCTAGCTAAAGAAATTGATGCAATAAAAAGAATGCTTTCTGGAAGTCCTTCCAGAAGTGAAATTGGTGAGCGGAATCCAGCAGGAATGCAGAACTATTTATACAATGCAATGAATGGTATGGAAAATAGTTATGGTCCAACAGCTGTTCATAAAAAGAGTTTTGCTATTGCTAAAAAAATGCTGGCAAACATCAAAGGAAAAGTAACGGCCGTTGATGCTTCTTTTGGTCCAATAGAAGATGCCCTGAAAGCGGCAGGAGCTCCATATATCAATGGTCAAGGCATAAATTAATTAAGAATTGTTATAAAATTAAAAAGGCTGTTTTTGAAAAAAACAGCCTTTTTTTATGAAGTTAAACTATTTAAGTTTTTGAAATAAAATTAGGTGATAATTCAAAGCATTCCAGATTGAAGTATTTAGTTGCAGCAAGGAGATGGTCAAAAATATCTGCAGCAATATGCTCATAATTTTTCCAATCTTTGTCAACACTAAACACATAGACTTCTAAAGGAATCCCCTGAGCGGTTGGAGAAAGTTGACGACACATGATGGTCATATTAGGGTTTACCATTGGATGTTCTTTCAAATAGGCTTCTGTATAATTTCTAAACAAACCAAGGTTGGTTAAGTTTCTGCCGTTAATCAGGAGTTTTTTGTCATTTTTTTCTCTCTGGTTAGACGATTCAATTTCAGCTTTTCTCTTTTCAATAAAGGGTTTGATTCGTTCAATTTTTTCAATCTCGACAAGTTCTTCAGCTTCTAAAAAACGGATACTACTGATTTTGATTAAGAGCGAACGTTTAATTCTTCTCCCATCAGAATCGCTCATCCCTCTCCAATTGATAAATGCATCTGACAGTAATTTATAAGTAGGTATAGAGGTAATTGTTTTATCAAAATTCTGAATTTGAACTGCTGATAAACTGATTGAAATCACATCTCCGTCTGCATTATTTCCGGGCATGGTAATCCAATCTCCTATTCTTACGGTATCATTTACTGTAATTTGTACACTTGCCACAAAACCCAGTATGGTGTCTTTGAATACAAAAAGCAATACTGCTGATAAAGCTCCCAAAGTAGTCAGGAATGTACCCACATCTTTTCCCGTCAATACTGATAATATCAAGATTCCTCCGATAAACCAAAGGAAAATCATGATCACCTGAATATAGCTGTCTATTGGTTTATCTTTAAAAGAGGGAATTGTTTTGATATAATCATTGATTGTTTTGAGTAATGCTCGAATTAAATTGATAATAATTACAATAGAAAACGCTTCTAATATGTTTTTTAAGAGTTCAAAAACAGTTTGATTATTTGAGAAAATTTCAGGAAGAAACTGATATAAAAATAATACTGGAAATAAATAAGCGAGACGTTTTGCCGTTTTATTTTTTATCAAAAGGTCATCAAAATGAGTTTTTGTTTTTCTAGAAATACGATAGAATAGACCAAGCACTACTCTTCTTGAAACCCAGTATATAATACTACTAATCATAAGGAAAATGATTGACAGCAAGACCCTACTGGTCAATTCTGCCCAAAATAATCCAAACCCCTGATTGGTTAATGCTGAGATGAATATTTCAATAATTTTTAACATAATTTCAATATTTAAAATTTTGGTTCCTTTATACGTTGCTTACAAAAGTTATTTTAACTCTTTATTTTACAGCGCTTTTAATAATAGAAGTAGCAATGGTTTTAATTTTTTCTGCAAGCGCAATAAAATCTTTCTTTTGAGTTAATGGATTCATTAAAACGGTTCTTAAATATCTTTTTCCTTGTACTTCGCAGGAAGTTATGTAGAAATCTCCAGTTTCTATGAGTTGATAGCGTAAATCTAATTGTTGTTCATCTGTTAATATCTCAGGTTGATATTGAAAACATAAAATATTAGATTCCGGTTTGTAGGGACAATAAAAGTCTGAACATTCACTAAGGTAGTTATAAAGTTCTTTTGCTTGCTGAAAACTATTTGAAATAAAGTCAGAAATGGCTTTTTCACCCTCCAATGCAAAACTCCAATAAAGTTTAAATCCAAGAGCAGATTTTGTACATTCTACTGTAAAGGGCATAGAATCCATACCTATGACATCCCCTTCATGAAAAACATAACTTCCTTTCTGTTGAAAGGTGTTGACTTGAGATGTGTAATTTTTATAGAGAACAGCAGTACATAAAGCAGATACTCGCATCATTTTATGAGCATCCCAAATTAAAGAATCGGCGCGTTCTATTCCTCTCACTCTTTCTTTATCCTTTTCTGATAGCAATGCTACAGCTCCATGAGCTCCATCTACATGATACCATAAACTGTGTTTTTCACAAAAGTTAGCAACTTCGTCTAAGTTATCAAATAAACCTGTAGAGGTTGCACAGGCATTGGCAACTACCGCCATCACCCGTTTTCCTTTTTTTAATTGTTCTTGATATACTGATTCTAAAGCGGAAGTGATTAGTACTTCATTTTCATCAACAGGAACTGGGATGAAAGCATTCTTTCCCATACCCATTATAGAAATTGCCCGGGCAATGGAATAGTGGGCTGTGCTTGGCCCCATGACTACTAAATCTTTAGGAGATCCTTTAGTCCAAGCTTCTGGTGCAATAGCCGCTCGAGCTGCAGATAAAGCAGTAAGGTTTGCAATTGAACCTCCATGGGTTAAAATTCCACTACCACTATTTTTATGGAGTGTAAAATCTTGTAAATGATTTCCTTTAAACCAACCCAATTTGGACAACATCCAATTAATCATAAAAGCCTCTAGGGTAGCCCCAGCGGGTCCCATCTCATACAATGAACTTGGATTATTAACGGTACCATGAATCCAATCAGGAATTCCAGACAAATCTTGAGGGACAGCAACTTGATGTCCCATATACCTGGGGTTCCGGAGGTGATTGGTGTTTTCTAAGTATTTTGAAATAAAGTCTTTAATTGATTTAACAGAATTAAATCCTTTTTTGAAGTGGGTCTCTACTTCAAGTTTCTCTGCTATTTTTTCGGGACTTTGTTGTTTTAATACTTGAGTGTTCCCGTTTTTGCTTTCATAAATATAATGTTCAATGAGTTGGCTTATCTCATGGTTTACTTCTTCAAATTGAAACGAATTCTGATCTTCTTGTTTGTACATTTTACTTTAAAACCCAAAATTAATCAATTTTGTTAGGCTTGGATTTAAAAGTAGGGTCATATCGAAAAAATAAATTTGCCCAGAGCACTTTAGATAATGCATTTATGTATGGCATCAGTAAGATCAAGAGTCCAGTAATGAGAAAAAACACTTGAATCATTCCAAGATGGAGACCCAAAAGAAGTTGAAAGAGATATATAGAAACACTCAACCCAACTCCTAAGCCATAGGATACATACATTGAACCATAGAAAAAGCTGGGCTCAATTTTGAATTTTAATTCACAATGCGAGCAGTGTTCCCTAATTTTATTAAACTTTGACAAGTCATAGGGCTGTGATACTAACATTTGACCCTTTCTGCATCTAGGGCACTTTAGGAAAAGGATGCTATATATTTTTGATGTCTTGATTTTATTTTTTTTTCAAAGCTATTGAATCAATTTTCTTTTTCTGTAATAACGGTTACATAGTTCTCTTATATGGTATTGAATATACGCGGTAACCATAAAGTGATTTGTGGAATAAACGTAATTAGAATCAATGCTAAAATCATTGCAAAAAACATTGGAAGTAGTGGGCGTATAACTTTTTCTATACTAGTTTTTGCAATTCCAATTCCAACAAAAAGTACAGAGCCTACTGGCGGAGTACACAATCCAATACACAGATTGAGCACCATCATGATACCAAATTGAATAGGATCAATCCCTAAGGTTTTTACCACAGGCAAAAAAATAGGAGTAAAAATCAATACTGCTGGAGTAATGTCCATGAAGATCCCAACAAACAGTAGTAAAATATTGATTATGAAGAGGATAATTATTTTGTTGTCGCTAATGTTTAACAAAAAATCACTCAGGTTTTGTGGGATGTTTTCATAAGACATAATCCATGACATTCCCATTGAAGCTGCTATAAGGAGCATGACTACTGCACTTGTTTTTGCAGAGTCCAACAAAATCTTTGGGATATCATTGAATTTAATTTCTTTATAGACAAAGCCTAAGACAACAGAATATAGAACAGCAATTGCAGAGGCTTCAGTTGCAGTAAAAAGACCACCAACGATTCCACCAATTACAATCACAAGCAATAATAAACTGGGAAAAGCAATCAGAAAAGAGTGTGCTATTTCATTTAAAGAGCTTCTCTTGAAAGTCTTATAGTGATGTTTTTTTGCCCAAATTCCTGCTACAATCATAAGGAATAAACCTGTTAATATTCCTGGGATATAGCCAGCTAAAAATAATGCTGCTATAGAAACTCCACCGCTAGCTAGAGAGTAAACGATGAGTACATTGCTTGGTGGAATTATAAGTCCAATAGTTGCTGAGGTTATATTGACTGCCGCTCCGTATTGTTTTGCATATCCTTCTTTCTCCATTTCGGGTCCTAATATGCTTCCCATTGCTGATGCCGATGCCATAGCAGATCCAGCAATTGCTCCCATAAGCATTGCAGAAATAATATTAATTAACGCCAATCCTCCTGGAAGTGCCCCTACTATAGTTTTGGCAAATCGTATCAAACGATCTGCAATTCCTCCTTGTGTCATCAATTGTCCAGAAAGGATAAAGAATGGAATGGCCAGTAATGCAAAACTGTCAAGCGCAGTTGCCATTCTTTGAGCAATGGTTGTGACTGCCGGTAATAAGGGTATTGATACAATGATGGTTAATAATGAGGAGATTGCAATGCTCCATGCAACTGGAGTTCCAATACAGATAAAAAATATAAAACTTAAAACGAGTATTATGACGGGTAAAAATTCCATTACTTATTTTGAGCTTTTTGTTGTTTCATAAAAGATAATGAGTAGTCCACTAATTGGAATAATTAGATAAACTAAGGCAAGTGGAATTTGGAGTGCAGGAGAGTATTGCTTTAATTTCATAGTAATGAAAACCAAACGTCCTCCTCCAATTACAAATCCTAAAGCAGCAAAGGTTATTAGACTAAACGAAATAAAAATTTTGAGCCATTTTTTTAATTTTGGTCCACTTTTTTTTGCAAAATAATCAATGGCAACATGTTCGTCTCTACCTGAAACGTACGCTGCTCCTAAAACTCCAAGCCACATCATTAAATACCTTGCTAATTCGTCAGTAAAAGAGCTTGGGCTGTCTGTGAAATACCTACTAAATACTTGCCATAATACATTAATCACCATCAATCCTAGGTTAAGTATGAGTACATTCCCAACCAAGGTATCAACTTGAGTTCTAATTCTTTTCATCTTGAATTTGATTGATTAAAGATGCGATTTCTGAATCTTTTTTGAATTCTTCATACATGCCCTTAGTTGCCTTTTGAAAGGGTTCTTTCTTGGGATAACTGACGTTTACTCCCGCTGCTATTACTGCCTCTAACGCTGTATTTTCAGAAATAGTCCAAAATTTCCTTTGGTCTTTGACAGATCGATCAATAGCCGCTTGGATCCATTCTTGTTCTTGGATATTTAAACGGTTCCACAAGTGAGTACTTACCAAAAGAATATCTGGAATCATGGTGTGTTCATCTATGCTATAATATTTACACACTTCGTAATGTCTAGAGAGATAAAAACTTGGGGGATTATTTTCAGCGGCATCCACCACACCTTGCTGAATAGAAGTGTATAATTCTCCCCATGAAATTGGAGTAGGGGAGCCTCCAAGTTGTTTTACCATTTCAAAAGCCGAAGCACTTTCTTGAACTCTAATCTTTAAACCTTCAAGATCTTTAGGGGTGGTGATTGGACGATCACGTGTGTAAAAACTTCGACTTCCAGAATCGTAATAACCAAGGCCTTTGAGCCAAAAATCTTCTCCATCTTTTAGAAGAGACTTTCCAATAGGACCATCTAAAACGCGAAATAAATGTTCTTTATTATCAAAAAGAAATGGGAGACCGAATATTCGCATATTGGGCGCGAAATTTTCCATGACAGCACCAGATACTTTAGTCATGTCCAGACTTCCAATTTGAAGCAATTCTAAACATTCTCTTTCACTTCCCAATTGTTGATTAGGATAGATCTGTATTCGCATTTTACCACTAGAAATTTCATTAAGATACTGATCTGCTTTTATCATAGCTTGATGTACAGAATGAGTAACGTCTAATCCATGCCCTAATCGAATGACGCGAGATTTTTTTTCATTATCACATGAAGTGATAAATAGGATTAAGGCTAGGGCTAAAAGTTGTTTCATAATCATTTAAAATAACGGATCCATCGAAAATATAATTAATACTTGAAATACTCTTTTGCGTTGTAATAACAAATATCAGAGATGATTTTCCCTACCCATTTTGGGTCGTTAGGGAGTAGCCCCTTTTCCATTTCTTGACCGAAAATATTACACAATAATCTTCTAAAGTATTCATGCCTAGGAAAAGATAAAAAACTTCTAGAATCTGTAAGCATTCCAATAAAACAGCTAATCAATCCCATGTTTGACAGGGTATTTATTTGATTAGACATGCCGTCTAATTGATCCATAAACCACCATCCTGATCCCCATTGAATTTTCCCTTTAGCGCTTCCATCATTAAAATTCCCAATCATGGTTGCCATGATTTCATTATCAGCAGGATTGAGATTATATAAAATTGTTTTTGAAAGCTGATCGGTACTGTCTAACAAATCTAAATAACGCGAAAGCCCAAATGCGATAGAATAGTCACCAATAGAGTCCCAACCGGAATCTGGCCCCATTTTATTTAGCATCCTGGTATTGTTATTTCTCATGGCTCCTAGATGGAATTGTTGAACCCAGCCCAGTTTCGAATATTCTTTTCCTAAAAATATCAGAAGTGCTGTTTGAAATTGCTTAGATTCTAACGGGCTAACATTTTCACCTGATCTTTTCGCTCTAAATATTCTGTCAATTTTTTTTTGGTCGGTCAGTTGGAAAGGAATGTATTCTAGGCCATGATCTGAAAGTCTACAGCCTTTACTGTGAAAATATTCCATTTGCTTTTCTAAAGCCACACATAAATCTTCATAAGTGTTAATCGAACAATTTGAGGCTTCTTCTAATTGATCAATATATGTGTTATACGCTGATCCATTAATGAATAAAGATTTATCGGGTCTGAAAGCAGTATTAACTTTTGTATTAAAATCTGATTTTGCTAAAAATGTATGATGCTGTAAACTATCAATAGGATCTTCGGTTGTACAAAGCATTTCAACATTCATTTTTTCAAGCAAGGATTGCGTTGAATATTCTTTTGTTTGTGCTAAGGCAGAAGTTTCTTCATAAACAGCTTCTGCATTTTTTAAAGAGAGTTGTTCCTTAATTCCAAAATAGCGACTTAGTTCAAGATGTGTCCAATGATACAATGGATTTCTTAGCATATAGGGCATAGCTTCAGCAAACTTGATGAATTTGTCTTTATCTGATGCATCACCGGTTATAAATCTCTCATTTATGCCTAATGCCCGCATAGCTCTCCATTTATAGTGATCATCGGCAAGCCATAGCTTTGTAATGTTATTGTATGAAGTGTTGTTTGCAATGGCCTCGGGCGATAGGTGATTGTGGTAATCAATAATTGGATGCGAAGCGGCATAATTATGATAGAGCTCCTTAGCTTCTTTGCTCTCTAGTAGAAAGTCGGTATGAATAAAATGTTTTTGAGATGTATCCATTACAATAATTGAATTATTATTTAAATCTTGGGTTCCCAGCCCATGGCATATTCTCGCTTCCAATTTTTCATTACCATAGCATTATTTAAAACTTTTCCTGATTTTCGATCAATGTGAAGTGTTTCTCCCGCATCCTGAGCCATATTGGCAAGATGACATAACATGGTTGAAATACTGGCGTCTTTTATTTCGGCATTTAAAGATTTTTCTTCTCTTATGGCATTAAAAAGGTTTTCAACATGATTCACATCCAACTGTCCTTGGCCTCGGGTATCTGTGGTTTGACTTACAGCATTCTCAAATACAGATTTGATTAGATTTCCTCCTAGGTCGAAAAGTTTATAAAAATTTCTATCAAGTTGAATAACTCCTTTACTACCATAAATGGTTACTCCTCTCCCTGGACGTTTTGGTTGGATTAACCCTCGACTATGTCCAGTCCACGTGATAAATTTATTTTTAGGATATTGAAAAGTAACCTGCTGATTATCTACAAATTCCCAATCATCTTGAAAAGTGTATTTCCCACCTACTGAGGTAACGCTTTCTGGTAACTCCTCATTCAGAGCCCAGCGGCAAATGTCAATTTCGTGAGTTCCATTATTATGAACTTCTCCTGTCCCCCAATTTCTGAACCAATGCCAATTATAGGGATGAATATTATCCTTATAATTTTTTCTGGGTGCTGGACCTTGCCATAATTCCCAGTCCAAAGTTTCAGGTACAGGAACTTCTTTACCAATTCCGATAGACCCTCGATTATTTGAATAATAAGCTTCTCCTTTATAAGCTTCTCCAATGATCCCATTTCTAATGTCTGACATCGCTTGAATAGTTGTGATTGCAGAGCGTTGCTGGTTTCCCATCTGAACTTTGAGACTATATTTTTTTTGAGCAGCGACTAATAAATCATTTTCATGAGGATTATGGCTACAGGGTTTTTCTAAGTAGACGTGTTTGCCTGCTTGCATCGCCATGATAGCCATAGGGGCATGCCAATGTTCTGGGGAGGCAATAAAAATAGCATCAATGTCTTTGTTTTCCACAAGTTTCCTAAAATCTTTTTCAACTTTAGGAACATAACCTAAGTTTTTTTTACTCCAGAGGTTGTGTTCTTCAATGATTTCATCATCAACATCACAACTGTAAATTATAGAAGCATTTTTTTGAAGATGGATAGCGGCAGCATGAGCTTTTCCTCTACTTCTTACTCCAGCAATAGCACAATTAATTCGATCATTTGCCCCAAGGATATTTCTACCAATCATAAGGTTTGGACTTAATGCACCCACAACTATAGAAGCCGTACCAAGGGATGTCTTCTTTATGAAATTTCTTCTTGTATTTTTCATAATTTAAAATTCTCTGATTTTTATGTTTTTAAAAGAAACTTTATCGCCGTGATCTTGGAGTAGAATTACTCCTTCAGGCCAGCGCCCAAATTGTTTCCATTTCTCATATTTACTTTTTTCTACCAAAGCTTCAAAAACTTGACTGAATCGATCAAATTCAACAACTTTTACGTGATTCAACCAATGTTCTACATGTCCATTTTTAACCACTATTCTTGCGTTATTCCATGTGTTAATTCCTTTGAAATTTTTACCTCTACCTCCTGTCGTCCTGTTTTCAGCACGAATTAAATCATATAGAGAACCAACAGTTCGATTTCCATTTTTCCCAAGTTTTGCATCTGGATGATTGTTGTCATCTAAAATTTGAAATTCCAATCCAATAGCCGAGCCCTCTCCTTGATTCAAATCCGTATTTACAAAGTATTTTATCCCACTGTTGGCTCCTTTTGTTAAGTTGAAATCAATACTTAATTCAAAGTTTGAAAATTTTTCAAGGGTAACAATATCACCTCCATTTTCAGATTCTGATCCGTCAGCGGCTTCAACTTGCAGTGTTCCTTCTAAAATGTTCCAGCCTTTTTTTGGAAACGTTTTTCCTTTGGCACTTTTCCAACCCAAAGCGGTTTTTCCATCCCATAATAAACGATACCCTTTGCGAATTTCATTAGGAGTGAGTGTGTTGTCTAGGTAACTGATTTCATCAGCATAAGTTGAGATTGGATTTCTGAACTTTTCAAGAGATTGGGTTAAAATTTTAATATTTTTCCACCGTACTTTTTTTCCATCATCTTCTTTATTACCAATGCTGTGAACTTGAAAAGCAATAAACCCGTCAGGAGTCATGTTGTCTACCAAATTTGCACATTGAATTCCATTAACAAAGGTTCTTATTTGATCTCCTATCGCTTCAATGCGGTAGTGATTCCATTCACCATTTCTGAATGCTGTTTGACTTGTTTTATTTCTTGTTAGAGGATAGAGCCATCCACGCCTGGCTTCATCATAAATACCTCCAGCCCATCGTCGATCGCTTGTTTCTATCTCACACTGATAACCATGCACTCGACCGTTTTGATATTCAGCAAAACTGTTGCTTCTAAATTGGACACCAGAATTGAGTCCATTATCAATCTTTACATCAAATTCTAGTATAAAATCAGCGTATTTTTTTTTGGTTGCCAAAAAACTATTAGGTGTATTCAGTTTAGAAATCCCAACTAGAATATTGTTTTCTATTTCATAAGAAGCATCTCCATTTAATTGCTCAAATGCGTTGAGGTTGCTTCCATCGAAAAGTATTTCCCAAGGAGTGTTTTGGGCTAGTGATAATAAAGGATTACACAGGACGAGTAGAAGTGTGATAATGGCCAATTTCTTTTGAGTAATTTTCATTGTATACAGTTAATTTTTTCGAAGTATTGTTTTAAAGTTTATTTAAATAAACGCTTTGATTACGAATATAAACTTTTTTAAAGTTGCAAGGAATCCAATATTTCTAATACTTTTATAGTTGCCAAAATAGCTAAAACAAATGAAAAAAGATAGGAGAAAATTTTTGGGAACAGCTGCAACCCTATTGTCTGCTTCGGTGGCTTATCCAAGCAGTAATTTTTCAATCATCAACTTTAAAAAAGCAAATACCGTTAAAATTGGGATTATTGGTACTGGAAGTAGGGGGATGGGATTAATGCGTATTCTTAACAGAATAGAAGGTATAGAGATCATTGGTTTGTGCGATACGTTGAGTTTTCGATTGAAAGATGCCTCTAAAATTACACCTAATGCTAAAAAGTATAAAAATCATATTGCGATTCTTGAAAATAAAGATATTGAAGCAATAATCATCACTACTCCTTTGAATACTCATGCAAAAATAGCTTCCGATGCAGTGGATGCTAATGTGCATATTTACTGTGAAAAAACAATGGTAAAAGGGGCAAAGGAAACAACAGACTTAGTCAATAAAGTTTTAAAAAGCCATAAAAAAATATTTCAAACGGGGCATCAATACCACAGTTCTCGATTATATACTCATGCAGTAGAGCTCATCAAAGACGGTAAAGTTGGAAAAGTTAATAGTATAAGAGCCCAATGGAATCGAAATGGAAATTGGAGACGCCCTGTTCCTGATCAAACATTAGAAAGACAAATAAACTGGAGAATGTACCGAGAATATTCCTACGGATTGCTGGCAGAATTGAGTTCTCATCAAATTGATTTTGCTAATTGGTTGTTTGATTCTCATCCTGAGAAAGTGACTGGTTTTGGTGGTATAGACTATTGGAAAGATGGCAGAGAGACCTATGATAATACTCATGTGATTTATGCATATCCAAACGGTGTAAAAGCAAGTTATACTTGTTTGACAGGAAATGCAAAGGATGATTATAAAATACATGTAATGGGAGATAAGGGCACTATGGTTCTTGACTATGCAAAAGCTTGGTTTTATCCAGAGGGATCTTATACTAAAAAGTATGGTGATGTGGATGGAGTTTCTGGTGCTACAACAAATTGGGAAGCGGGGAAAGGAATACCATTAGACTTTGATCATATAGATCCTACCCAGCAAGCACTTGAGGACTTTCGGGATTCCATAGTCAAAGGAATACCTCCTTTGTCCGATATTATTTCTGGTGCTAAGGTATCTTATGCAATTGATATGGGAATTCGTGCTATGGATCAAAATAAAACCATTGAATGGGACCCATCTTATAATTTTTAGAAAATAAATATATGTTTTCATTACACAATAAAGTAATAGTACTCACAGGAGCAACGGGAGCATTGGGAGGAAGTTTAGCACTCAGTTTGACTGAAGCCAAAGCAAAAATTGTCATTTTAGGAAGAAACCAATCTCTTTTGGATGCTCTTTTGGCCAAAATTTCCCCCTCAACAGAAACCGCAGCTTTTGTTGTAGACGTCATGGATAAAAAATCTTTGGAAGACGTAAAAAGTCAAATTATAAAACAATTCGGTCATATTGATATATTAGTTAATGCAGTAGGAGGTAATCTTCCTGGTGCTGTAATTGCCGATGATCAATCCATTTTTGATCTGTCTGTGTCAGACTTTGATGAAGTCATGGATTTAAACCTTAAAGGTACTGTTTTGCCTTCTTTAGTTTTTGGTAAATCTATGAGTGAAAAGGGGAAGGGTACCATTGTTAATTATTCTTCAATGACAGTTGATCAGGCACTCACCAGAGTTGTAGGCTATTCAGCAGCTAAAGCAGCAATGGAGAATTTCACTCGATGGATGGCAGTAGAGATGGCACTAAAATTTGGAGATGGGATTCGTGTTAATGCAATTGCCCCCGGTTTTTTTATTGGTAAGCAAAATCAAAAATTGCTTTTAAATGAAGATGGAAGCTTGACAGAACGGGGTGAAAAAATTATTAGAAAGACGCCTATGAAACGTTTTGGAAAAGCGGAAGAGCTTAACGGAGCGATTCACTTTTTATGTAGTGATAGCGCAAGTTTTGTAACTGGAATAGTGCTCCCGATTGATGGTGGATTTAGTGCTTTTTCAGGGGTTTAAAACAGAGATATGAAAGAATCGTTTAGATGGTATGGTCCAAAAGATCCAGTGCCTTTATCTACAATAAGACAGGCTGGAGCAACCACTATTGTTTCTGCACTTCATGACGTTCCCAACGGAGAAGTATGGAGTATTGATGCAATTAAATCACATCAAACACTTATTGCAAATGCAGGATTAAAATGGGGAGTAGTTGAGTCAGTTCCGATTCATGAAGAGATCAAACAACGTACTGGAAATTTTGAAGTTTATATTGAAAATTACAAAGCAACTTTAGAGAATTTAGCACATTGTGAAATTCTAACTATCTGTTATAATTTTATGCCGATTTTAGACTGGACCAGAACCCACTTATATAAACCGTTGGAAGACGGATCTACAGCATTATCGTATGAAATTGATGCGTTACGTGCGTTTGATCTTTTCGTTGTAAAAAGAGTCAAAGCAGCTCAGGATTATACTGAACAAGAAATTCAAGATGCTAAGGCTTACTTTGAAGCACTCAACCCGCTTCAAATAGAGTCTTTAACCAAAAGTATAATTGCTGGTTTGCCGGGAGCCGAGGAAGGGTATACTATGCAGCAATTCAATGAACAAATTGAAGCTTATGCTAATCTGAATAAGGAAACACTGCGTAGTCATTTGATTCAGTTTTTAGCTGCCTTAATGCCCACGGCTGAATCTGTTGGTGTGAATATGTGCATTCATCCAGACGATCCCCCTCATTCCCTTTTTGGAATTCCCAGAGTTGTGAGTACTGCTTCAGATATCGAAGCGCTTTTCAGTGCTGTTCCCTCATTAAATAATGGCCTAACATTTTGTACGGGTTCATTTGGAGTGAGGCCAGACAATGATCTTTTGGAAATGTTTACTCAACATGCAGAACGAATACACTTTCTTCATTTTAGAAGTACAAAGAGAGATGACAAAGGCAATTTTTATGAGGCCAATCATCTTGAAGGTGATGTAGATATGTTCGCAATGGTCAAGGCTGCTTTATCGGAAGAAAGAAGAAGAAAAGAGGCAGGAAGAAGCGACTGGGAAATTCCAATGCGACCTGATCATGGTCATCAAATGTTAGATGATTTAGAAAAGCATATCAATCCGGGATATTCTGCCATAGGAAGGTTGAAAGGTTTGGCCGAACTTCGAGGGTTAGCAATGGGAATTATAAGAAGTGGATTTTAGTTTGCCTCATTAATTTCGATCCAATGGCCTTCAGGATCTTGTATTTTAACTTGACGAACGCCATCTTTTCTGATTCTTATGACATTTTTTTGTCCTTCATCTGTCCAGTAATCTATTTTATTACTTCTTAAATGAGCAATTACAACCTCAAGATTATGTGTTGAAAATGCCATATGATTAACAATTGTATTTGGAGTGCCGTCCTCACTTGAAATTAGGTGTAATTGTTTTCCTTCATGATTACGCATCCATCTTTTTGGATTGGTTTGACTGGCAGTAACTTCCATTTCCTCGAACCCTAAAATATGAATATAAAAATCTCCTGTTTCTTGAAGTTTTTTTACGGGTAAAGCTTGATGATTAAAAGTGAGTTTAAACTCTTCTTGTTGTGCAAACAACATAAAGGGCAAAAGTATTAGGATCAATAGTACTCTCATAGGACTAATTTTTTATCTTTAAATTTACTTTAATTAATAATAATCAGCATGTTTAAAAAATATTTTCTTCCGTTGTTTCTTGTAATTTCAACTTTTGTCTTAGCACAGAAAGAATATTATGAATTAAGAACGTACACCCTTCCTTTTAATGGATCTGAAATCATGTTACATGAGTATTTGTCAGATGCTCTTTTACCTGTATTAAATCGAAATGAGGTAGAAAATATTGGTGTTTTTGAGGCTCTTGGAAATCCCACACCAAAAAAGATAGTGCTTTTGATCCCTTATAAAGGAGTTGCTCATTACGAAAAAGTCTTGAATGCTTTAGAAAAGGATACAAACTATCAAAAGAATAAAAAAACATATGATGACCTCCCATTGTCCAAGAAAGTCTATACGCGCTTCAGTAGCTCGTTCTACTTTGCCTTTGAAGGAATACCGCAACTCGTAAAACCAGCAAAGGGCTCAATGTTATTTGAATTGAGAACGTATGAAGGCTATAGTGAAAATGCTGTAGATCGAAAAACAGCCATGTTTAATGATGGAGAGCTTTCCATTTTTGAGGAAACAGGATTGCATTCTGTCTTTTTTGGAAGTCAAGTATCTGGACCCTTAATGCCAGCATTAACTTATATGCTTGCTTTTAAAGATTTGGAAGAACGCGATACTAATTGGTCAGCATTTATTAATCATCCCGAATGGAAACGTATTTCTGTGCTCCCAGAATATGCAAATACAGTATCTGATATTAAACGTACATTCTTAAAACCGTTAGCTTATTCTCAGTTGTAAAACAAAAATTAAAAACGGAGTGTTTTAGGTAAATATTTAGCAACTAATTCTTCATAATAGAGTCGTAATGCTTTGACATCTGGTGGAGTAGGCGCTTTAGAATACAAATCATAAGGATTAAATTTCCGTACCCATTCAAAGTGATCATGGTCATCTTGATTCATCAGGTGATTGTAAGCCTCTTCCCTGTGTTGAGCATAAAATGAATGATAGCGGATCATATACAAGGCAGGTTTAGGGAGATAGTCTTTTAAGATTTGATATAAATATTCATCATGTCCCCAACTCATTTTTACCTTATCCAGCCCGCAGTTTTTAGTATATATCCCTAAGGGTGTGTTGTATTTTGGGTTTTTGGAATCTGGATTTAGCTCAAAAAATTCAGTATGAACAATTTTATCCGAAAATTTGCATCCTACAGGAAAAGTGTCACCAACTACAGCCCACTGAGGTTCTCCAAATAGACAAAGCACTTTTCCTAAATCATGAAGAAATCCAGTCAATACAAACCAATCTTCATGCCCATCTGCACGAATAGCCTCGGAAGTTTGAAGTAGATGTTGAAACTGATCCAAATCGATATCAGGATCACTGTCATCAACTAAGGTGTTGAGAAAATCTACAGCATCCCACAAAGACATTTCTTTTTTATTGAAGGCTAAAAACTCTTTTTCTTTTTGACAAACAAAATCATAAGTTTGACATTCATGATTCAACTTATAAAAAGCTTTTACTCCCTCAGCCCGATCAGATGTGTCATAATCACGATATTCTTCCTTTGATTTACTGTTAGCCTCAGGATAACGTTCTAAAAGATCGTCTTCCCAATGATCTAATGATTGTAGCGGGTTTGTGTTTTTATTCTCCATTATTCGGTGAAGTTGATTTAATCAAAGATATAAAAACTTCTAATTGTCAATTTTAAATGTGGTGTATTTCACCTTCTTTTTTAGCATAATTGTTAGTGACTAAACAGAGTTTTACCTCATTTTATTGATACTAAGCTATTATTTCATGCCTTTAAATAAAGGATAATCTAAACGTTAATTTAGATTAATTGACTTCAAAAACCTTAAGCTTTTAGGTACTTGGTTTAGTACTTTTGAGGATTCATCTTCAATAAACATATATTGAACCCCCAAGTCATTGGCTTTCTTAACAATTCCTTCAATATCTATTTGACCAGTGCCTAGCGTAACATTTGTTTCAACATCCTCTCCACCACTAAAATTTCCAACGACTCCTTTTTGCATGTCTTTTAGATGTAACATTACTACAAAATTTGGATATTTTTTGAGAAGTTTTAGTGGGTCTTGACCTCCATGTTGAACCCAGAAAACATCCATTTCAAAAGAAAAGTGTTTTGCATTTTGAGCCATATAATCAAATAAGGTTCCATGTTCATATGACTTGAATTCGTAACCATGTGCATGATAGGCCAGAGTAATCCCTTTCTTTTTTAAAAGTGCCCCAGCTCGATTAAACACATCAACACTCGATTTAGTGTTTTTAATTGAAAATTTATCTTTTTGGTGAGGTATCCATGAACACATCACAAAGCGTGCTCCATATCGTTTCGCTTTTTCTGCTACTGCGGCTGGATTGTCTCTAAGGTCCTCATAGCTAGCTCCTATACTGACAGGATTTAGGTTGTATTTTTTCAATAAGCCTCTAAATTTTTCTTCTTCCATTCCATAAGTGTCTCCCGCTTCAATTGTGGTGATTCCCCAATCTGAAATTGTTTTTAGACATTGTTCAACATTTGTTTTAAATTGATTTCTAAGACTGTATAGTTGAATGCCAAATTCTTGAGCTTGAATTGGAATGCTTACAAAAACGAGTAAAACAAGTAAGATTTTGTGTATGGGAAAATTTATCATAATAATTGATTTTATTTTGAAGTTAATGAAGATAAGGCAATGCTCTGTTTTATTTAAATATAATTGTGGTTCGTTTTAAAAAATTGACGTTCTTTAAAGTCAGCTTAAAAATTTATTTGCTACGTTAAAAAGAAATTAAATTGAAAATATTTTTTAAAACAACTCAATTAGCCTTAATTAATAAGTTCTATATAACTCGTTTGTTTTTCTTATTGATTTTCTTCAATTCTTGTATTGACCCTGTAGTTCCTCAATTTGATTTTATAGAAGATTTGATTATAGTAGATGCAATCGCGTCTTCTGTTCCTGGGACAACTTTCGTTAGTGTAAAAAAAACTTTCTTAGAGTTCGGTAAGTACAAAGCTGTTTTCGTTACTGGCTGTAAAGTAAAACTGATCAATAGTGTTACTAAGGAGGAAGTCCCATTGTATGAAGAGAGTGGGAATTATTTGGTTTCAGCCGATTTTAGTGTCCAGGAAGGTTCGCAGTGGGAGCTAGAGGTGCTTACTCCCTCTGGAAAAACCTATAAATCGCTTTCAGAAAAAGTTCCAGCAGCAGTTTCAATAGAAAATATTTCAGGTACATACAATAAAGAAATGGCTTTTGACGAGGCTTCAGGAAAGTTCATTCCAGGACACGAAATTAGAATCGATTTTCAAGAACCATCAGAGGAGGATAATTTTTATTACTTTCAATACAGAGCCTACGAAAAAGAACTTTATTGTGCGCTATGCAATAATGGTGTTTTACGTTTTGGAGAATGTGTTTCACAAATTGATAATCCCTTAGCAAAAGAGTATTACACTTATCTGTGTGACCAAACATGCTGGAAAATCACATACAATCAAGAGATTTCTCTTTTTGATGATGCTTTTACAAATGGAAAATCGATTTCAAATTTATTAGTAGGGAGGTTACCTCTCAACACTAGGCAAGATGTATTGGTTGAGGTTCTTCAATTGAACATTACTGAAGAGGCTCATAAATATTATAAAACATTAAAGGACATAGTCGATAACAACAGTGGATTCAATGCGCCACTTCCCTCTGCATTGATAGGTAATTTTTATAACCCTAATGATACGGAAGACCCTGTGTTGGGTCGTTTTACTGCAGCAGCAGCTACAACTAAGTCTGTTTTTATAAAACGAGGTACTATTTCTCAAGCACCAGTTAGCTCTTTTAGAGTCCCTCAACCAGAACTTTTAGGAGATCCTCTTCCAAATCCTATAACCTATGAATCTCCTTGCATTGAGAAACGAAATCAAACTAAAGTAAAACCACTTTTATGGGAGGAGTAATAATTGCCGCAAATAGGCTAGTTAGAAATACTTTATTATTGATATTCATCTCTATGAGTGCATATGGTCAAGAGTATTCACTTACACTTAATGTATCCGATAAAGAAACAAAAGATCCCTTAGGGAGCGTTACTGTGATAATAGATCCTTGTAATTGCGGAGGGATATCAAATCCAAGTGGTATATTTTCCAAACGTTTAAAGGCTGATACCTACACCTTAAGTATAGAGTATTTAGGATATAGAAAAGAAGACCTTACTATTGTTTTAGATAAAAACATCACTCTTGATGTTGCAATGGAGACCGAAGAAGAACAGCTTTCAGAGATTATAGTACTTGCTCAAAAAAGAAATCAAAATATTGAAAGTGCTCAAATGGGTGTTTTTGAATTGAATGCCAGAGACTTGATCAAGATCCCAACAGCTTTAGGCGAGTTTGATGTATTAAGAAGCATTACACTTATGGCTGGAGTTAATAATTCTGGAGATATAAGCAATGGGGTTTCCATCCGTGGAGGTTCTTTAGATCAAAATTTAATGCTTTTTGAATCTGCTCCTGTCTTTAATCCTACCCATCTTTTTGGTTTATTTTCTGTATTCACACCTGATGTGATTTCTGGAGTAAACATATACCAAGCAAATATTCCAGCAAAATATGGAGGACGGATTGCCTCGGTTGTAGATATTAAAGTAAAGAGTCCCTATACCGATAAGTTCAGACTTGAAGGAGGAGTAGGTGTTATTTCAAGTCGACTGTCAATATCAACTCCAATTATAAAAGATAAGTTGATGCTTCTTGCTGGAGGACGAATTGGATTTACAGACTTTTTGTTTCCCTTATTGATACCAAGATTAAAAAATACAAAAGCAAATTTTAAAGACAGTACTGTAAAACTACTGTATCTCCCGAATGAGAATAATCAATTGACCTATACTTACTTTTATTCGCAAGATTTTTATCAATTGGATCTTATTTCATCCATAGAAAATATTGTGTCATTTTCAAATCAGTATGACTTTGGTACCTCAAACCATACATTAAAATGGTTGCATAGTTTTGATAACACTACAAATCTTATTGGAACTTTTGTTCATAGTAATTATTTACCTCAAAATTTATTTCCTGAGATTGAATCTACCAATGTGATCAAATACGAATCACAGATTCAGTATACCAACGCTCAATTTGAATTTAAAGACAATCGAAATGAAAAGTTGAATTATTACGCAGGGCTTCAGTTCAATCAATATAATATTAACCCGGGAAGTTTGAATCCAGGTTCAGGAAATTCTATTTTGGCAGTCAATCTTAAAGATGAGAAAAGTAGGGAACTCTCTCTTTATGCAAATTTGAATTGGAACCCAACGGAACGATTGTCTGTTTCATCTGGTCTTCGATATACCCATTTTGCATTGCTTGGCCCTTTCAAACAGGGACAATATGACGATAGTGGATCTTTTTTGGGTGTTAGAGATTTTTCTAGTTCAGAAACAGTTGTCAATTATTCCAAACCAGAACCTCGCTTAGGAATTAATTATAAGGTAGGGGAGAATAGTGCGATAAAAGCAAGCTATGCTAGAATCTATCAATATATACAGAACATTTATAATACATCCACACCTTTACCCACTTCTCGCTGGAAAATGTCCGATACGTTTATTCGTCCTCAGAAAAATGACACCTACGGATTGGGTTGGTACCAAAATCTTACCGATCTCGGTTTGGAGATTTCCTCTGAAGGATATTACAGAAAAACAGAAAATAATTTGACCTACAAACCTGGGGCTAATTTTTTTCTTTCTGAGTTTTTGGAACAAGAAGTTACACAGGCACAAGGGAGAACTTATGGGGTAGAAATGAGTATACGAAAGAATAAAGGAAAAGTGAACGGATTTATCAATTACACCTGGTCTCGAAGCTTATTGAAAACAAATGAGATGGCATTACAAAACAGAATCAATAATAACAATTGGTTTGCCTCAGATTTTGATCGACCTCATACCGTAAATGCTACAATAAATTTTGAGGGAGATGCTTATAATGCTTTTAGTTTCAACTTTACTGGACAAACGGGTAGACCTTATACAGTGGCCAATGGGGTTTATAAACAAGAAAATGTAACCATTCCAATATATTTATCAAGAAACAATGGACGCCTTCCCGTTTATCATCGTTTGGATTTTTCATGGAAAATAGCGTATCGAAAAGATCCAAATAAACGTTTTAAGGGAGACTGGACATTTACGGTGTATAATTTATATGGAAGAAGAAATCCCTTTAATGTATATTATACCCAGCGAAACGGTGTTCAAGATGGTGATGTGTTTGGAGGTAGCCCTTTGGGATCCTATGAGCTTTCTGTTTTAAGAGGTTCTTTAGTTTCAATTGCATATAACTTTAAATTTCTTTAAGTTTAAATCTTGTAAATAGTTTAGATAAAATAGTAATGAATTCAACAACAATAATTTGCTTTGGAGAAATCTTATGGGATTTATTTCCAAGTGGTAAAATGTTGGGAGGCGCTCCTTTCAATGTTGCTAGTTCTATAAAAGGATTAGGAGGGGATGTGGAATTCATAAGTCGTGTAGGTGATGATGAATTGGGAAAAGACATTAGGTCAGAAGTACTTCGACAAGGGATTTCTACAGAACTTTTGCAGTCTGATCCTTTACATGAAACAGGAAAAGTGATTGTTACTTTAGATGATAATGGGTCAGCTCAGTACGAAATTGCAGAAGACGTTGCGTGGGATTTTATTGAAGCAACAGCACGTTCCATAGAAAAAGTTCAACAGGCAAAAGCGTTTGTTTTCGGAAGTTTAGTGGCAAGAGCAAGTTCAAAAGCGTCATTACAATCTTTATTAAAAGCTTCAACATTTAGCGTTTTTGATTTAAATCTCCGTCCTCCCTTTTACGATCTTTACACACTAAAGGTATTAATGCAGGCATCTCAAATGTTGAAATTTAACGACGATGAGATTTATGAAATTGCAACGCAAATGGGCTCCCCTTTTCATTCTTTGGATCAACATATTACATTTATTTCTCAAGAAACAAATACAGACATTATATGCGTAACCAAAGGATCTCATGGTGCTGTATTGCTTCACAATAAATCTTGGTATTACAATAGTGGATATAAAATTAAAGTGGTCGATACTGTAGGTGCAGGCGATTCTTTTTTAGCCACTCTGGTTTTAGGTTTGGTCAAGGGTGAGGATATTCAAACTACTTTAGATTTAGCATGTGGTATGGGTGCTCTTGTTGCTGGAAGTAAAGGAGCAAACCCATTGATTTCTATATTCGATTTGGATACTTTTATACGACCTAAATAATTTGTTTGATTTTCCTAAAAATACAATATGAACAAAAATATCTATTCGGTAATTATCTTTTGTTTTTGTGTTTCCATGCAGGCACAAGAATTCACAGCAACCGAGTTGTTGAATAAGTCTATAACTTATCATGATCCCAAAGGAGTTTGGAAGCGATTTGAAGGGAGTTTTTTTGTTACTATGGAAAGCCCTAATCGTCCGATTCGTAAAAGTAAAATCGAATTAGATTTTATGGAGTCCTTCTTTCGTTTAACTGTAGAATCAGAAGAAAATGAATTGGTATCAGTACTTAAAGATGAAGAATGTGATTTGTTATATAATGGTTCAAGCGATTTTTCTGAAGAAGTTGCCAAAAAAAATAGATTGACCTGTGAGCGCGCTATGATGTATAAGGATTATTACACCTATTTGTATGGTCTTCCTATGAAACTCAAAAATCCAGGGACAATACTAAATCCTGTGGTTACAGAAAAAGAAGTGGCGGGTGTTTCATGTTGGGTGCTAAAAGTAACCTATGATCCAGATACTGGAGGAGACACTTGGTATTTTTACTTTGATAAAAACACTTATCAACTTCGACAATATCAATTTTTCCATGATGAAGCAAAAAACGATGGAGAGTACATAGTGTTAGAAAATGAAATAGAAGTAAATGGAATAAAAATGCCGAAGGATAGAGCCTGGTATTATAATCAGCAGGATAAATACCTAGGAACGGATTACCTTAGCTTATAGCACAATAAAGAATAAATTTTTATAAAAAAGTATGAGAAATAAAATGATAAAATGTATTGGTTTTACTGGAGTTCTTTTTCTTTTGTTGAGCAACTCAATTGGTGCTCAGGAAATGGAGTCAATTATTGGAAAATGGGATTTAAATGTTCAAACGGAAGACAGAATTGCCCCTTCATGGCTTGAAGTTAAATTATCTGGAACAACTACTTTAGTTGGTTATTTTGTAGAGTACAATGGTAGTGCTCGTCCAATTTCAGAAGTGCACTTTCATGATGGGATAGTTGATTTTACTATTCCACCTCAATGGAATGGAAATACTGACCTTCACTTTTCTGGAATATTACAAAACGGAAAATTGAAAGGAACAATCCTAGGAAGTAATTCGATTGCTTATTCTTTTGAAGGCGAAAGAGCTCCTAAGTTAAAAAGAACAGAAGTTGTAAACTTTGGCAAAACGAAATCTCTTTTCAACGGTAAGAATCTTGAGGGTTGGTACTCTGAATCTGATGATCAAAAAACTCAGTGGATTGCAGAAGAAGGCATTTTAAAAAACCCATATTCAGGTAAAAATTTAATCAGCACTGAGGTTTTTGATGATTTTCAATTGCAATTGGAAGTTCGTTATCCCAAAGGAAGTAATTCAGGAATTTATCTAAGGGGGCGATATGAGGTTCAAGTAGAAGATAGTTATGGAAAAGATCCAAGTTCTATTCTTTTTGGCGCAGTTTATGGGTTTTTAACTCCAAATCAAATGGCCGCAAAACCAGCTGGAGAGTGGCAGAAGTTTGATATTACACTAATTGGTAGGAGGGTCACTGTGAGTATTAATGGAAAAACCATCATTCATGACCAAATTATTCCAGGCATCACAGGTGGGGCACTAGATAGTCATGAAGGACTTCCCGGACCAATAATGCTTCAAGGGGATCATGGGAAGGTTGAGTATAGAAATATTTCTATACGTTTGCCTGAGTAGTTGTTTTTTGATGAAGCCAATTGTCTTAAAATTATTTGAATAACTTATTTTGAGATTCATAAATATGTTCTGCAAGTGCGTGCTTATAGCGTTTTGTAATCTCGAAGTTAGATTTTCTTTTTTTAGAAATCTTATTTACAGCGATAGTCTTTAATTCTTCAAATAAAATCCTCCTAATGTTTTCAACATATTCGTCATGATTCTCATAAAGGATTTTTGTAGTTAAAGTTTCTTTAATCTTTTCTGAAAGGTTTACTGATAAATCGGTGACTTGCTTAGATGGTGTGTTTTAAACAAAGTTATTCTTAAATTTTCATTTCCGAAATCTCTCCCTTAATTATAAGGTTTCCTTCAGTTGCTTTTCTGATAGATTCAATGCTCACGCCTGGTGCTCTTTCAAGCAGTTTAAACCCTTCCTCAACAATTTCCAAAAAGGCCAGGTTGGTAACAATTTTCTTTACACATCCAACACCTGTGAGGGGTAAGGAGCATTTTTTCAAAAGCTTTGATTCCCCTGCTTTATTGGTGTGCATCATTGCCACAATAATATTTTCTGCACTCGCTACTAAATCCATTGCACCACCCATACCTTTTACCATTTTACCGGGTATTTTCCAGTTGGCAATGTCTCCATTTTCAGCAACTTCCATCGCTCCAAGAATGGTTAAGTCTACATGTTTTCCTCGTATCATTGAAAAGCTTAATGCAGAATCAAAAAAACTAGCTCCAGGCAATGCAGTAATCGTCTGTTTTCCTGCATTTATGATATCTGCATCCTCTTCTCCTTCAAAAGGGAAAGGACCCATGCCTAACACCCCATTTTCACTCTGAAATTCTACTTCGATATCTTTCCTGACATAATTAGCCACTAAAGTTGGAATCCCTATGCCTAAATTGACATAAAAACCGTTTTTTATTTCCTGGGCAATCCGCTTTGCAATACTTGTTTTGTCTAACATGGCTATTCTTTTTTTCTTGTCGTGCGTTGTTCAATTCTTTTTTGATAATTATTACCCTGAAAAATACGTTGGACAAAAATTCCAGGAACATGTATTTCATTTGGATGTAATTCTCCCAGCGGGACTAATTCTTCTACTTCTGCAACGGTAATGTTGGCTGCACCGCACATATTAAAGTTGAAATTCTTCGCAGTTCCCTTGAAAATTAAATTGCCTGCACTGTCACCTTTCCATGCCTTGACAAAGGCAAAGTCTGCTTTAAAAGCATGCTCTAGAACATACATTTTCTCATCAAACTCTCTGACTTCTTTTCCTTCAGCAACCTCTGTTCCGTATCCAGCTGGGGTAAAAATTGCTGGAAACCCTGATTGTGCTGCCCTGCATAGTTCAGCCAAGGTCCCTTGAGGAATTAAATCTACTTCCAATTCACCCGAAATCATTTGCCTTTCAAATTCATTGTTTTCCCCCACATAGGAAGCAATCATTTTTTTTATTTGGTGCTTTTTTAAAAGCAAACCAAGTCCAAAATCATCAACTCCAGCATTATTTGATATACAGGTAAGCCCTCCAATTTCTTTGTTTACTAATTCAGAAATGGCATTTTCAGGTATTCCACACAACCCAAAACCACCAAGCATGAGTGTCATCTTATGGGTCACTCCTTCTAATGCTACAGCTGCATTTTTTACTTTTTTATTCATGACTTAAATTTACGATTATCCATAGTTTGGTTGTAAACGGTCGGTAAACAGCGTTTTTATATTTTTTGTTTAAAACAATTATTAATAACTATTGCATATTTCCTTTTTTTGAAAACTCTTACAACAAAAGTTATAAATAGTTGCTGAAATCTTTATTCATAAACATGTTAAAGATATTCAAAACCACTTTTTAATTGTTATTTAATTCTGAATTCTACAAATTACATTCATTATAAGTGTTGAACATAAAACCCATACAAATGTAAAGTTTCACCATGAATAAATCTTTCCCCATGAAAATATGGTATGCTGTAGCTTGGGATGTGGAATTAAAAAATGAATTGCTGCCTAGAACCATTTGTAATAAGCCTTTAGTTTTGTACCATAAAAAGGATGGTACTCCTGTAGCGCTAGAAGATCCGTGTTGGTCCAGATGACACCATTAAGCGACCCGAAAAGGAAACCAAACTAGATATTGAATTGGAGTTTAATGCTGTATTAAAAATCATACACTTGGTTTAGATTCTTTTATGTAGTTAAATATGGATAACATGACACCCTTTATTTTTCTAAAAATGAACTGATACTACTATTTAATAATTCACCTACTTGTGGAGAATAACCGGCTAGGGTAAATACTACATTTGAATTTTTATCTAAGACTATATGTGTTGGAAACGAAGATGCTTGCAACTTTTTCATTACATAATCTTGAGCACCAGGAACAATGTTGTAATTAAAAACGTGAGTCTCTAAAAAGGTATCTAACCGAGGACCTTTTTCATCCAGTGCCAATGCTAAGAACAAAACAGCATCATTATTTTCATACTCTTTTACCAATTTATTTAATTCTGGCATTTCTTCAATACAAGGCGCACAGCTAGTAAACCATAAGTTAATGACTACCACTTTCTCTTTAATATCATCAGGTGTATATGTGTTGCCTAAAATGTCTTTAAACACGAAATTCGGCAATGGTTTCCCTTTTAATGCTGCGTCAAAACTTGCTGACTGGTTCTGATACGTCTCCATCATTTCTTGTAATTCTTGTTGGGTCATTTTTGTGAGGTAAGCTAATTTAAAAACGTCATTATCATTAACAAATGCCTCAACCTTGTACATGCCACTTTTATATTTTTCTTCGGCTTCTTTGAATGTTAATTTTTTATTACTACTATCGTAAAAAGCATAGTTTTCATCGTCAAAAAGAATTTTTCTTGACATGAATTCTTCACTACTGATTGCGATGAGTCCTTCTGAATGAATTTTTATTTCAATTGATGTTTTTTTAGGAAAAACAATAAGTTGAATTACCTTCTTGTCATCTGCGTAAATTTTTGTTTCTGAATCCATAATTGCATATTGAAGTTCAGACTGGAATTCGTTTAAACTTAAAAATTCATCATTTTCAAAACCCTTGGTTTCTGGGCTTATTTTTACCATCCCTCCAAGATCCATAATAGTCACTTCATTAAGGGATGTTTTTAAACTGTCTAGCTTTTCTTGAACAGTTAAAGGGCTTTTGTTTTGTGCATTTAAAGTTGAGAAAGAAATAATTTGGAAGACTATAAACAGTACAGATACTTTTTTTAGACTTTTTAATTTAATCATTTTTGTATGGTGTTTTTATTACGATTTTTTTCGTTCGTTTAGTGTTTAAATAGGTTTTCTATTTGAAGCTTAAAACAAGGATTCGTTTCGAATTTTTAATTCCCTAACAAAATTTAATATTCCTTCAACCATTACCTTATTGTTTTTTGACAAGCTTAAACTTAGGAGTAAAATAATTTAAGAAATAAAGCATTGCTCCGTATGTAAAAATGATCGTAGGCATATTGGTGTTAAATCCTAAATTAAATTCTGGAATACTAAATAACTGTCTAAAAGATTTTGTGGCAATAAGTAGTATAAAAATAATTCCATAAACAAAAACAGAAATAATTGCAATTCTATTTTTTATAGTCCTAATAATTCCTCTTTTTGCTTCTTCTCTAAAGAAATACCATAAAGCAGCAACACTAAATAAAACCTCTATTAAAATAGCTAAATAAGGATTAGTTGCATACAATCCAAGACCAGCTTCCATTGTATCTGCTCCAAAAACATGATGTATGTGACCTGAAAAGAAATCTAAAATAAAATGGATTGATAATAAAGCCATGCTAACTAAACCTATTTTGGTGTTTTTAAATAGCAGTTTCCCAATTAAGAAAACAATTAACAACCAAAACAATTGCGGTAACAAATCATGACTGTATAACATATCAACCACCATAGTATTTAAAGTAGCGTCAAATGCATCACTCGGACCGGTTGGTTCAAAACCTAAATAGTGAAAGGTAAACCACAAAAAATCTTGTAATTGAGATATAATTAAAAAATATAGTAACGTTCCTTTTGGGAATTTTTGTTTTGCTATTAATGCCGTCGTAAAATGTCCTGCTATCATAGTTTCTTATTAATTTTGTATTTTTACTATTGAATTGAAATCAAAAATATAATTTACTATTGAATTAGTAGTAATAATTTATAGAAAAATGAAAAAAGAATTTCGCTCTGGCTGTCCTATCTCGTCTACATTAGATGTTGTTGGGGATAAATGGTCTTTGTTAATCATCAGAGATATGCTTGTTAAGCAGAAAAAGACTTTCAAGGAAATTTCTGATTCAGATGAAAAGATTGTGCCAAGCATTTTATCTGCACGATTAAAATTGTTAGAGTCGTATAAACTGATTTTCAAAACAAAAGTGCCAGATAATAAAAAAGAAAATATTTATTTGTTAACGGAAAAAGGGATTAGTTTAACTCCAATAATCATTGAATTCAGTTTGTGGGGGAATTTTAATATGCGAGAATTTAATGAAATAGATGATATTGAAGGCTTGAATTTAGATAAGACTCTAATTATGCAAACAGTTCAAGATAGTTATAATTCTATGTTGCTTAAATTCTGATAATATTAATCATAAATGGGATACAACTCGTTTTATGGAGAACAAACTCCTTGTTTATAGGTCTCTTGTTCCGAATAACAGAAACTTTTATTCTCGTTTATCATTTTAATTTGATTTGTTATCAATAAGCTTATAACATAATAAACTCTAGAATATTTTAACTCCCTGTATTCCTCAACATACTGAAGGTTGTATAGCTATAGTATCTTAAATAGTGAGGTTTGGGGTTGTATACTAAATCCAAGAACTAATATCTAAATAAAAAATGACTCTAAAAACCCCTCCCCGCGTTTAGAAATTTAAGAATGGTTGGAAACTTTTAGCTTTTAAAATAGAGTAGCCGTACAAATACCGAACAATATAAAAACAAAAAATCCCTAAAACATTGTATTTAAATGTAATAGGGATTAATATTGTGGAGTCGGCGGGAGTCGAACCCGCGTCCAAACAAGCGATCAAAAAGTGTTCTACAAGTTTAGATTTCGATTAATTTTCGAATTAGTCCTGACCGAAATCTGCCCAAACCAACCTTATCATCTTTATTGAAAAACACAACCGATGCTTTTGTGTTTCGATGTTGACTTTTATGGTGCCTCAATATAAATCGCCGTCAACAAGGGCTATTCAGAGACATCCAGCTTTCCGACCTAGTCAGAACTTGGCATTAACGTACTATAATTCTGTTAATTATGCAGCTAGAGCGTAGTTATTCTCGCCATTTAAAAGTGTGAACAATGAGATTTACGAGCTGTAATTCAGCGCTCGACTTGCTTACCTTTTCATGCGTCCTGCTGTCAAAACCAGACGACCCCATGAATTTTCAATGAACTAATTAGGTTGCGAATTTACAAAGATTGAGCCAAATCGTATGCGATTATAATTTTATTAATCAATTCTCTTATAAACTTGATTAATAATCGGTTAGTTTTCTCGCTCTACTGAGAATTAATAATATATTTGCACACTCTTAAAAAATGCTATGACAGCTATCAAAAATATCGCGATAATCGCGCATGTTGACCACGGAAAAACAACTCTAGTAGATAAAATTCTTCACCATTGTAATCTCTTTCGAACTAATGAAACAACGGGAGACCTTATATTGGATAATAATGATTTAGAACGTGAAAGAGGGATCACCATTCTTTCTAAAAACGTTTCTGTTGTTTATAAGGATGTCAAAATTAATATCATTGACACCCCTGGTCACGCCGATTTTGGTGGTGAGGTTGAACGTGTTTTAAATATGGCTGATGGAGTTTTGCTTTTAGTGGATGCCTTTGAAGGACCAATGCCTCAAACACGCTTTGTTTTAAAGAAAGCGATTGACCTAAAATTGAAACCTATTGTAGTTATCAATAAGGTTGACAAAGAAAACTGTACACCAGAATTAGTTCATGAGTCTGTTTTTGACCTAATGTTTGAGCTTGGAGCAGAGGAGTGGCAACTTGATTTTCCAACAGTATATGGTTCTGCAAAGAATAATTGGATGGGAACGGATTGGAAAACACAAACCGATTCGGTTGAACCCCTTTTGGATATGGTTTTGGAACATGTACCTAGTCCAGAAATTAATGAAGGAAATACTCAAATGTTAATCACCTCTTTAGATTTTTCATCCTTTACAGGAAGAATAGCTATTGGTCGATTACAACGTGGTTCATTAGAAAGTGGAATGCGAGTAAATTTAATGAAACGAGATGGTCAACAGATAGCTTCAAAGATAAAAGAATTACATTTGTTTGATGGATTAGGACGTAAAAAAGTAGATCAAGTTGAAGCAGGAGATTTATGTGCTGTAATTGGACTTGAAGGTTTTGATATTGGTGATACTATTGCTGATATTGAAGCTCCAGAAGCATTGCCAACTATTGCGATCGATGAGCCTACTATGAGTATGCTCTTTACGATTAATGATTCACCATTTTTTGGACAAGAAGGAAAATTTGTTACGTCTAGACACATTCGTGATCGCCTAGAAAAAGAGTTGGAAAAGAACTTGGCAATGAGATTAGAAACTACGGATAGCTCAGATAAATTCATTGTCTTTGGACGTGGAGTTTTACACCTGTCAGTACTTATCGAAACAATGCGTCGTGAGGGTTATGAATTACAAATAGGTCAACCTCAAGTAATCATCAAAGAAGTTGATGGACAAAAAATGGAACCTATGGAAGAGCTAACAATAGACTTACCCGAAGATGTTTCAGGGAAAGCTATTGAAATGGTTACCCTAAGGAAAGGGGAGATGTTAAGCATGAATCCTAAAGGTTCAAGAATGATTTGTGAGTTTAAGATTCCTTCAAGGGGGATTATTGGATTACGAAATCAGTTGCTTACTGCTACTGCTGGAGAAGCCATTATGAACCACCGTTTTGTAGAGTTCAGTCCTTATAGAGGGGAAATTCCTGGACGAATTAATGGTTCTTTAATATCTATGGAAAAAGGATCTGCTATTCCTTATTCTTTAGATAAACTTCAAGATAGAGGAAAGTTTTTTGTTCCTGCTAATGAAGCTATTTATGCAGGGCAAGTAATAGGAGAAAATAGTCGTCAAGATGATTTAGTGGTAAATGTAACTAAGACCAAAAAGCTTTCAAATGTAAGAGCCTCTGGTTCTGATGACAAAGTGAAATTGGCACCACCAATTAAGTTTTCTCTAGAAGAGGCTTTGGAGTATATTCAAAAAGATGAGTATGTGGAAGTTACTCCAGATTCAATTCGATTACGTAAAGTATTCTTGGATGAAAATGAGCGAAAACGTCAAAAGGCTTAAGTTTATTTTTTA
>Ga0233400_1000091_pt1 | contig 48691 bp, 53 predicted proteins | sample 46DmetaG_FD_182708 | JGI IMG/M metagenome (GOLD analysis project Ga0233400, IMG submission 182708) | Seawater microbial communities from Monterey Bay, California, United States - 46D | ecosystem: Environmental > Aquatic > Marine > Coastal | place: USA: California | collected 2016-10-21
GATGGATGGTGCTGGGGTAACCGCGCTAATATTAGGCATTGTTTTTAAATGTCACCTACCCAATATTCTGCTTCATAGCCCAATTAGGAGATAACAAATGGTAAAATATTTAGGCGCAATAATTATAATAATCGTTGTTGCTTCTGGTATTGAGACGGGAGCGGGCCTTGACCGTGCAATAGACGCGTTATCCTTACTTTTCGTGATTGGTGTCGCCGTAGGTCATGCACTAGGAGCAAAAGATGGTGAGAATAAAATCACACGCTTTGGAGATGGATGTGTTCGTGGTGGCTGGCTTGGTTTTTTGGTTGGCGTAAGTTTGATTGCGGGAACAGACTTTGCTGCACGGATGGATTTTAGTATGATAATGCCAGCGATGGCTGTTGCACTGTTAGCACCACTGTATGGCTATTTCTTTAAAATCATCACCATGCAGTTAGAGTGATTTATGAAGTTTAAGAACTCTAAAAACATTATAAGCGATAGTTATGATGAACATTGTAACTATCGCAATTAATGCTATCCAGCCAGACAGGGTGTAGCCAGTAGGGTCACACTCATATGCCCACATCGCGAATACAAGGGTTGTCAGCATTACAATACCAATGTGCAAATTTTCACGTTCTTCTATCCGCGTTTGATCAGCTTGCTTCATGTGGTTAATGACAACTCTACCATGTTCACCCACGAGAATATTCGGACACAAAGCTTTCAAAATTGCTAGCACCAACTCAGCATCACCTGCGGCCTCTGTAGGCACCATACGATGCTAGAGGTATCAAACCTGATAGCCGTCGTGGGAGGCGAAACCACAGCCCATGAAGTACGTCAGAGTGCCAGATGCCATAACTGTGGCGTTGACGGGTAACAACAGGTATAAGATTGTTCACAAGGGCGCTTTTTTTGACAGCATCCGATCAACGTCTACATACAACTGCCCATAAGATTTGATAGCAAAATTCAACTCTGTTTTACTTAATGGTTTTGAAGGCACGGGCCTTTAAGCCCTTTTGAATTTCATAAATTGAAATTGGCACATCAGGTTGTGGTTGAGGAATGCGAATGGGGATGTCTTTAAGACGCGGTTTGATCGTTGGTTCACCGCACAGCATTCGCATATTATAGTCTTTGATCCCATCCCACATCGTCATTGAACCCATGATTGGGAACGCATCCGCAGCCATCATTTCATAAAACAAAATACGCCTTGAGCGGTCAGACGTATTTAGAGCAGAGCCGTGGACCATTCTTCCATGATGGATTGAGATAGATCCAGCTGGCCCCTTCAATTCGACAGCATCGGCAGAGTTTAAGCCAACATCTTCAGGAATAAAGGCGCCCGCAAAAACGCCATCAACATGATGATCATAGACCGGTCCCTTATGACTTCCCGGATAGACCATCAAAGGCCCATTCTCGCTTTCCATATCATCGATAATTACGCCAATAGCCAAAATGTCATCGTTCGTGTGTGGATAGAAAGCGTAGTCTTGATGCCACTCCACTGCAGCGCCATAACCAGCAGATTTCATGTTGAGCTTCGATGTATGCAGTCGAAGATCAGGCCCGGCTAAATCTCGTGCAGGAGCGAGGATATGATCGGAAAACATCAACTCGCGCATGAAATTGCTAATTTTGTGCGGCAGCTTAATGCGGCGTAACCGCGGATCCTCAATTGTATGGCTATCTTCCAAATCCAATCGCTCGTTTGACTCTGTCATGCCGCGTGCTTCATCTTCAAACCGAGAGATCTCAGCACGTATCTTGATCAAGATATCATCAGGAAGATGACGTTCTAAAACCAAATATCCCATCTCACGATAGGCTTCAATTTGCTCATTTGATAAGATTTCAGGCATATCTTGCCCTCCCAAAGTCAATCTGTGAGGAGTTAAGTTGAGTTGTCAACTCTGCTCCGTGGAATGATAGCTTGGAAATTAGCACATCTAAGCGGAGACCGAACAAAAAGTATTACAGCCAAGCGGATGATCTCATGGCTCGCTTTAAAGTACCTGAATGGGCAATATTTTGTCATACGGCGAGGCTACGAAACCGCCCGACCCGTCTCAAGTTAGGTTTGTTTGACAGCACCTTAGACGCGTATAGTGCTGACATAGGCGATAGAGTTAAACGCCCGTAGCGTTCGCATAGGCTGTAATTTTATCATATTGTAACGGTTCAATCGATCCATTAGCCCTCGAGCATGAACCTATCAGCCTTAACCTTTAAAGATTTCCGAATTTATATTTGTGGTAATATTTTTGCATCTAACGCTGTTTGGATGCAAAGGGTCACTATAGGTTGGATCGCATGGGATTTGACCGCATCGGCATCTTTTGTTGGCATGGTTGCATTTGTAAACTTCATACCGTCGTTACTGGCCGGCCCACTTTTTGGAGTACTTGTGGATCGAGTAAGAGTTAAGCAGGCTGCCATCTTTACTCAATTCCTATCGTTTATGATCGCTATCAGTTTTTATGCATTTTTCGTTCTTGGGATTTTGAACGAGCTTAATTTATTGTTTTTAACGCTGTGTGCTGGAACGGTGGTCTCAGCACACTCCCCCGTTCGAATGTCGCTGGGACCACGCCTAGTGGACAGTACTTCAGTCGCTTCAGTTGTGACTCTAGGCGCTATCAATTTTAATTTAGCAAGATTAACAGGACCAGCAATTGCAGGATGGATTATTGCGTTTTATGGAATACAGGCCTCACTTTTTGTTCAAATACTTTGCTATCCACCATTTCTCGTAGCTTTAAGCTTTCTGCGACCACGGCGTGAATTGGCTTTGAATGCACAAAAAGAGGCATTCATAAAAGCACTCACTTCAGGAATTTTATATTCATTTAAAAACCCATTAATTTTAAAGGCACTTTTAATAACTGCATTGTCTTCTTTTTTACTGCGCAGTGTTCTCGAAATTTTGCCCGTGATCGCGGATGGCTTCTTTGGACGTGGAGCAACAGGGTTAGGGCTGTTGACGTCATGCGCTGGATTTGGCGCACTATTAGCGGGTATGGTTAAAGCGTGTTCCTCTGGTCAGCCTTCTGGGATGTTACCTAAGTATGTGCCTGTAAGTATTTTCTTTGGTTTTGCGTTTATTCCGCTCATTGGTCTGTGCGGTTCGTGGTTTCTAACGCTAGGTTTTATTTCTTACTTGGGATTTGCTGGGACTCTGTCCGGGATATCGCTCCAAAGTGCTATCCAAATGGAACTGGAAGACAGTTTGCGTGGGCGTGTAATGAGCCTTTGGACCATGGCTGCAATTGGTGGTACGGCATTAGGCGCAGTTTCTTTAGGATGGTTCACTGATTACCTGGGTGTAGTGCCAGCTCTTGGATTGACTGGTTCGCTGGGTTGTTTGTTATTGGTTATCTTACTGCGTTTTGCCGATAATGAAGCCAACTAGCGCCCTTTGACTCAAAAATTCCACAAATTTCCCCTTAATTTTTTGAACAAAACATCTTTAGTGTTGGTAGAATGCAAATGAACCAGTTTAGGAATAACAATGCAACAAGCTCACGATTACCTGGCCGAGGTCGACGAATTGTCAAAATTGTTGCGCGATCAACTCGAAAGTATCTTTTTTCAAAAAACTCTTTTTAAATCGTGGACCGTGAATGACGTGATTGGACATTTATACATGTTCGATTTGGCAGCTTTAAAGTCACTGCAAAACGAAGATGAGTTTGCAAAGATCTATTCAAACGTTTCATCTCATCTAGATCAAGGCATGTCACTTTTAGAGAGCCAATATCCTTTTTTGAATGAGCTTAGTGGGAAAAATTTGTTTGAACGGTGGTATGGTAATAGCAGAAAATTGGGGGCGGCTTTTGCTCATGCGGACCCCAGAGTGCGTCTTAAATGGTTTGGACCAGAAATGAGCGCCAAATCTAGTATAACCGCGCGTCAAATGGAAACATGGGCGCACGGTCAAGAAATATTTGATGCTTTGGGAGTAAAGCGTACCGCGCATGATAGAATAAAAAATATTTGTCATCTTGGAGTCGCTACGTTTGATTGGAGTTTCACTAATAGAGGCCTTAAAATTCCAGAGCACATTCCGTATGTTAGGTTAATCAGTCCCTCCGGGAAGATATGGGAATGGGGTGACAGCGTATCACCGTCATCGATCAAGGGAAAAGCATTGGAGTTTGCCGAAGTAGTCACGCAAGTTCGTAATATTCAAGACACGAGGCTAGCATCCGAGGGCGCAATTGCGAAAAAATGGATGGAAATAGCCCAATGCTTTGCTGGACAGCCAGAAAATCCTCCGGCCAAAGGCAGTAGATTTACGGTGCCGCGAGAAAATTTTGGGGTTTAGCTAACCTTCAAATACGAAGCTTTAGATGCAATTCAAACGCTATGGATTTTGCCAGAGTATTAATATTAAAAAGGTTGCACTCGGCCTATGTGTCACCATTCCCTTTCTTATCCACTTGCTTATGTTTTTCAATAACTCACAATTTCGACTTGACCTTCAATCCGTTTTGTTGCGCTGGTATTTTCATGCGTTTACAAAAAAACAATGATAGTCCTGCAGGCCTCGCATTTGCGGTCTCAGCTTATGTCCTTTGGGGATTTCTACCGCTGTATATGAAGCTGTTGGATCATATTCCAGCATTGGAAATCGTAGCTCATAGAGTCATTTGGTCTGTCCCTATTGCTGGTTTGGCTTTGCTAGTTATGGGACGTACGTCTGATTTGCGAGCAGCATTGTCCAGTCCTCAAGCAATTTCAATGGGCGCGGTTGCAGCGGCTCTCATAGCGGTGAACTGGGGCATTTATGTGTGGGCGATCAGCTCTGGTCATGCCTTAGACGCCGCTTTAGGTTACTATGTGAATCCACTATTCAGTATTGCTCTTGGAACTTTGTTTATGGGTGAGCGACCGAATAAATGGCAAATAGTTGCCATTGCTTTGGCGACTTCCGCGGTTGTTGTTTTAACATGGTCTGCGGGAAAGCTGCCATGGGTTGCCATCGGACTATTTATGAGCTGGGGATTTTATGCTCTTTGTAAGAAAAAATTGCCAATCGGACCAAACCAAGGGTTTTTACTGGAAACTCTGATATTATTACCAATCGCTCTCTTGATAGCGACTTGGTATGCCGTTCGCAACGAGAGCCATTTTTTCACTTTAAGCTTCGGTGATGGCTTTCTCTTGCTAGGCTGCGGCTTAGTAACAGCAGTTCCTCTAATGCTCTATGCAAATGGTGCTAAACGATTGCGCCTAACTACCATCGCGATATTACAGTACATCGCACCAAGTATGATCTTTTTATGTGCAATATTTGTTTTTAATGAGCCGTTTGGACGGGAGCGTATGATTGCTTTCCCAATGATTTGGCTAGCTTTAGTCGTCTATTCAGTCTCTCTTATTAATCAAATAAAAAAAGAGTTAGCTTAGAGGTTTTTAAGCCTGTTTTCATCAATTTTATCCAGTGCAGCTGGCATTCATTGACAGATAGGAAAAGAAAAAAGCACTAGAATAAACCAGTCCAGTTTGCAGCAACGCGCGGGCGTGTGACGGAGGTATCATCTATTTTGACGTAAAAGCAAATGGAGCAATTTCTCTGAAAAATCATTCTCATGAGCACCGTTAGCATAAATTATAAGCGCAGTGTGTCAGGCGTTTTACTCATTCTGGGTTTTACAGGCAAATAATTCGCACCCATGATCGGTCTGAATAGAATACAGGGCAAGCCTTAAGGTTAATGAATATCGACAGTCAGATTGCCAATATGGTGGTAGATCACTTTACGAATAAGGAAATCCCAGTTCTCTGCATCCATGACAGCTTCATAATTCAATATGACAAGGAACCTGAACTTCGTCGTATCCTAGATCAAGCTACACATCAGGTCACCAAGTACACCGTCAATCACGACATCAAGAATGAGAGGAATACCCATAAAGGTAGTGTGACTGGGAATATTAAAGGATATGAAGAACCTGTAGTGGTTGAATACCATACGCCTATCCATATTGATCCAACTAGTCAGTATCTTGATAGGAAGGCTAAGTTCACCAAATGGCTAGGACTATCAGAGTATAAGCAGGGTGAGTAGGCAAATAAATGTGAGAACTTAGGACTGTCTCCTATGCCTCTCCCATTACTAGAGAAAATAGAGATTAGGAAATGAAAATGGCCAAAACTCCAGTCAAACTAAAGTACATCCCTTTTGAGTCGTTTGAAATTGGGCAAAAACAAAACTTTGGAGCATATGAGGTCACTGAGGACGAAATCATAGAGTTTGCAAGTAAGTATGATGCTCAATTCTTTCATCTAGACCATGAGGCTGCCAAAGACTCTTTGTTCGGTGGACTATGCGCTAGTGGTTGGCATACCTGTGCCATGACAATGTCGATGATGGTCGAAAACATGGATTTACATGGTAGGTCTCTTGGCTCACCGGGAATTGACAGTCTTAGGTGGCTTCGCCCAGTCTACCCCGGAGACATACTGTCGGTACAAATGGAAGTTCTAGATACAGTTCCTTCAAAAAGACGTCCAACCATAGGCGTAGTGACGAACAAGGTCTCTGTGAGCAACCATAAAGGTGTTGTTGTGATGGAGTTTACTAGTAAAGGTATCTTTAGAAGGGGCGAAACTGGATTTGGATTGGCAGATTAAAATGAAACTAGAATTTCACCACATAAACTTCGTTTCTGAGGACGTTGATCGTCTGCACCACTTCTACACTGACACCCTCGGGCTTACAGACATTCCAATAACTTCGTTTCCACGACCAAAGGAGACAGAGCACACCGGCTATAGCGGCAAGATTAGGTTTGCAACTGATGGGCAAATGCAAATGCACTTGGCGGAGAAGAACCTAGAAGTCGGCTTTAAGCATGGTGAAGCTATAAACCCAGTTGAGCGAGGGCATATTGCGTTCAGGACTGACGACATAGAAGCCTTGAAGAAAAGGCTTGATAGTAAGAGTATTCCATACTCTGACTATGGTACTGCATTTGCAAAAGAATGGCATAAGGTGTTCTTTCACGATCCAGAGGGAAACATCATCGAAGCACACCAGCAAGTTTCTTAATGTCCTATACCTCTGCAAAGCAGAGGTGTCATCTCAAACAAGCAAGGGTATTAGACTTGAGGCACTGGGCTTTGGTAGAATTTCTCGGTTAACCTTTAGAAAGCATAAACTGGACTCATCGATTGTTAGGAACGATGCGGCAACATAGTAAAATCATAATCATTGTATGTTCATTACTCTTAATGGCTGTGTTGGGAGGTTTAATTTATGTTCTGGCACCCAAATATTTTGTGGCTCAACAGGCTGAACGTGATAATTCCACAAAATGTAAATCATACCGAGCATTAGAAAGTATTGCCTTTGCTATGTACCGAGAAGACCCTAACGGTGTTGAGTGGCTATCTAAGGCAAGAGAAGCAGAAACTAGACGCAAACAGAACAAATGCTCACAGCTTGTCTTGGCTAAATAGAAAATACGCTGAGATGGATTAAAAACGATAAAGTTAGTTGGGATATAAAAGGACGAAGGGCAATAGTGTGAACATGCTACTAAAAACACCTATCTTTAACCTTATATGTGCAACACTGACGATATTCTTTCTCTCTACGGGCAACGCCATGGCATATGAAGAACCTGAATACAAACTAATCAAATCTACGGATGTTTATGAAATACGGCAGTATGAAGACCGGCTCGCAGTGAAAACTACCCAGTCAAAAAGCCAAAATGGCGCATTTAGAAAGCTATTCAACTATATCGCCGGTTCTAACAAAAGTTCATCAAAGATTGCTATGACTGTTCCCGTGATACAGTCAAAAGATAGTAATGGTGCATCTATGATTTTTTTCTTGCCCAAAAGTTTCACCAAACAATCAGCTCCGTTGCCAGATAGAGACGATGTAGAACTGATTACCGTCAAGGGTGGTTTTTACGCAGTCACTAAATATTCAGGGCGCTCCACTGATCAAAACTATATCAAACACTCTGCCCGTCTATTTGAAGCCCTGAGGAAAGATAATCTACTCACAATCGGTGATCCGATGATGGCGACCTATAACGGCCCATTAACTCTGCCATTTATGAGAAGAAACGAAACCATGTATCGTGTTAACTGGAAATAAAGCGGCGCACCAAAAATAACTTTTCAGCCACAGCGTTCAATATCGGTACACAAATCAGGTACACTTTCGGTACACAAAAATACAAGCGTCCCGCCCTTAAATATTGTATTTAAACAATCAATTTATAATAAACGATCCCTACCGCCGGAGCCATTTAAAACAATACCCTAGAGAATTTCGTGGGGTTCCTCCTTATGGGCACAGCTCCATTAGCTCGTGATTTATATCAGTATTCAAAAAATGTGAACCAGGCGAGCCTAATACCTTTTGAACCTTGAATAAGGGCCTCTAACGCCACATTGCAGGCAAGCAGCAATTGATTTTGTCCTGCCGGATATATCATCCTTAGTATCAAATAAAGGCAAGAGCCTAGTCTGTAAGCTACATACCTGGAGTTACTCGGCGAGAGCAGCGCTGCAGTCTATTTTAAATATTGAGACGCGCGTAGAGGTGGAGGTGGCATGATGCAAGTTTATTCCGGCAGCATCACTCTATGAGACCAAGATATCAGCAGCGTAAACACAGCAATTTTCAACCGGTAACTGTAGTTTCACACAGTCCGCCGGAACGGCTATATCTCGCTCGACCTTAACTTTAATGACATGCCCTTCAAACACTGCAGTCACGAGTTTGTAATTGCCCATATCTTCCACCCGCTGCACGTGCGCGGTAAACGTATTTGCGCCTTGTGCTTCGACAATTCGGATGTACTCAGATCGGATCCCCAGCTTTAGTGGCGCTGATCCAACTTTGGACAAATCGGTGCCGGTCATGATCTCTACACTGCCAATTGACAGCTTATGTCCACCAGCAGCCTGACACTCAAAAAAGTTCATCGCGGGCGCGCCAATAAAATAACCAACAAAAGTCGTTTTGGGTCGATCAAACAGCTCAGCGGGGGAGCCCACTTGCACAATTTTTCCAGCATCCATGACAATGATATTTTCGGCAAAAGTCATGGCCTCATTTTGATCATGGGTCACATAAATCAATGTAGAGCGATATTTTTGGTTAATTTCTTTCAATTGACGACGCAGGCGAAATTTCAAATCTGGATCGATAACCGTGAGCGGTTCATCCATCAAAACTGCTGCTACATCATCGCGCACCAGTCCACGCCCCAGTGAGATCAGCTGTTTTTGATCCGCGGTCAGCCGGCTCGCCGATTTTCTCAGCAACCCCTGCAGGCTTAACGCCTCGGCCACTTCCTGAACTTTAGCATCAATCACAGATTTTTCATAATTCCGGCACACCAAAGGAAAGGCCAAATTTTGCTCAACGGTCATTGTGCCGTAAATTACCGGGAACTGAAATACTTGCGCAATATTGCGCTCAGACGTCGACAGCGTGGTCACATCCACACCATCAAAAAGCAGTTTCCCCTCCGAGGGTTGCACGATACCAGACATGATATTGAGCATGGTTGTTTTACCACAGCCCGAGGGTCCTAAAATCGCATAACGGCCGCCATCAACCCAGGTCATATTAAACGGATCCAACGCATAGGTCATGTCCGCCGCCTGCGGATTGTACGAATGCGCAATATTTTTCAGTTCAATTTCAGCCATTATTTCAGTCCGCCATAGGGTGAGGATTTCAATCTCCCATCGGTTGCAAATGCATAAAGATGGGCGGTATCAAATTGCGCTGACACGGTCTCACCGATATTGAAATTCTGAACTGAATCCAACAGGCCCACCACCTGTACATGCTCATGTTTGAGATGCAGGAAGGTTTCTGATCCACTGATCTCAGACAGCTCAACGGTAAAGGGAAAGCCCCCATCTGCCAGGCTGATCGCCGCGGCCCTTAGGCCAAAAGTATAGGAACCCTGCGGCAGCCCCTGACAATGCTGAGGCAGGTCAAAGTGAATTTCCGAGCTTAAAATAACCTTTCCATCGGCTACAGTGCCTTCAAACAGGTTCATCGCTGGATCATTGGTGATTTGCGACACTTTGGTCGAGTTGGGGTTCTCATACACTTCTTTGGCGCTGTCCTGCTGCAGGATGCGCCCTTCATCCATGACCAATATCTGCCCGCCAAGTTGCATCGCCTCAACCGGATCTGTCGAAGAATAAATCAAAATAGAATTTTCGGAGGCTTTCGCGCTAAAGATGTTCCGGAACTCTTCGCGCAATTGTTCGCGCAATTTATAGTCCAAATTCACCAAGGGCTCATCCAGCAACACAATATTGGCCTCTTTTACCAAGGAGCGTGCAAGCGCCACCCGCTGTTGTTGCCCACCCGACAGAGCTTGTATTTTGCGGTTTTCGAACCCATCCAGCCCGACTTGTGACAAGGCTCTCATAACCCGATTCCGAATTTCGACCTTCGGCATACGGCGCTGTTTCAGCGGAAAGGCCACATTTTCATAGACGGTCAGATGTGGATAGTTGATGAATTGTTGATACACCATTGCCACTTCGCGCTTCCACACCGGAATGCGACCAAAATCCCGGCCATCCAGAGTTAAACTGCCGCTTTCAGGCGCGATCAATCCCGCGATGGTTTTGAGCAAGGTCGTTTTACCGGCCAAAGTCCGGCCGATAATTGTATAAATTTCACCCTTAGACATTTCAAAACAAACGTCATTCAAATGATGTTCCGTATCCAGCTTTAGACACAGGTTCGAGGCAATGAGTGACATTTTATTTCAACGCTCCTGACAGGTTACCTTTTGACAAAAATCTTTCAACGATGAAGGCAACGACAACCAGAGGTGCAACACTGACCAGCGCTGCTGCTGATAGGCTCCACCACGGTGTGATCGATGAGTTTAGAGCCACAATCGCGACTGGCAGAAGTTGCACTTCTGTAAATGTCAGAATGAATGAAAAGAAAAAGTCGGTCCAACCGAAGATCATGCAAAACATACCCGCAACAACGATCCCAGGGATCGAATTTGGAAGAACGACTTTGTAAAACGCCTGATAGGGATTACAGCCATCAATCAGTGCAGTTTCATCGATTTCGCGCGGCACCTTGTTGAAAAAATCAACCATGATCCAAACAGCAATTGGCATCAACAAAACAATATAAACCAAAATGAGCCCCACTAGGGTATCCAGCAACGAGAATTTGCCCAGCATGATAAAAAACGGAATTGCCAATACAACAGGCGGCATAATACGCTGCGAGATAAAGAAGAAAGTTATATCACCGTTGCGAATAGGGCCCGCTTTAAAGGTAAACCGTGATAATGCATAGGCAGCCAACGTACCCAAAAGGATGCTAATCGCACTACCAGCAGCTGTTACAAACACACTGTTAAAAAAGGGCTCAACAATGGCCACACCGCCTTGCGCTGGCGATTTCCAGAGCGCACGCCACCCCTCCAATGTTGGCTCAAAGTCTACCCAAGGGATGTAAGTCGCCCCATTGGTCACCGATTGAAAGTCTTTAAAGGAGGTCGAAATTGCCCATAGGAACGGCGCGATAACAAAGACCGACCACAACGTAACGGCCAAATATTTGAGGGTGGAGTATAAAACGCCCATGATTAGTTACCTCTTACCATCAATTTTACCAAAATCTTTGCGATGATCGTAAAGCTGATGATCATGATGATCAGATAGGTTAAAGATAGCGCGGCAGAGTATCCAAATTGAAATTCTCGCAAGCCCTTAATAAAAATGTAAAAACTTGATGTTTCAGTAGAGGTTCCCGGCCCACCCGAAGTGAGTACGTAAACGGTATCCATGATCTTTGACGCTTCAATAAGCCGAATGATGATTGCCCCAATCGAAATTGGTGCCATCAATGGGAAGGTCACATAAACAAACGTCCGGATTGGCCCAGCACCGTCGATAGAGGCCGCCAAATAAGGTTCTTTGGGCAGTGATAAAAGACCCGCTAACAGCAAAAGAAACATGAACGGAGTCCATTGCCATACCTCAACAAGAATGACCGTAAATTTGGCGAGTATTTCGCTGCTAAGCCAGAGTGGATTCATTCCAAAGAGATTGAAAAAATCATTCACCGGCCCAAGGGATTCATGGAAAAATGTGCGCCAGATGACGGTCATAATCACAGGTGTCGTCATCATAGGGATCAAAAAGAGAACTCGGAAAAATCTCTGGAAAACAATATCCTTCCACACCATAAGTGCGAGAGAAAACCCGATGACATATTGCAGAAAAACCGTGGTGAGTGACAGCATACTCAAACGGCCAAACGCTTCCCAGAACCGCAGGTCATCTGTAAACAGTCGGATATAATTTTCGATGCCAATAAAATCCAAACCTGGGTAGAAGCTGTCCCAGCTTGACAGACTTAAGCGGACCGTAAACCCAATCGGAAATATCAAAATGCCCAGAAGGACCAAAAGCCCAGGAAGCAAGAACATATATTTATGTTTGAAGTTCATTAATTATCATCCTGTTTGACATAGAGCGCCCCAAAACGAGGCGCTCTAGTGATCTGTAGCGATGGTATAGCTTACTCTGCGTCTTCCAGAGCTACACCAATAGCATAGGCTTCTCGAATTGTATCGGCGCCAATACGCTTTACAATTTTTGTCCACTCAGCGGCCACCTCATCGAGAGCTTCTTGTGGTGACAACTGGCCAGCCAATGCCTTAGAGGTGCCCGTTGCAACTGCGCTATTGAATTGGAAAACACCTGGCACCCGCAATGGGAACACACGGTTGGTGCTGCCTTCTTCCATTTCCATAAGAGTGTCCGCATATTGCTTCGCAATCTCAGGATCCCAACCCTGACGCTCAACATAGATCTCAGGCACAAAGTCTGATTTCTTGAACGGGTTCACACCAAAGCGACCAATGCCTATGTCAGCTTGGTGATTGGCGTCATTGGCAAAGAAGCAAAGATAATCAAAGGCCATATCATGGTTCTTGCTTTTCTTGGCAACCGCAGCTGTCCAACCCCAAACGATGTAGGGTGCCTGGTTAAACTCTTGTTCCCAAGCTCCACTATCACGGTTCCAAACTCGCGTTGCGCCTGGTAGTGGCGCTGCGCCAACTTTATTTTTGATTGGGCTGTCATCTTCCATAGCCTTAACAAAAGCATCATCCCATGAGAAGCTGAACAGAGTTTGTCCACCGCCAAACGAGTTGATTTCATCGCCAAGACCGAAGTTGATACCACCTGGTGGCACGTATTTCGTAGCTTCAACCCAATCGGTTAAGGCTTCAACAAAACCTGGCCCATTGATCAGCGGCTCCATAGTTTCAAGGTCAAAGAAGAAACCACCCTTGACCCGCGGGTTCTTTGAATAGGCCACTGACCGGCTGAAAAACGCCGCGAACATCAGATCGTCTTTCTTCATAACTTCGGCTGAACCATATTCCAGTTCGCCGTCATTATCCCAATCCCAACCGTTGAAGAAGGCAGCCATCTCAGCATATTCTTTCCAAGTCTGTGGAATGCGCAATTCATTGCCCGTTTCGGCTTTGTATTTTGCTTGATACTCGGGGTTATCAATCACATCTTTACGATATTTCAAGTAGTGACGATCCCCATCGATGGGAAACTGGATCATCTCACCATCCCAAGAATTCACGTCGATATGGCTTTGGGTGACATCCTGCATTTGCGCCATATTTACATATTTTGCTGGCACGGGCTGCAGATATTGCTTCCAATCGCGAATAAAGTTGGAGAAACCAAAAACGATGTCATAAGGAGCTTGACCCGCCTGAAACGGAACCATCGCCTTTGAATACAGATCTCCAGCAGGCGTATGGATCACGTTAACTTCAGCACCCGTCAACGCGCTAAACTGCTCAGCGTGAAGCGCTGTTGGCTCACCCATAACTGGCACAGCATGCGTGTTTATGGTCAATTTTTGACCACTGTAATCTTTTTTCGACATGGCGTCATAGGAGCATTCACCCGCTATATCGCCCGTATTTTTTATGTGTGGAAACTGATCGCTCCATTGATCTGCATGTGCAAGGCTGCCCAGTAGGGCAGTAGACCCCACTAAAACACCCACTCTTATTGAATTTTTCATTAGTCTTCCTCCCATTTATGTTGATTTAGTAGATTTTTTATCACGGTATCAGGACGCCGCGCCCCTTCACCTTACCGTTATTCAAATCCTGCAAAGCCAGGTTGGCATCAACCAGACTATATTCTTGCGTAGCCAAATTCACGAGGCCCTTGTCGGCTAGAGACATTAACTCCGTAAGCTCAGCCCATGTTCCCACTAAATTCCCGATTATATTTTTTTCGGTGGTGATCATCTCAAAGGCACTCACATTGATATCTTCGCCATAGCCAACGACATAATAACTTCCCATATCGCGGGTCATAGCCAAGCCTTTAGCAGTTGTTCCGCGCTCAGCTACAAAATCTAATACGGCTTCGGCACCCTTGCCTTTTGTCAATTCCAAAACTTTCTGCACCTCGTTACCGTCAGCTTTGACTAACGCATCTGCGCCACAAGTTTCAGCAAGCGCTAAGGCCATGTCAGAAGGATCAACAACAATAATTTCCGCCGCGCACATGGCGCGCAAAACTTGAATGCCAATATGTCCTAATCCGCCAGATCCAATCACAACGCATTTTTCACCTGGTAAAAGATGCCGCGATGCTTTCTTTGCCGCGCGGTAGGCGGTGAGCCCTGCGTCTGAATAGGCTGCAACTTCTTTCGGAACCAAGGTTTGTGGCAATTTCACAATATTTCGCACAGAGGTTTTAAGCGCCTCCGCATAACCGCCGTTGCAATCGACCCCAGGAAACATGCCATTTTCACCGTGCATGTCGTGCCCCCGCCGGCATGCCAAACATGTACCACCAGTTATTTTCGGGTGCACAATCACAGGGTCACCCTTTTTGAGCCCCTCAACTTCACTCCCGACGTCTTCAATCCAGCCAGCGTTTTCATGACCCATTATGAGCGGTAGGAGCGTGCGATCGGCATCAGTCGCCTCGCGCCAAACACCTTCTATGATGTGCAAATCAGTCCGGCAAACGCCGGCACCGCCGATACGGACAATAACATCGCTGGCTTTCTCAATTTTAGGATCCGGAACATTTTCCAAGTCAACCCAAGACGGTGCTGTCAGGTGATCGTCATATTGTTTTAGAACTTGCGCGCGCATGATTAGCCTTCCAATCTCTCTGCCTACTTCTTGGTAAAACCTCAACAAGCTGAAGCTTTCCAGCAAGATTAAAAAGTGTTCAGTTCTGGTCATGATAGCCCGAAAACTGTTCACTTTATGAACACTAAGCAAATTTGCAGTTTAGAGAGAAAAGTCCTAGGTTTTACACTAGGAGAAAAAAATGACCCCATTTAATGGCAACTTGGGCGGCGATCAAGCCGATCAATTAGCTCAAACCGCGCTTGGCACAGAAATTGAAATCTCACAGGCTTCGCTCGCAGACAGTTGGAAGCGCAGCTCGTCTTTTGGTTTAGATCCAAATGGCAAACCAGTAGACGCCGTGATATCTGAAACTGAACTTTATCAATCAAACCAAAAAAATGAATACATCACACAGTTCGTAATGCCTGAGCTGGAGCTTTTATATAATCAAATCGCCGGCACAAACTTTATGGTAGCCTACGCAGATAGTGAAGGCGTTGTCATAAATGCTCTGCGGGACGAAGACTTCAAAAACAGCGATGCCGGCAAAGCAGTTATTCCAGGGTCTATCTGGACTGAGCAATATCGTGGTACAAACGCCTTAGGCTTGTGCTTACATACGGGCTCCTCACAGATCGTAGCTGGACGCGAGCATTTTTTTCACAAACTTGGCAATTTGTCTTGCTTCGCAGCACCAATTTACAACCCTAATAATGAAATTGTGGGAATGATTGATGCGACATCTGATGCATCATCACGGCAACACCACACTCTTGCATTAGTTAAATTGGCTTGCAAAAATGTTGAAAATCGCTTGTTTACCGATGCGTTTGAACACTCATTAATTATTAGTTTTCACGCGCGACACGAATATCTTGGGACTACAAGCGCTGCATTATTAGCCATAGACGAGCATGGGTTTATTGATGGTGCGAACACCAACGCAAAAATGATGTTAAACGGCTTAAACCTGTCTCATAAACGCCATTTTGGCGATATTTTCTCTATTCCATTTTCGAACATAGTTAACCGGCTCTCTTCAAATGAGATTATACGCATCCATGATGTCATGGGATCTGCCGTGTTCATGGCGATGAAAGAAAGCACGACAAAACGCATTGTGGATATGGATTTACAAAGTCGCTCAAAGGCGCCCAACATAAAATTGCTACCGCAGGTTTCTCAGGCCGACAAAAAAGACCCCGAAAACGTAAAAATCAAGCGGAGTTACATAGCGGAAGATGCCGGTTTAAAACGACATTTACTGATGGCTAAAAATGCTCTGAAATACGAGCTTCCCGTGTTTATTGAAGGTGCCCGTGGTTCTGGTAAGAAAGCTACAGCGGCCGAATTGCACAGACTTCTTTTCTGCGAACAGCCCTTTGTCGAAATAAAATGTAATCTATTAACGGCAGAGAATTACGAGGAAATGTTGTTTGGAGAGGCGGGCAGGCTGGCCTATTTTCAACCGTCATCCTCAATTTATTCTGCAAGCCTCTTAGATAAGGCGCGTAATGGGAGCCTGTTTTTAAACGGTATCGAAGCGCTGCCGATCGTGGCACAAAAAGCTCTCATACAAGTCCTGGAAGAACGCCAAGAAGCGCAAATTGACCAGGGCAAAACTGAAATTTCTGCTGTATTCTCCTCAAGCCGCTTATCGTTCGCAGAGTTAAAAGCCAGTGAAGATTTAGACCCAGTCTTTCTGGAAGCGCTACAGGGGTCGCAAGTTGTTCTGCCACATCTTTCACAAAGGTTAGACTTTCGGCTGTTAGCAACAGAGCTCTTACACCAGGTTTCGCCCTCTCATAAGTTTTCCAAATCGGCTTTGGATGCTTTACAAAAACGCGACTGGCCGGGCCAGGTAAAACAACTTAAGCGAACCATTCAAATGTTAATTGCTAATGCGGAGGGACCAATCATCCGCGCTGAGGCTATCTCAGGAGGCACTCAACTTAAATCCGAGGAGTTAACACCATGCATGGCATGTTCCTATTCCCCTGTGCGCAAAGAAAGCTGCGTTTTAATCAAAAAAACATGGCTTGAAACGGGCGGGAATGTGAGCCTTGTGTCACGCAGATTGGGTGTATCACGGACCACAATTTATAAACATCTCAGCAGCGAATAATCTCTAATGGTGCTGCCAAACCCATAAAGCTGCATCAGCGTGTTGGTCTCGCCCGGCTCTAATCGCTCGACAATTCGCGCCAACAAGCGCCAGTGGCGGCCGAGTTGCAGTTATTTTGACTTTAGCGATCAAACCAACCTGCCCCGTGCAGACACTGGAATTGCCTCTATAATGGTATCACCTCGAACCGCCACCAGTTGATCCACCATATTCACAGTGACGCAGACGTGGTTCGGGATGACACGCAAGATATCGCCAACCGCTGGCTTGATATTACAACGCGACAGATCAAGGAAACCGTGCTCTTCAGCAAATTTATGGATGCGCGCTTTCGGATGCTCAAGGATCAACCCATACCCGTCTAGACCGCCAGTATCAGATGTCAGTGTTTTGGAGCCTGCGTCCAGAATGCCGCGGTCCTCACCCCCGCGGCTAACCACACTTGTAAAAACTTGGAGGGCGCAATCGCTTTGCTTTGCAAACCCAGCTTCGATCATCATACGATCATTGAAAATACAGGTGCCTGCCCGATGTTCAGTTGCGCCTAACAGATTGCCAATATTGGCAAAGTTCGGAGTTCCTCCAGTGGAAATAATTCCGTGGCTCATACCGAGCGCCGCCAGTCCCTGGGTCATTTTATCCAGAAATATCTGCGTCTGAAGCCAAGTGTCTAACGCCGGGTAAAAGAGCAGGCCAGCAAAGTCGAGCATTGGATCATTGTTAATGATTTGGGCCAATGCGAGTGCTTCACCTGGCATTTCAACCCCCGCACGTTTTTGCCCCGTGTCACATTCAATCATCACATCAAAAGGTCTGCCAGCCTCACGCGCAGCATTAGAATAGGCTTCAAGCACAACGGGATTATCTGCGCAGACCTTGAGAGCAAGACGCCGTTGTAAAGCTGCCAACCGACCCGAACGCGCCGCTCCCAACAGATTGGTTGCGACAATGATATCGGTGATGCCTGCATCCGCCATCACTTCGGCCTCACCAAGCTTTTGGCAGGTAATCCCACACGCGCCAGCCTCGATCTGCATCTTTGCCAAAAGTGGTGATTTATGGGTTTTGATATGCGGACGGTTTGCCACCCCAGCCGCATCACATAAGTTTTGAGCGCGTTGAATATTACGCTCAACGACATCAAGATCGATAATCAGACAGGGCGTACCAAAATTCTTGATAACCTCCGCCTTCAGTCTGTTTATCGCATCAGTCATTCTGTTCAGCCCAATTCAGGTACGCTTCAGCCAGCACAATCGGATCGTATCTTGTCGGCACTGTCAAAGCGGTGTTCTCAGTCCAGATGTTTTTCATCTTAGCGATCCATTGCTATGCGATCAGACTAACGATGACTACGGTCCGATTGCCAGCACAAATTTCACCCCTGCGGTCCATACTTGACGCCTCACAACCAGAGCAGTGGCGCGATTCAGCTTGAAATTTGCGTCCGCGTTAATCCAGTGATGCTCGCCATACGAACCGCATCACGACGAAACGTCTCTGGGTATCTCTTTGCCAATCTTTATCTCTTTCATAACAAATATTGCGCGAAAGAGACAGGAACTCATCCGCCACAAATTCAACCTGCCCTCATCCTAGTTTACTCTGACAATCTTTAGGTTTTTATTATTGGCGTATCGAATTTTCCCAATTGCGCAAGAAGGCTTGTCGCTTCAAACGATCCAAAAACACCAACAATCCCGGGCCCAACCGAATGGGACGCAGCGCCTTTTGTTTCTCAGATGCGCCCTCAAAAACCGGCGGCAAGCCAGTTGTTTCGGCCAAGCTTTCTTGCGTGGGTTTGGATAATAGAAAATCTATCATGCGCCCAGCAACATCCGGATTTTGCGCATTTCGCGGAATAAATGCGGTGCGCATCATCACCGTCACATAATCTTGCATTGGCACAATCGTGATGCCCGGTTCATACGCCAGCCGATTTTCCGCATAAGAGCCCAGCACATTATAAGCCAGCGCCAAACGACCTTGGTAAACGTCGTCAATCATAGCCCCGGAACAACAATAGAGCCGAGTGTTAAGACGGCCCATCACCTCAGTCAAACGCCAAAAACTGTCTGTATTGCGGCTGTCTTGTGTCGCAAATAAATACCCAAGACCCGAGGTGCGCACATCATAAGTTCCGATGCGTTGATCGAAAATCTCTGGGTGCGCGCGCAGCAAATCAATTAGCTGCTCGCGGTTTTTCGGGATCTCCAATCCGGCAAAATGCGCGTCCGAAATCACCAAAGCCGCAGGCTCTTGGGTGAAAGAAAACAGCTGGTCCTGCCATTGAGCCCAGGCCGGAAGTTGCGCCGTTTGGGGCGAAATATACTGTTGTGCAAAACCGTCATTGGCCAATTTGGTTTGCAGATCCATGGCGGATGAAATTACCAGATCAAAAGGCGCGCCCTCGTCATAAATTGCAGCCATTACCTCAGTGCTACTGGCTACAGTATAATCGACCGTGATCCTTTGGTTGATGGATTGAAACCTACGGATCAATGGATCAAAAGCGGCGATATCGGCGGTCGAGATTACCTTTATGGTTTGCGTGGGCATAGGGGCCGCGTAAATCCGGTGATCCTCGATCTCAAAAGCAAAACTTGCGTTAAAACCTGTCAAAATTAGACCAATGGCAAATAAAGTGACACGCATGCGCCGCCTCCTTCGGGGTCTGTGTGGTTGGTAATTTCGACATACCCGCCATGGGCACGGGCAACCTCGTCCACAATGGTCAAACCGAGACCAGAACCAACAATGTCATGGACGTTTGTGCCGCGTTTAAAACGCTGTAAATGGTCGCTCAGATTGGCCCCGGCAAATCCACGGCCTTGATCGGCAATACTGAGGATGTGGTAATGGGCATCCCAAGCGAGGGTCACCGTGATGTCACTGTCAGCGGGTGAATATTTTATCGCGTTGTCCAAGATATTTCGTAATGCGTTTTGCAACAAAATCGGATCACAATCAAAATCGAAATCACCGCCCTGATCCTGCGTTATTATTGAAATATCCTTAAGTTCCGCCGTGGGCGATAGGCGCTCAACGGTTTCTGCCATCAATTTGCGTAAATCTATCAACTCAGTTTGAAACTGATCGGCGCGGAAATTCACCATCGCATGATCCAGCAGTTGCCCCGCTGACCGCGAGCTTTCATCAATGGCGCGGATCATTTCCCGTAAGGCGGTTTTGTTTTTGGATTTTTCCAATCCGCGGTGGATCACTTCGGCCTGTGTGCGCACCGTCGCCAAAGGCGTGCGCACGCGATGCGCGGCTTCGACGATGAAATCCTCAGATTGGGTAAGGCTGGATTTTAGCCGCTCGATCAACGAATTTAGCGCGGTGATCAAGGGTACTAATTCCGCCGGTGCCTGTGTTTGAACCGCGCGCAGATCGCTCGGTCCGCGGCGGGTCACAGCACCGGCCACACGATTAAGCGGGGCAAGCGCACTGTGAGCCGCCCATAGGCTAAGCCCAGCCGCAACAAAGAAAAAGGCGATGCCAATGGCCACCGCCAAAAGCGTGATCCGCGACGATATTTGTACCAGCCCAAGACGCGTCTGCGCCACGACGATGCGCACCAGTGCCTGGTGGCTTTGGCTGCTAACAATGCGTGTCACAACCACGGCGCGGACCTGTTCACCTCGATACTCAAAAGTGGAAAATTCCGGCTGTTTTGGCACGCTCAGCGCCGCTTTAGCCACCAGATCTTCATAGCCGGTCAAGGTTTCACCATCCACCAAGACACGATAAAACACACGATCTTCGCTAATTGTGCCCAACATGGACAACGCCGAATACGGCAATTCAAGCCGCACCTGTCCGCCCTCGGTAAAAAGTGCATCGGCAATCGACGTCGCTGAAGCCGCCAAAATATTGTCCTGCGTATCAGCCGCCGCACGTTCGGCCACGCCACGTACGATCACGAACAATACCAGCGACAATAGCAAGGCAATTAGCGACAATTGGATCACCAAACGCCGTTGCATAGACCCTTTTGGCAGCAGTTTCGTCATGGCCTTGCGACCAAACGGTAACCCAAGCTGCGCACTGTTTCTATTTCCGCGCCCGTACCCGCCAGCTTTTTGCGAAGCCGCCCGACATAGACCTCGATCGCATTTTCAGAGACATCCTCAGACAGCGAAAACATACGGTCCATAAGATGGTTCTTGGAAAAAATTTGGGCAGGTGCGGCAAAAAATATCTCAACCAGCCGTAATTCGCGGTTTCGAAGATTTTGACTGGTGTCATTGGCCGTCAAAGTGGCCTCTTGCGGATCTAAAATCACACCGGCGAACTCTAACCGATTCTGCGCCGCCCCACCTTGCCGACGCAAAACAGCGCGACATCGTGCTTCTAATTCGGCGAAATCAAAAGGTTTCGTGACGTAATCATCGGCGCCCAAATCCAACAATGTTATGCGATCCGAAACTTGCGAGCGGGCTGTCAAAACGATGACGGGCGTTTTGTTTTTGGCCTGCCTATGCCGCGCCAAAAAATCGCGACCATCGCCATCTGGCAACATAATATCAAGCAAAATCAGATCATAATCTGTTGTATCGACAAAGGCACTGGCATCATTCAGTCCAGTGGCGTGATCCACCGCGTGACCATCCAATGCAAAACGCTCGCAGACGGCACGAGCCAGTTGGGCACTATCTTCTACCAACAGAAATCGCATCAACTTCCACTTTCGTTCTTCATGACAGGTTGCTGTCAGCTTTACTGGTTCTGCTAGCATAATGTGCGGGGTACCCCGCCTATGTCAAATGGGAGGAACTAATGACAAATCGCTTTTTCAAGGCGCTAGCAACCAGCGCTGCCGTTACTGTTGGTGTGGCCTCTGCTGCATCCGCGGCTGAATGTATCGCCCCAGCAAACCCAGGTGGTGGTTGGGATTTCACATGCCGTCAAATCGGCAAAATCATGTATGATATCGGAGCTGTTGATAAACCAATTCAAGTTACCAATATGCCAGGTGCCGGCGGCGGCTTGGCCTTCAACACAGTTGTAAACGAGCGCGGCGACGACGCCGATCTCATCGTCGCGGCATCCTCCGCTACAACAACACGTCTGGCACAAAATGCTTATGCTGGTCGAACGGCTGGCGAGGTTCGCTTTGTGGGTGCCATCGGTGCCGATCCCGGCATCATCGCAGTTGCGGCTGACAGCCCCTATAATTCGTTGACAGATCTGGTGGAGGCAATCCTTGCTGATCCAAGCTCTGTTGCCTTTGCTGGCGGTTCTGCGGTTGGTGGCTTTGATCACTTGAAGCCGTTGATGGTTCTGAAAGAAGCCGGTTTCACCGACATCACCAAAGTTAAATATATCGGTGTCGATGGTGGTGCAGATGCGATCACACAAACAGTTGGAGGCTTTACCCAAGCGATGACTGGCGACATGTCAGAAGTTGTATCGTTCTTGGCCAATGGTGACATCCGTGTCATTGCAGTCCTCACAGACGAGCGCGTGCCGGGTTTTGAAGACATCCCGACAGCAACTGAACAAGGTTACCCGGTTGTGGCTGTGAACTGGCGTGGTCTTTATGTGCCAAAGGGCGTGTCAGACGATACATTCAATTCGTGGGCTGACAAATTGCAAATGGTTGCAGACAGCGCGGAATGGAAAGAAGCTATGGCCGCAAATGGTTTAGCGCCATTCACCAAAGTTGGTGGCAACTTCCAAGGCTATGTTGACGGCCTGGTGGCCGATATCAACGCCATGTCAAAAGAACTGGGAGTTATCCAGTAATGGCCTCTGACCGAATTTTTGGTTTGGTCACTCTGATCACGGCGGTCGCCTACATAGCGGCCGCCACTCAGATTCAAACAAACTTTTTCTCAGGCCAGTACTTGCCTAAACTATTTCCTATCATGATTGGCACCGTGGCGGCGATTGCCTCACTGGTGATGATTTTCAAACCAGACCCAGAGCCTGAATGGCCAGCATCCAGTGCTTGGATAAATATGGCCATAGCTGTTGTCGTTCTCGCACTCTATTCCGTTTTGCTGAAACCTCTGGGTTTCATTCTACCAACGGCATTTGCGGCAGGCATCATCAGCTATCAAATTTTTCCGCGCAAGTTACCCGCCCTATGTTCCGGTGTGGGCTTGTCGCTAGGATTATTCGTCTTGTTCAAGTTCCTCTTAGGCCTTGGCAATATCGTAGCATACCGCATTCCAACCCCCGCAAAACTGTGGGAAGCAATTTCAACTCTCATTCCATTTGTGGGGCACTAACGTGGATATTCTTGCCGATCTTGCACTTGGTTTTAGCGTTGCATTGTCACCTTACACGCTGTTGCTGGCTGTCTGTGGCTGTTTTCTTGGCACGGTCATCGGCGCATTGCCGGGCCTTGGCCCATCTAATGGCGTGGCGATCCTTATTCCAATCACCTTTACCCTCGGCCTTGATGCCACAAGTGCCTTAGTTTTAATGACTTCCGTTTATTACGGCGCCATGTATGGAGGGCGAATTTCATCGATTTTGTTGAACATCCCGGGCGATGAACCGGCCTTGATGACAACACTTGATGGGTATCCCATGGCCAAAGCGGGTCGCGCAGGGGACGCATTGGTATTATCCGGCGTTGCCTCATTTGTAGGGGCGCTCCTGGCCACAATCGGGCTGATGCTTTTGGCCCCATCACTCGCGCGTGTCGCTTTTTTATTCGGCCCCGCTGAATATTTTGCGCTTTACTTATTGGCCTTCTGCACCCTTGGCGGCATGGCATCAAACAATCAGGCCAAATCAGCAATTGCCGCTTGTTTGGGCCTAGGCATCGCGATGATCGGTGTCGATGCCTCATCCGGTTTGCCGCGCCTTACAGGTGGCAATTTGCACCTTTATGACGGTGTTGATTTTCTTGTCGCCATCGTCGGCTTATTTGCAATTTCAGAGGTCTTCGTGTTCATCGAAAGCCACGGCAGAGGGTCGTCCATCGGTATCAAACTGGACAAAGTGCGCATCCCTTGGGCAGATATCTTTTCCACCAAATGGACGATGCTGCGCGCTTCTGGCGTTGGCTTCATTGCCGGCATCCTGCCCGGCGCGGGTGCCTCACTTGGATCGTTCTTGGCCTATATGACGGAAAAATCCATAGCCGGTGAAAAAGGCCGCTTTGGCACCGGTGTGCCCAAAGGCATCGCCGCACCAGAGGCAGGAAACAATGCCGCCGCTGGTGGTGCCTTAGTGCCAATGCTGACCTTGGGTGTGCCAGGTTCAGGCACCACCGCAGTTTTGTTAGCACTGTTGATGACGTTAAATATTACTCCCGGACCTACGTTGTTCACCGAACGGCCCGAAGTAGTTTGGGGCCTAATTGCATCATTGTTAATCGCAAACTTTGTCTTGCTGTTGATGAATGTGCCCATGGTCAAAATTTTCGTCAAAATCCTAACAGTTCCCGCATGGGTTCTGTTACCCGGCGTAACCATGGTGTCATTCGTAGGTATTTATTCCCTGTCGGGCAGTTACTTTGATCTGCTGATGATGGTGGGGTTTGGCATGCTGGGATACATCTTGCGCAAGCTGGATATCCCGACGGTGCCAGTGATCTTAGGCATTCTTCTTGGTGGTCATATGGAAAACGCTCTGCGTCGTGCAATGACATTGTCCGATGGGGATGTCATGTATTTGTTCAGTTCGCCCATTGCGATTGGTTTTTGGATCGCGGCGATTTCAGGCTTTGTCGCGCCGATGTTTTTGCGTAAAATTCTGACAAAGCCCCAAGCTGTGAAGGATTAATATGACAACACGCGTTTTGATCCCCTCCGGCGCCCTTGGCCTGAACTATGACCAAGTGGCGCTGGACCGTGGCATCGCGATGAACCCTGACATCATTGCGATCGACGGCGGATCAACCGACAGTGGCCCCGCCTATCTGGGCCGCGGCGTGTCAAAATATTCACGCGCATCCACAAAGATCGAATGGCGCGGCTTGATGGAAGCACGCGCAAAGGCGGGTGTGCCATTGGTTATAGGCACATCTGGCACTTGTGGGGCCGACGATGCGGTCGATTGGATGCTCGATATTACGCGCGAAATCGCCGCCAATCTGCGGCAAAATTTGAAAATTGCAGTGCTGCGCTGTTCCCAAGATACAGCGGTGATGCGCACAGCCTTTTGCGATGGTCGCATCACCCCCCTGCCCGCCGCGCCAAAAGTTTCCACGCAGGATTTTACCAGCTGCACCAATATCGTAGCACTAGCTGGCGCGGAGCAAATCGCCGCAGCACTCGAAACTGGCGCCGACATCATCATCGCTGGTCGCACCACAGATACGGCCATTATTGCCGCCTTGCCCATCATGCGAGGGGATGATGCGGGGGCGGCTTGGCATGGGGCTAAAATCGGCGAATGCGGCGCGCTCTGCGCCTCTAACCCGCAATCAGGCGTCGTTATGATAGAATTTGACAATGACGGTTTTACCGTGATCCCGCTGGCCGATGGCGCGCATGCCACGCCCCATACGGTTTCGGCACATATGCTTTATGAAAATTCTGATCCGTTTATCCTGCATGAACCGGGCGGGCATCTGGATGTAACAAAGGCCATCTATGCTGCGATTGACGATACCCGCGTGCGCGTCACAGGTTCAAAATGGGTGCCGTCAGATCGTTACACCGTCAAACTAGAGGGCGCGCGACCTGCGGGGTTTCAATGCGTGTTGATGTGCCTGCTGCGCGATGCACATTATGTAAAAAATGCGCAGATTTGGGCCGATGACATCCTCTGCAAATGCCGCAGCAAGGTGATCACGCGGCTTGGCTTGGCCCCAGAGGAATTTGAAATAGAGCTACGACTGATGGGCCAGAACGCCAGTTTTGGCACATTGGAAACCCACGCGGCACACCCCCATGAAATAGGCGTGTTGGCGATTGTCACTGCAAAATCCAACGCATTGGCCATGGAAATCGGCCAATTCTTGAACCCCTATTTGCTGCATCATCCCCTGACCCAGGCTGAGGAACAGCCCACCTTCGCCTTTCCATTTTCACCGGCTGAAATTTCCCGTGGCCAAACCTATGAGTTTTGCCTCAATCACGTGCTGACGCTGGATGATCCAATGAGCGCCTTTCGACTGGAGCAGATAGAAATTGGCTAATCTTGGTGACATAGTACAAAAAATACGATCCAAAAATGCCGGCCCATTTTGGTTAACAGTCGATATATTTTGCGGCACAGCGGATGCCTATGAACATGTAATTGCAAAACTGCCGAGCGCTGCTGTTGCCAAAGCCTTTGGTATGAACACCCAAGACATCAAGCGTTTTGACATTGCCGACTTACATGTGGTGAAATTCAGCCTGCCCCGCCCCCATGTGCAAGGTTCAACCCTTGATCCTGACATGCACGGCGCCTCTTGGGCGGCATTGCTGGCCGAGTTGCCGCTCGAAGCGTGACGTCATTTAAGTATCTGAACCGGCGGATCTGTCAGACAAATAGGAACTCACATCAGATGGCACCCTTGGATGGCTTAAAATTTTGCTCTGTTTGTAAAAGCAAGCCAGTCTTTGCGCAGTGATTGAACACCGCCCTTGTGTCTTGAAAATTGATAGATCATTTTAGCCCAATGATTAAAACGAAACTGATCTCACTGCTGATACTCCTATCGGCCTGGACCTCTGCCTGTGCCTCTGCCTGTGCCGATCAGATTGATTTTTCTGAAGGTTGGAGTGAACAGCGCTTTTCTTTATTTTCCAGCAATGAATTTGAGCCAAACGGCGAAACCTTGCATATCCGTTCGGATGGGACCGTCTCCATGTTCTGGAGCCGCCTGCCTCCCGCGCTCTGGGACAGCACTCAGGCCGTTTGGGATTGGGAGGTCATCTCCTCGGTGCCGCCCACAGATCTCACAGTTAAAGGCGGTGATGATCGCAATCTATCGGTTTACTTTGTGTTCATGCCAGAGACCTCTCTGCCAAAGCCACAGGCAAAACTCACAGATTTATTGGGCAATACCCGTGCGCGGGTGTTGATGTATATTTGGGGTGGAGATCACCGGCGCGGAGAAATATTGCCGACACCATATTTAAATGAGCTCGGCAGAAGCCTGATTTTGCAACCCGCCAGCACCGGACAGGCACGCGAGCGGGTCAACCTCACTACCGATTTCCAACGCGCCTTTGGGACAGGGCCAACACGCCTCATCGGCATTGCCGTTTCCGCAGACAGTGATGACACCAACACAAAGATTGACGCACGCATCTCGAATATGCGCATCGAAAAAGCGCCCTGAGCTGGCCTCAGAACAGAACTGGGGCCAAATCTGGGGCCGGATCTTCCGGTCCATTGCCATCCGCGAGCGTGACCAGACCAAAGCCACCACGAGCCACGCGCGACACCTGCGATAAAATCAATGCGCCTATGGACAGAGATCAGCCTGGGTTTTGTGCCAAAAACTCTTTCATGCGCGTCAGGGCACGGGTGATGTTCTCTTGGCTATTGGCATAGGAGATACGAATGTACCCCTCCCCTAGCGTGCCAAAATCCGGCCCACCAATCGTCGCCACACCGGTTTGCTCAAGCAGTTCACTGGCCAAGGCCTTCGCTTTCCAGCCGGTTTGCGACACATTGGGAAAGGCGTAAAAGGCACCCTTCGGCGTGATGCAAGAAACTCCGGGGATGTCATTGAGTTGAGTGACCACCATTTTGCGCCGTGCATCGAACTGCGCCACCATCTCGCCCACTGCGGACTGCGGACCTGTTAACGCCTCCAACGCTGCATATTGCGCCGGCGCATTGACGCAGGACCAAGCGTTGACGGCCAATTTCCGGGCCATATTGTACAACCTGTCTGGCCAAATCGAATAGCCCAAACGCCAGCCCGTCATCGCATAAGTCTTTGACCAGCCATTGAGCACAATCAACCGATCGCGGATCTCCGGATAGCTCAACAGGCTGACATGTTGCTCACCATCATAGAGCATTTGGTCATAAATTTCGTCAGATAGGATCGCAACATCTGGATATGCCGCAAGACCTGCCACCAATTTATCAATTTCCGCCTTCGGCGTGATGCCGCCACAGGGATTGGCCGGGGAGTTTAAGATGATCAACCGTGTTTTGGGCCCGATCAGCTTCAAGGTCTCCTCCGCAGAAAACGCAAAGCCATTTTCCTCGCGGATCGGAATGGCAACGGGCGTGGCACCGGTATATTCAATCATCGAGCGATAGATTGGGAAGCCTGGATCAGGATACAATATCTCACCACCTGGTTCGCCAAACATCAAGATCGCAGTGAACATGGTCACCTTCCCCCCCGGCACGACCAATACATTGGCCGGGCTCACCTCTGTGTTATACCTGCGGTGAAGGTCCGCACTGACCGCCTCGCGCAGCGGCAATATTCCAGTCGCATCCGTATAGCCATGATGCCCATCGCGCAGAGCTTTAACCGCCGCTTCAACGATATTTTCAGGCGTCAGAAAATCCGGTTGACCGATCCCAAGGTTGATCACATCCATACCACCGGCGGCCAAAACCCCAGCACGGCCCAAAACGGCGAATGCATTTTCTTCACCAATTCGATCGAAATTTGAAACTGTCTTCATGTTGAACCCTTTATGTCCCTTGGCCTGATATACGGTCGGACCGCTTTGTCAGCAAGAATGCGATTGCAAAGGCGCTAATGTCCAGCGCCTAAGTGCGCCATTCATGCATAAAAGCGCACATCAATTGTTTGGGGCACATCTGCCGCCAGGCCCAGGGGTTTGCCCATCTCCCATGGTCTTCGCCACGGGCCAGATGCCCCTGAGCGGTTGCAACAACTTGGCAGGTCACAACCGCAAGCCTGATAGGGCGGGACTTTCCCCCGCGCGACTGAGACAAAAAGCGCTCTGGCCCTCGATACATGCTTTAAGATGCAGCGGCGCCTTGGCCCGCACGGCGTCCGAAAACTGCACCAGAGGTCAAACCGGACCCACCTGGATAGCCAGCATAGAAAACACCGCCCAGAATTTCGCCACAGGCGAATAGCCCATTGATGACATCCGCGTCATCTGTGAGCACCCGACCCTCCGCATCGACCTTCAAACCGTCATAGGTGAATGTAATGCCCCCGGTGACCGGATAGGCATAGAATGGCGCTTGATCCAGCGTTTGTGCCCAATTGGATTTTGGCGGATGAAGACCGACGGTGGCCTTGCCATCCAAAATCGTAGGATCAAAAACCCGCGTTTGGTCCACAGCGGCGTTATAGTGGTCTAAGGTTTCCCCAGTGGCCGCCTGATCCACACCGCTCATCTGCGCGATCAGATCATCAAGCTGATCGGCTTTAACAAAATGCGCATCTTCAAACCGATACTCATCATAGAGCAGATCATAGGTTTTGCTGTCAAAAACCTGCCAAGCAAATTGGCCGGGCTGTTCTAGGATGGCCGCGCCGTATTGCGCATAGGTGTAATTGCGGAAATTGGCACCTTCGTCGACAAAACGTGCGCCATGGGCATTGAGCATGACCCCTAGGAAATAAGATATCTTGCGATAATTCTTTCGCGTGCCCGGCGGCAAGTCAAGATTCCCAAAATCGGGCATATGCGGATCCATTGGCGTTGCATGACAGCCTGAATAAAGCCCGTAATTCGCCGCGCCCAGCTCGAGCGCCATGAGCAGACCATCACCCGTAATATGCGGGGTCCCGCGCACCTTCGCCGCTTCCCAATTCTCGCCCATATGTTTCACCCGCAGCGCGGCATTTCCAGTTCCAACAACGATAACAGATTTTGACATTGGCTTTTCCATTCTAATACATTATTGTATCCAAGTGGATACAATTTAGGTTTCTTTAAAATGACCCAAACAGAATTGCAAGATATGTCCCAAGGAGAGGCTGCCTATTACCGGTTATATGAGGCGATACGCGCAGGCGATTTTCGACCCGGCGACAGATTGCGCGAGATTGAAGTGGCCAAGAGAATGGCCTTGTCGCGCACGCCCGTCCGAGAAGCCCTACGCAAACTGGAAAGTGACGGAATCGTTGAGCATCGGCCACGTTTAGGCGCAGTGATCCGCACATTGAGCCCTTCCGAGGTTGTTGAACTTTACGAAATGCGGCTTGTTCTTGAGCGCACAGCGGCACAGATGGCTGCAAAACATGCCAATGGCGCGGAGATCGACATACTCAATGACATAAATGATCAAATTGCAGCGCTCAGCAATGAGACGCAACAAGCCGCAGCCTTAAATCAAGATTTCCATCACCGTATATATCTGGCCAGTCGGAACCGCTTTTTATTGGCCTCAGCCCGGGGGCTCAACAATGCGCTCATGCTGCTGGGGCCCACGACATTGGACGATGAGGCGCGGATTAAAGCTGTAAGCGCCCAACATGCTCGGATTATAGAGGCTATCCGCGCCGGCGATCAAACCGCGGCTGGCGATACGGCAGAGGCCCATTTGCAAACCTCTTTGCGCCACAGGCTCAAGGGGATGGACCGATGAGCGCGCATATCTATGCCTTTGCAGTGGCCGGCCTTGGGGTTTTGGCATTCAAGATAGTGCAGCTCCCACTACCTTGGCTTTTGGGGCCAATCTTTGCCTGTTTGATCGCCGCATTGCTCGGCGTGCCTATGAGGGGCGTCAAAGTGATCAATGAGGCCATGCGCAGCATTCTCGGCATAGCCGTCGGTGCCACATTCTCTCTCACATTGCTGATCTCAATGGGCGCTATGTGGCCAACCCTTTTGTTGATCCCGGTGATGACCACTTGCATCGGACTCCTTGGCGTTTTTTATTTTCAGCGTTTATGGGGGTTTGATTTTGCCACCAGCTATTATTCCGCAATGCCCGGCGGCCTCCAGGATATGCTCGTTTTTGGTGAGGAGGCCGGTGGCAATGTACGCAGGCTTGCGCTGATCCACGCCACGCGGGTGCTCGTCATTGTTGTGACCCTGCCCTTTTTACTGGCCTGGGTTTGGGACGCAGATCTTAGCAACCCCCCGGGCGCTCCAGCGGCCAGCATTGCACTCTCACAGCTTGGATGGATGATTTTTTGCGGGCTGGTTGGCTGGCTGCTTGCAAAACGTGCCGGCATGTTCGGAGCTTCCATCCTCGGGCCACTTTTGCTGGCGGCGCTCTTATCGCTTACCGGCGTCTTGCAACATCGCCCCCCTTCAGAAGCCATATGGGCGGCGCAGTTTTTCATCGGAATGAGCGTTGGATGCAAATACGCCGGCGTCACAATGGCGGAAATTCAAAAGGATGTAACCGCCGGGCTTGGATTTTGCGTTCTGCTTTTGCTGTTGGCGATGATCTTTGCCGAAATCATCCACCTGGCTGGCCTGGCGCCGCCTTTAGAGACCGTTCTGGCCTTCGCACCGGGCGGACAAGCCGAAATGACCGTGCTCGCCCTTGTTGTTGGAGCAGATATGGCCTTTGTCGTGGCCCATCATGTCTTGCGAATATTTATCGTGATTTTAGGTGCACCGCTCTTCGCGCGATTGTTCGGCCCTAAATCTGGCGACGACAAGCCATAATTTTGTGCGCAATGCGCCCAATCACTCCCGCGAGACGCTTATCACTGATAGGCCTCTGGATTGATCATATGCGTGGGTACCCCAGCGGCATAGGCATTGATTTGGTCAAAAATGTCAGAAAACTGCATCTTAAATTCATCTTCTGTCATAAAGCCGATATGCGGTGTGGCCAGAACATTCGGATGCGTAAAAAGAATATTTTCGCGATCTAAAAGGGGTTCGTGATCGAACACATCTACGGCGGCGTGAAGCTGGCCCTTGGCAATTTCCGCCTCCAAGGCACCGGGGGCCACAAGTCCAGAGCGCGACGTGTTTACGAACAGAGCGCGCGGCTGCATCTGTGCAAGATCCTCGGCGGTAATCAAGCCGCGGGTCTCGGGTTTCAATCGGACATGCAGGCTGACAATATCGGCCTCTTTAAAAAAGGCCTCGCGAGAAACGGCCACAGTTTCCCCAGCCGCAGCGGCCCGCGCGCGCCCGCCTCTGAGCCCCACCACTGCACCTTGAGCCCCATCGCTTTGGCATAGGCTGCAACAGCTCTTGCAATCCGCCCATATCCATAAAGCCCCAATGTTCTGCCGCGCAGGGTTCTGCCGACCCCCGATTGCCATTGACCCGCTTTGATAAAGGTCATCTGCTGCGGGATTTGCCGATAACTGGCTAAAATCAGCGCCAGCGTGTGCTCGGCGGCAGCATAGGACGGCGTATCTGAATGCATATTGGAACACAGCAAAACGCCATGAGCCGTGCAGGCCGGCGGCGGCCCCAGCAGCGGGCTGGGCCTGGCCATCGCCGCACGCGTGCTGAAAAACCATGGCGGTCAATTGAGTATCCTGCCCTCCGCCCGGGGCGCAGCGATCAAGCTGAGTTTGCCTTTGCCCGGCACATAGCCCTGCGACATGGTACGGTGTGATCGTTGCGTTCTGGCCATGGGTTTCCACTTTCAGTCACTACAGTGCCGGTAACATTTTTGTGGCATTCCTTGTCCCAATCGTTACAGTTTCAGGCGGCATCAATTTCAAATGCCCCGTTCATCACTCTTAAAAAGGCCTGCCAAATGACCGCTATCGCATCAATAGATGTTCGTTTATTTCATATTCCCTTGGCGGAGGTGCTGGTGGATGCCAAACATGGCGACCATCATATTTTTGAGCTCATTACAGCGACCGTCCATCTCGAAGATGGGACTTCCGGCACCGGATATACCTACACAGGTGGCAAAGGGGGACATGCCATCGCCGCAATGATTTCCCATGACTTGACCCCGTTTCTGCTGGGCCAATCCGCGACAGATGTTGAAGGTCTCTATGAGGCGATGCAATGGCACCTACATTATGTGGCGCGCGGCGGCATTGCCTCTTTCGCCATCTCAGCTGTGGATATCGCGCTTTGGGATTTGCGTGGCAAACGCAGCGGCCAAGCGCTTTGGCAAATGGCCGGAGGCGCCGCGCGCTCCTGCAAAGCCTATTGTGGCGGCATTGATCTGGGCTTTCCCCTGCCAAAACTTTTGGACAGTATCCAAGGCTATCTTGACCGCGGTTTTAACGGGGTGAAAATCAAGATTGGTCAACCTGATCTCGCGGAAGATATTGCCCGAATAAAAGCCGTACGCGATCTCATCGGGCCAGATATCACATTCATGGTGGATGCGAATTATTCGATGACCGTCGCAGAAGCAATCACCGCCGCCAAGGCCTTTGCGCCCTACGATATTACATGGTTCGAAGAGCCAATCATCCCGGACAACTATTTGGGCTACGCTGAGATCGGCGCAGCGACGGGAATGCCCCTGGCGATGGGAGAAAACCTGCATACAATTCATGAGTTTGAGCAGGCATTTGCGCAGTCAAACCTGAGCTTCATCCAGCCCGATGCCTCCAATTGCGGCGGCATCACCGGCTTTCTTCAGGTCGCAGCCCTGGCCGAACAAGCCAATGTTCCGATTTGTAGCCATGGCATGCAAGAGCTGCATGTGAGCCTTGTTTCCGGCCAAAAAAACGCAGGCTGGATCGAGGTCCATTCCTTCCCGATAGAGCAATACACTCAGCGCCCGATCGTCGTTGGAAACCACATGGCGCTGGCCCCGGATGCCGCCGGGATCGGCGTAACTTTCGACTGGCAAAAACTTGAGGCAGCGAACCTTTTGGCAGGCTAGTGGATGCACCTCTATGGGGTTGCCAAATCAGCTGGCCGCTGCGCTTTTGCCTCCCAACGCAGCCATTGGGCAGCTGGTGTGAAGAAGCTACAGATTTAGAAGTGACTTGGGATTTATAAAGCCTCTTACAATCGGTGTTTGAGTAAGTTGAAAAGCTTGTATGCCCTAGCTTAGAGACTACGCGCTTGGAGTAGCCCCTTCCGGATAAATGCATCTTTCAACAGGCCCTTGAGTTGGGTATTGAGCCGGTCATTACTCTGCAAAGCCTTAAGCTCATCTTGCGTTAGGCTATAAGGGTCATCCTCCAACTTCATGCGCAGGCTCATGTCGTTCCAAACCGAAGTGATAATTATGCGTTCTTGATCAGTCATAGAAATTTAAACGGCAACACAAGCATCAGTGTTAGCGGGCAGATACATTTATTCCCCGATGCCTAGGAACATCTCACGAATTTCTATGCCGTATATGTTCAATAGCGGTACATGATACTCCAGAACCTGAAATTCATACGCGTTGAAGCGCTGCGCCATCACACTTGTAAGCTCTTATGCTGGCTGCACCTTAAGCGGTCTCTTAATCTGATGGGGCAATGAGTGAACTGTGAAGGTTTTATGCCAAAATTTGAAGCAAACTCATTTTTGAATGTGGTTTAATCGTCCGGTGAGGCCGGCAAAAGGCAAGTTAACGTTGATATAGCTCGTAGCATTAACTCCATTAAAGAGAAGCGCGACATGACGAGGTAAGGCGAGGAAGATCCGAAATGCAAATGAAAATATATATTTGTACATTCACAACACCTGTTGATGCACAGATGTTTAACAGTGTGTTCCATACAAAATGGCCTGAGATGATCGCCTCCATCGAGGGTGCCCGCTTTAGGCTGCTGTAAAATGAAAGCACTCCGACCGTATCAACGGTGGTTTGGGATTTTTTTTAACTCTGAGGTGCAAAAGGAGATAGAAGCACTGATCGAAACTGAGATTTCTAAGTTCACTCAGGCGTTACCGAACCGCCAAGTTCATTATTCAGGTGCTGTTGAGCTTGATTTCATTGGGGGGATTTAAGCAGACATATTTCCTGACGTCAGGAAAACTCTTCACACTCTACAATTCAATATCTGGCCTGAGCAATACCCGGGTGACAGCCAATCTAAGTGCGCTCAAATTCTCCAACATTACTCAAGCTCTGGTTTTGGCACAGGGTAATTTAAAATGCGGCGGCCAATAAAACCACTTTAATCTATATCGTAGTTTTTACCCCTAGGGGATTTTAGCCTTGCTGTGAAACAAATTTCACAAGGGGGTTATTGACCATGTTAGCGGTGATCGAACCGATGACCGAGATTGACAAAACAGCAGCAGATGTAACTCGGGCTTTCGCTGCGGTTGCCACCGGGGTGCAAGGTCTCGCTAGGGCACAATCACCTCCAATCCTCGTTTTGACATGCAACCTATCCAATAGTCAGATTTTAGTCTGACAATTTGGATGTAATTTCAGCCAATGGAGACCCATATGCAAAAGCTATCAATCATTCGGTTTAAACCTAAGCCAGATTGCCTCGATGAATTTGCCGCAAACTTAAGCGCTTACAATGAAACCAAACACCAAGTGTTCCACTTAATGAAATCAGGCGATGAGTTACATGCGATCGTCATACGAGATGCCAATATACTGGCTCAAGATGCCGCCGATGGCGTTAAATTCCTCGATGGCCAGCGGCATCTTCTACAGGAGTTTGACTCCGTGAACAGGCATACAATCCCGTTAAGCGGCGATTTAATACATAGTACCGTGAAATGATTGTGAGCTTGCAGCTCCAAAATGAAAGGAAAATGAACGATGTTATTTATGGTAAAAGTTACGCATGATTATTCAACATGTCAGGCGCACCACCCCACCAAGGCAGATCTATATAAAAATACGTTAGCGAGCTTGGGCGATCACGGCATTAAAGTTCACGGGCAATACTCAAATCGGCTCATCCATACAAACTTTATCATATGTGAAACAGATAGCTTTGAGGCCTTGGATGCAGCCTTTGATCCAATCCTTGAGATGGGTCATTTTGAGGCTACCCCGGTTATGAAGCGGGATTAACCGAGCCTATAACCAGAGCTTAATTCATGTGCGCTTGTCGGTTTTTGGTACCCAAGGCCGGACTCGAACCGGCACGCCTCGCGGCGGGGGATTTTGAATCCCCTGCGTCTACCATTCCGCCACTTGGGCCAATTGATTTCGTTGGATTTTTTACGTTCTTGCTTTCACAATCCCTACTGTTAGGTTGGCTTTACGTCTACTAACGTCTACCAACTTTTGCAGGGGATCATTCGTTCCAGAACATTTAACACAACGAACCTTAGCCAGACCCGATCCAAAAGAAACTGGTAAGCGATACTTCGTGTACGGCTCGAATCCTGTGGGATTACGTATTGAAGTTTCTGCTAAAGGTAAAGCCAGTTATTTTGTGGAAATACGAATAAAAGGTAGAAAAAGTGCAACACGTAAGAAGATAGGCTCGGTTGACCTAATTTCTCTATCAGATGCACAGGCCGAGGCGAAGGCAATGCTTGGCGATGCAGCGAAAGGCATTGATTTTCGGTATTCAGCCCAGGAAGAAGAGATTAAACCAGAAACAGTCGGTTATGCCCTTGCTCCAATATTTTTAGCTGCTTGGGATCTGCGATAATCCTGCCTTTATTAAATATATCCCTTCAAATTTTTGATTTTTTAACATATTTTACAGATAGATGAAATAAAGCTCTAACCAAAGCGCGCAAGATTTTGGCCGGTCTTGGGTGCCGGGCGCTCGGCCGGGCTGGGCAGGTCGCGGGGTCATCTGGGGGCTGATGTCAGGCGTTCAGACTGGGTTTTAACTGGGATTATATCTGGGGTTAAGATCGGGCGCGGGTCACCTGACCTTGCACCCCTTCCCAAGCGGCGGGTGTCAAAGACATGCCCAAAATGCGTTTGGGATTGGTGGGCGGCGGCATCTCAACGCCGCTGAGCGGGCGAAATCCGAATCTTTGGTAATAGGGCGCGTCTCCCACCAGCAGCACCCTGTTCCACCCAAGACCGGGCGCGAGGGCCAGGCTTTCGCGAATCAAATAGCCGCCCAGCCCCTCGCCCTGCCGGGTTGGGTGGACGGCAATCGGCCCAAGCAAGAGCGCCGGGCTCTGCCCAACGCAGACCGGCCAATAGCGAATGGCACCGGCGAGAATCCCATCCCGATCCCGCGCCACCTGTGACAGGGCGGCAATCGGCGGTGTGGCCGCGCGCAACCGGTAGGAAGACAAAGCCTCGCGGCCCGGAGCAAAGCACAGATCATACAGCGCTTCGACTTCCCACCAATCTGCATCTGTCTCGCGGTTTAACTGAAACACCGCCCCGTCCTCTTTCGTTTTGCAACTGGCCTAACACGCGGTTACGCTTGGCGCAAACCCAGAGGAGAGCACATGTTTTATCGTCCCGAAGAGGGTCACGGCCTGCCCCATAATCCGTTTAATGCCATCATTGCCCCGCGGCCCATCGGCTGGATCTCAACGCAGGACGCAGAGGGACGGCGCAACCTGGCGCCCTATTCGTTTTTCAACGCCGTGGCCTATGTGCCGCCGCAGGTGATGTTTGCATCCACCGGCGCAAAAGCCGATCAGGATGGCACGAAAGACAGCGTCAGCAATATCCGCAAAACCGGGGTGTTTTGCGTCAATATTGTTGAATATGCCATGCTGGACGCGATGAATGCCTCCTCGGCAAGTCTTGCAAAGCAAGAAGATGAGTTTGCACATGCAGGGCTCGAGGCGCTGGCTTGTGACACCATCTCAGGGTTTCGCGTTGCCGGCGCGCCCGCCAGCCTCGAGTGTAAGGTCACACAGATCATCACCCTGGCCGGGCCGGCAAATTTTGCCGTCTTCGGAGAAGTGACCGGCGTGCATATGCGTGATGATTGCGTGGTGGATGGCCTGTTTGATGTGAAAAAGTTTAAGCCATTGGCGCGCTTAGGCTACAAAGATTACAGCTTTGTGGATCACAGCTTTACTCTTAGCCGCCCGGACGACTGATCCGGGCGGATGGGGTGCTTAAAGGCCTAATGCCCGGCCGCCAAAATGCCGGTGCGCACACCGTAATCCACCGCGATTTGATAATCAGGGTCATCATCACTGTCGACGATCAAATGCCCGGCCTTGCTCAGGAGGTAATGGCAATCTTTGCTCAAGTGACGCAATTGAATGCGCTTGCCCGCCTCTTCATATTTCAGCGCCAGGGCCTCAATCGCCTGCAGAGCCGATTGATCCGCAACCCGGCTGTCTGCGAAATCGACAACCACCGTATCTGGATCCTCATATGGGGTAAACAGCTCTGAGAACCCCTCGGTGGAGCCAAAGAAAAGCGGACCGCGGATTTTATAGACCTTGGTGCCATCACTCTCAACCGCACGGTTCGCATGGATCCGGGTGGCGTTTTGCCAAGCATAGGCGAGCGCAGAGACAATAACCCCAACCACAACCGCGATCGCAAGGTCGGTCATCACCGTCACGGCCGTGACCAAGATGATCACAAAGGCATCCGTCAGCGGCACTTTTCGCATGATCATCAAACTGTTCCAAGCAAAAGTGCCGACCACCACCATGAACATAACACCGACCAAAGCGGCCAAAGGAATTTGTTCGATCAAGGGGGAGGCCACGACGATAAAGGCCAAAAGGAACAGCGCCGCGGCAATGCCGGCAATACGGGTGCGCCCGCCAGATTTCACATTGATCATCGACTGGCCAATCATGGCACAGCCGCCCATGCCACCAAAAAATCCAGTGACGGTATTCGCGATGCCCTGCGCGATACTCTCTTGGCTCGCACCCCCGCGCTTATTGGTGATATCCCCCACAAGGTTGAGCGTCAGCAGGCTTTCAATCAGGCCAATGGCAGCCAAAATTCCCGCATAGGGAAGGATGATCCAAAACGTTTCTAAGGTAAGCGGTACGCTGGGGATATGAAACTGCGGCAAGCCGCCCTCAATACTGGCCAAATCGCCAACGCGCGGCACATCAATGCCAAAGGCAATCACGATCACCGCGACAATTCCAATCCCCGCCAAAGGGGCCGGGACCGCTTTGGTCAGCTTGGGCATGCCCCAAACGATCACCATAGTCAGCGCAACCAGCCCCAGCATGACCAACATAGGCAGACCCGAAAGCCACTCCCCGCTCGACATGCCATGGCCCGTATTTACCACAGATCCTGGCACTTTAAATTGGGTCATCTGCGCCAGGAAAATGACAATTGCTAAGCCATTCACAAAACCCAGCATCACCGGATGCGGCACAAGACGAATGAATTTGCCCCATTTCATAATGCCAACACAAATCTGAATAAGCCCCATGAGCACCACCGTCGCGAAGAGATATTCGACCCCATGCTGCGCCACAAGCGCCACCATGACCACCGCCAGAGCGCCCGTTGCGCCAGAAATCATCCCAGGGCGTCCACCGATCAGCGCGGTGATCAGCCCCACGATAAAAGCAGCATAAAGCCCGACCAAAGGGTGCACCCCAGCAACAAATGCAAAGGCCACCGCCTCAGGCACCAGCGCCAAAGCCACAGTGAGACCCGCCAAGAGCTCGATACGAATACGGCCTGGGGTCAAGGGCTCCCCAGCGCTCAAATTAAAGTTGGCAAAAGAAGATTTGACCGCCGATGCAGCCAATGAAACACGAGACATAATGGAAACCTTTTTGTCGAACAGTCGAAACCTTGCCGCCTCATATCATATATTTCGCGGAGGTCACGGAATTCTTAACGCGCGGTGAGATTCTGAGCCCAAAGCCCCGGTCGGCGACTGGCGCGGCGCATAAAAACATGTAACAAAATGAAGATACTTCGGCATCATTAAGGACGCAGACGATGAGCACAACAAAAATTGGAGTGATTGGTGGCTCCGGGATTTATGACATTGATGGGCTGCAAAACCCCAAATGGCAACAAGTCGAGAGTCCCTGGGGCGTGCCGTCCGATGAGCTGCTGACCGGACAGCTGGCCGGTGTCGAAATGGTCTTCTTGCCCCGTCACGGGCGCGGTCATGTCCATGCCCCCAGCGATGTGCCCTATCGCGCCAATATCGACGCTTTGAAACGGCTTGGAGTGACAGATGTCGTCTCTGTCAGTGCCTGCGGTTCGTTTCGCGACGAGATGGAGCCAGGACATTTTGTTTTGGTCGATCAGTTCATAGACCGCACCACACAGCGGTCCAGCTCCTTTTTCTCCAGCGGTTGCGTGGGTCATGTCAGCCTCGCCCACCCGACCTGCCCTCGGCTATCGGCCGCTTGTGCAGCGGCGGCAAGGGCGGAAGGGATAACCGTGCATGAGGGCGGCACATATCTCGCCATGGAAGGGCCACAATTCTCAACACTGGCGGAAAGTCGCATGTATCGTGAAAGCTGGGGGGCGGATGTGATCGGTATGACCAATATGCCTGAGGCAAAACTCGCGCGCGAAGCTGAACTTTGCTACGCTTCCGTGGCCATGATCACCGACTATGACAGCTGGCACCCAGATCATGGGGAGGTCGATGTGACGGAAATCATTAAAACTCTCATGGGAAATTCAGCACAGGCCAAAGGGATGGTCGCGCGCCTGCCGCAGCTTTTGGGCGCCACCCGTACCCCCTGCCCCGCTGGCTGTGACCGAGCACTGGAGTATGCCATACTCACCGCGCCCGAGGCCCGTGATCCTGTTTTGCTCAGCAAGCTCGATGCCGTAGCCGGACGGATCTTGCGCTAAGGCGCTACACTGTCAAACGTGGCAAATTGGGGCTCGTTTCTGCCAATAGAGCTGCTATGACGGGCGCGTCAGAAGAGGACTGTTTTATGAAAACCGTGAAAGACTATATCCGCACCATCCCTGATTTTCCCCATGAGGGGATCATGTTCCGCGATGTCACCACGCTTTTTGCCGACCCGCGCGGCCTGCGTCTGGCGATTGATCAACTGCTGCATCCCTATGCAGGAGTGGCGGTCGACAAGATCATTGGCCTTGAGGCGCGCGGCTTCATTCTGGGCGGTGCCATTGCCCATCAGCTGGGTAAAGGTTTCGTGCCAATCCGTAAGCAAGGCAAGCTTCCCGGCAAGACCCTATCACAGGCCTATACATTGGAATATGGCGAGGCGGTGATGGAGATACATGAAGACGCCATTGAAGCGGGTGAAAAGGTTCTGGTGGTTGACGATCTTTTGGCCACGGGCGGAACCGCAGCCGCAGGTCTCAAGCTATTGGAACGTCTCGGCGCAGATGTCATTGGATGCGCATTTATCATTGATCTGCCAGATCTTGGTGGCCGCCGTGTGCTGGAGGGTTTAGACATGCCGGTCCATTGCCTGTGCTCCTACGAGGGTGTTTAGCCTGCCTCTGTTTTGCCGCGCCTATCAAAGCGGATCGCGGCATAAAGCACATGAGTGCGCCAGCGTCCTGCGATCTGCAAATAACTCTGCGCCACCCCTTCATATTTAAAACCGCAGCTCTCAAGCAAACCGCGCGAGGCGTGGTTTTCCGGCAAGCAGGCCGCTTCAATGCGGCTCAAATCAAGTTTGCGAAAAGCATGGGCCACCAGCCCAGTGACCGCCTCGCGCATATAGCCCTGACGGGCGAAGCGCTCTCCGGTCCAATACCCCAAAGTGCCTGCCTGAGCCGGGCCTCTGCGGATGTTGTCCAATGTGACGGCCCCCACCAGCGCTTGATCGGTCTTACGGAGCAGAAATAAGGGGCAGCCTGAGCCATTTTTGACCGCGCGCTGTGCCCAATAGACCCGCGCCGTAAAATTCCGCCGGGTCAAATGCTCCTCTGACCAGACCGGGTCCCAGGGCGACAGAAAATTACGGCTTTCGCTGCGCAGATCTACCCAGGCGCGGAAATCATTGTGTTGAGGCAAGCGCAAGATAAGCCGGTCGGTCTCACACACAGGCTTGGCATTACGGGCAAACATCAATCAGGCCACCAATCTGGCCTGTAACGCCGCAATATCGGGCGCATCGCTCACCGGTCCGTAAAGCACCATAGCCGCCGGTGCGCCATCGGACATCGCCCCGGCATAGCTGCGCACAGTCTCAACGGTGACCGCATCAATTTGCGCCACGACCTCATCCAAGACAGGGATGCGGTCCCAAATCGAGAGCATCCGCGCCAGACGCTCAGCCCGCGCAGAGGGGCTTTCCAGCCCCATCAACATGCCCGCTTTCATCTGGGCCCGCGCCCGGGCAACTTCAACTTCGCTCATATCTTCTGCCGCGCGTTTTAGCTCATCTATGGTGATATGGGCCAAATCAGCCAGTTTATCGCCGGAAGTGCCGGCATAGAGTGTCATCGTTCCCGTATCGCAATAGGCGCCAGCACTGGCAAAAATCGAATAGCAGAGGCCGCGCTTTTCCCGCACCTCTTGAAACAGCCGAGAAGACATGCCGCCACCAAAAGCCGAGGAGAAAATCTGTGCCGTGTAGATATCGGGGTCTTTGTAATTCGGGCTTTCGAAGGACAAGGCAAAATGCGCCTGTTCCAGGTCTTTCACGCGGCGAATTTCGCCGCCCTTAAATTGCGCCGGCGTGACCGGTGCCTGAACTCGCGCCGTCAGATCTCCAAAAATATCCTCGCATTGCCGCAGAATTTCCGCATGATCCACCGCCCCGGCTGCCGCCAGAACCATTTGATCGGGGCTATAATGTTCGCGCACAAATTGTGACAAATCCGTTCTTTGAAATTGGGCCACACGCTCCTCTGGCCCTAAGATTGATCGCCCCATGGCCTGCCCCGGATAAGAGACCTCTTGCAGCCAATCGAAGATGATATCATCCGGCGTATCCAACGCCTGACCAATCTCAGAGAGGATCACCCCACGCTCGACTTCAATTTCAGCCGGATCAAAAACCGAATTCAGTACAATATCTGAAATCACATCGAGCGCCAAAGGCACATCGCTTTGCAATACCCGTGCATAATAGGCGGTCATCTCGCGGCTGGTATAGGCGTTGATATACCCACCCACATCCTCAATCGCCTCGGCAATCTGCACCGAACTGCGCCGCGCTGTCCCCTTAAAGGCCATATGCTCGAGAAAATGCGCAATGCCATTTTGTTCGATCCGCTCATGGCGACCGCCAGCGTTGACCCATATGCCTACAGAGGCAGATTTAAGTCCTGGCATATGCTCAGTGACGATGCGAAAGCCGTTTTTCAGGCGATGGGTTTGGACGGTCAAAGGGCAATACGCTCGCGAACTAGAGATTTCATAAGTTGCAAATCATTGGGCATTTCGGTCACGCGCTCCTCGCGGTCAAACAAATCCGCCAGCCAGCGTGGCAAAGCAGGCCGAAGACCTACGGCTGCGGCCACCGCGTCCGGGAATTTTGCAGGATGTGCCGTTGCCAGCGTTATCATCACAGAGCTGCCCAAGTGATCCTCAGCCACTTTCACACCAACGGCGGAATGCGGACAAAGCACTTCGCCGGTGGTGGCAAAGAGGGTTTTGATCGTGGCGCTGGTTTCCTCTTCGGAGCTGCGGCCACTGTCAAAAGACTCGCGCAACGCATGCAAGGCACCCTGGCTGATGCCGAATCCGCCTTGCTTCATTTCCCCCATCAGCTGCGCCACGGCAGCCCCGTCGCGGTTATAGGCATCAAAGAGCGCCCGTTCAAAATTCGAGGACACCTCGATATCCATCGACGGGGTAATGGTGGGAAAGACTTGATCAGTGTCATAGCGACCCGTGGAGATGGCGCGATGCAAAATATCGTTTCGGTTGGTGGCAATCACCAAACGGTCAATCGGCAGCCCCATCCGTTTGGCGATGTAACCGGCAAAAATATCTCCAAAATTACCCGTGGGCACGGTGAAAGAGACCTTGCGATGCGGGGCGCCCAGGCTGGTCGCAGCACTGAAATAATATACGACCTGCGCCAAAACCCGAGCCCAGTTGATTGAGTTGACCCCTGCCAACTTCACCCCGTCACGAAATTCAAAATCATTGAACATGTCTTTGAGCATGGCTTGGCATGTGTCGAATGTGCCCTCCATGGCGATGGCGTGGACATTGGCCTCAACCGGAGTGGTCATTTGACGGCGTTGCACCTCTGACACTCGCCCGTTGGGGAAAAGAATGAATACATTGGCCGCATCCAAGCCGCGAAAGGCCTCAATCGCAGCCGACCCGGTGTCACCCGAGGTGGCCCCGACAATCGTCACCCGCTCCCCGCGGCGTGCGAGCGCCTTTTGAAACAGCTGACCAATCAGCTGCATGGCAAAATCCTTGAAGGCCAGTGTCGGGCCATGGAACAGCTCAAGCAGATGATGGTTTGGGCCCAATTGCACCAAGGGCGCGCGCGCGGCATGGCCAAAACTCGCATAGGCAGCTGTAATGGCATCCATCAATTCGGCATCGCTGAAACAGTCCCCGACAAAGGGCTTCATCACGCGAAAAGCAATCTCCTCATAGGGCTGACCAGCCAGCGCTGCGATATCGGCGGCGCTCATTTGCGGGATGCTTTGCGGGACATAAAGCCCGCCGTCCCGCGCAAGCCCACTCAACATGGCCTCTTCAAATGACAAAATAGGCGCATTCCCACGGGTTGAGATATATTTCATTGCCTTGACCCTAAGTTTTACTGTTACGGGATCGGTAAAGGAAATAGCCAGACATTCCAAGCCAGATTAATGCCAAAGAAAACCAGGTCAGCGCATAATTGAGATGGTCATTGGGAATATTGGCACTCATTTTTGGCAATGGTCTGGCCAGGTCATCGGCAAAGCTGCTGTTGCGCAGCACCAGCAAGATTGGTTCGGTCTGCAGATGTGCCGACAGTTTGGCCACATCGCGGGCAAACCATATGTTCGCAGCAAGATCATTGTCAGGGGTGAAGCTGTCAATTTCCTGCGGCCACTGCAAATTGCCCGTCACTTGGCCCGAACCCTTAGGTACGGCAGGCAGAGCGGCGCGCACAGAGGTGAAGCCGCGATCCACCATGATTTTGCGACCATCACTAAGTTCAAAAGCATTAATCAACCGATAGCCTGCGCCGTAAATCTTTTGCGATACGAGAACACGGACCGTATCCTCGCCGATATACTTCCCTGTGCCACGCACGGGCAAAAGGTCATGACTTGCGGCGGTGACCTCGGCGGGGATATCGATGGCGGGGGCCAAGATCTTGCGCTCAATCTGCGCCAGAATATCCGTTTTCCAGGCCAAGCGCTGCACTTGCCAGACGCCCAGCCCCACTAAGATGGCCGTGCCCACTGTGGCCAATAAAATCATACCCCAATACCGCATTTCATCCCCTTCAAAGCGCAAAAAGGGCAGCTGCACGCCGCCCTTTTCGTAAAGTGACCATAGCGCCGTTGCGCCAGAAAGCTCAGTTTAGCCGGCCCAGAGGTAGACAGCCGCGAACAAAAACAGCCAAACCACGTCCACGAAGTGCCAGTACCATGCCGCGGCCTCGAACCCTACATGGCTTTGCGGTGTGAAATGGCCCTTGGTGACCCGGATCAAACAGACCAGCAAAAAGATCGTACCGATCAAAACATGCATGCCGTGGAACCCTGTGGCCATGAAGAAGTTAGCGAAGGTGATTTCACCGGAGAAAGTCCAGCCATCAACGACCAGCAATTCGTGGTACTCATAGACCTGAAACGCTGTGAAGACCGCCCCAAAAGCAATCGCCAAGATCAGCCCCATACGCAGATCTTGGCGGTTGTTGTCATGCACCAAAGCGTGGTGTGCCCAAGTGGCCGCACAGCCTGAGACCAAGAGCAAAAGCGTGTTGATCAAGGGCAATTCGAACGCGTTGATTTGGTGAAATTCAGGCTTCAGATATTCCGTGCCGACATATTCGTACATCGGATAAAGCTGATGCTTGAAGAAGCTCCAGAACCACGCCGAGAAAAACATGATTTCGGACATGATGAACAAGATGAACCCATAACGCAGGCCGATTTGCACAACGGGAGTGTGATCCCCCACGTGGCTTTCAGCCACAACTTCGCTCCACCATGCGTACATGATGTAAAGCACGCCGACAAAGCCGGCCAAGAAGATATAGGGCCCATTGTCATGCATCCAAAGGATCGCTCCTGTTAGCATCACCAAAGCCGCCAAGGACCCCAGAAGCGGGTTCACTGAAGGGGGAAGGATGTGATAATCGTGGTTCTTTTCATGTGCCATAGTTGGGCCTCGTCGAACTTAGTTTCGTTTTATGGGTGTATCAATCTGCAACGCAGCCTGCGCCTCGGGCAAATCAATTTCGTAGAATGTATACGATAAGGTGATCGTATGGATATACTTACCTTCTGTGTCACTGACAATTTCAGGATCGACATAGAAAGTTACGGGCATCTGCACCCGCTCACCAGGCATCAAGAGCTGCTCTTCGAAGCAAAAACAATCAATCTTGGTGAAAAAGCCACCCGCTTGGTAGGGGGTGACGTTATAACTGGCCGATCCGGCTATGGGCCGGTCGGTGGGATTATAGGCCTCGTAAAAAGCCAAACCGGTCTCGCCAATTTTCAACTCCATCGTGCGTTCAACCGGCTTAAAACGCCATTTCATGTCCTTATCGACAGAGGCGTCAAAGCGAATCTTGATGGTTTCGTCCAAAACGGTCTCACTGCCCAAATCGGCAGTGCCGGTCACGCCGCCAAAGCCTGTGACCCGGCAAAACCAGTCGTAGAAAGGCACACTGGCCCAAGCGAGGCTTCCCATCAGGACCACAACCGCCAAAGTTTGGCTCAACGTTTTGGTTTGCGGCGTCACTGACTAGCCTCCTCGGTCACCGATGCACGCGGTGCGTGATCATACCCCTCAACTGGTCCTGTGTTGGTAATCTTCACCAAACTCAGCACCGTGACCAATCCGATAAACAACACCAAACATACAGCCACGCCAAAGTTTTGACTGCGCCTGCGCCGATGCATATCTGTCTCAACACGAAAACTCATGACCAGCCTCCCAAACCATAGGGCACCAACAGCGCCTCTGCCAAAATCGCAAGGAAATGTGCAAAGAGATAGAGCAGCGAGAACTTAAAGAAGGCACGCTCGACCTTAAAGTTATCCGCCTCAGATGCCTGTTCATCGCGCCGCCATATGTGGATCGCATCTTTCAAGACGATCGTATTGCAGATCAAGGCCACGGTCAGATAGATCACCCCACCAATCGAGGTAAAAGCTAAGCCGATGGCGAGGGCTGATTGCAGCACCGCATAGGCAAGGATGTGACGCCGTGTCGCCGGGCGCCCATGGGTCACCGTAAGCATCGGCACATCGGCATCGTCGTAATCCGAGCGCATGAAAAGGGCGAGAGCCCAGAAATGCGGTGGGGTCCACATGAAAATTAAAGCAAACATCAAGACCGCTTCAATAGAAACAGCGCCCGTGGCGGCGACCCAGCCGATCAAGGGCGGGAAGGCCCCTGCCGCGCCGCCGATCACAATATTTTGCGGCGTGATGCGCTTGAGCCATATGGTGTAAATCACCGCATAGAAGAAGATGGTAAAGGCCAACCAAGCAGCCGCATGCCAATTGGCCGCAAGCCCCAGCATGAGAACGGAGAGGCCTGACAAAGCCACGCCCAGCCCCAATGCCGCGTCGGGCGAGGTCCGCCCCGATGGGATGGGGCGAGATTTTGTACGGCGCATGATCGCGTCAATGTCAGCATCCCACCACATATTCAAAGAGCCAGAGGCGCCACCGCCGATGGCGATGAACAAAATAGCACAAAAGGATTCGACCGGGTGCAAGCTGACGGGCGCCGCCATGAGCCCCACAAAGGCTGTAAACACCACCAAAGACATGACGCGCGGCTTGAGTAAGGCCACGTAATCGCCAAACACCGGATCATATTGTGCGCTATTTTCTGCCACTTTTGCCATCTACCTTTTGCTCACCGCTCGCCTAGTTTGATGCCACTCGCACAGATTGTGGCACGCCAGCTAGTTCTTCGATCGCACCGGAAAGCCACGCATTATATTGATCTTGGCTAACGACTTTCACAGTGATCGGCATATAGGCATGTGCCTGACCGCAAAGCTCGGAGCATTGCCCAAAGTAAACGCCCTCTTTTTCGGCCGCAAACCACAGTTCAGCCAAACGACCGGGAACCGCATCTTGTTTCACACCAAACGCCGGGATGGTCCAGGAATGGATCACGTCTGCGCCGGTCAGCTGCATCACAACAGTTGCGCCGACAGGAACGACAACGGCTGTATCTGTGGCCAGCAAATATTCATCGGGCGCATAGCCATAATCGGCCAATTCATCTTTTTGCAACATCACGCTGTCAAAGCCGAAGTCATGATCGACATATTCATAGCCCCAATACCACTGGTGTCCGGTCACTTTGATGGTGATATCTGCTTCAGGGATTTCTTGCTGCTTGAACAAAATTGGCAAGGAGAAGGCCCCAATCACAACCAAAATGCCCACTGGGACGACCGTCCAAGCCACTTCGACCACCGAATGGTGGGTGAAGGTGCCGGGCGTGTCATTGCGGCTGCGGTGGAACTTGAATGCAGCATAGGCGAGCAAACAAGTCACAAAAACAGAAATCACTGTGATGATGACCAACAAGAAATTATCGAGCCAGACAAGATCGCGCATCAATTCCGTAGCAGGAAATTGAAAGCCAATGCCTTTGGGCTCTGGCTTGCCGATGGTTTCCAATCCTTGGAAATTTTCTTGTGCTTGAGCAACGCCAGCCAAAGTGACCAGTGCCGCGCTTAACAGAGACGTAAGAATTCGC
>Ga0233400_1000093_pt1 | contig 48210 bp, 36 predicted proteins | sample 46DmetaG_FD_182708 | JGI IMG/M metagenome (GOLD analysis project Ga0233400, IMG submission 182708) | Seawater microbial communities from Monterey Bay, California, United States - 46D | ecosystem: Environmental > Aquatic > Marine > Coastal | place: USA: California | collected 2016-10-21
TGGAAAACCACTAAGACCTAAACCTAAAACTCGTTATATTGCGCTAAATAAGCCAGTTGGTATTGTTTGTACTACAGATACTAAAGAACGTAAAAATATTGTAAAATATATCAACTATCCTGAGAGACTTTTTCCAGTTGGAAGGTTAGATAAGCCCTCGCAAGGGTTAATATTTTTAACTAATGATGGAGATATTGTCAATAAGATTTTAAGAGCTGGGAATAATCATCAAAAGGAATATCATGTTACTGTAGATCGACTAATTACAGCTAATTTTATAAAAAGAATGAGTAATGGAATTCCTATGTTAGGTACTATTACCCAAAAATGTAAAGTTGATAAAATAAGTAATTACGAATTTAAAATTGTACTCACTCAAGGTTTAAATAGACAAATTAGACGAATGTGTGAGTATTTAAATTATTCGGTTAAAAAGCTAGAGCGTACCAGAATTATGAACGTAAATTTAAAAGGTTTGGCTTATGGAGAATGGCGAGAATTGTCAATTAGTGAAGTTAATGATTTGAATCAATTAATAGCTTCCTCTTCTAAAACTGCAGAAGTTTCTGAGGATAAAAATAAAAATAGAAAATTTGGAAGAGAACGAAATAATTATAAGAGAAATAAAAGAAAATCTTAAGTTTCTTTTACAAGACCTCATATCTCGTTTTATGTATCTTTGCAACCGATGAAATTTGAACTAAAGAGCCAAGACCCTAAGAGTAAAGCCAGAGCAGGAAAAATCACAACTGACCATGGAGTGATAGAAACTCCTATTTTTATGCCTGTTGGTACTGTTGGTACTGTAAAAGGTGTTCACCAGACAGAATTAAAGACAGAGATTAATCCTGATATTATTTTAGGGAATACCTATCATTTGTATTTGAGACCCACTACAAAAATTTTAGAGCAGGCAGGTGGCTTGCATAAATTTATGAATTGGGATAGAAACATTTTAACAGATAGTGGTGGTTATCAGGTATATTCATTATCTGGAAGAAGAAAAATTAATGAAGAGGGGGTAAAATTTAAGAGTCATATAGATGGTTCTATGCATTTTTTTACACCTGAAAATGTTATGGAAATTCAACGAAGTATCGGAGCAGATATTATCATGGCTTTTGATGAATGTACTCCTTATCCGTGCGACTATAATTATGCGAAAAGATCAATGCATATGACGCATCGTTGGTTAAAAAGATGTATAAAACACTTAGAGAAAACACCACTTAAGTATGATTATAATCAAACTTTTTTTCCAATTGTTCAAGGAAGTACATACAAAGATTTAAGAAAACAATCTGCAGAATTTATTGCCTCAGTAGGAGCAGAAGCCAATGCTATAGGAGGTCTTTCTGTTGGTGAACCAGCAGAAGAATTGTATGCAATGACAGATATTGTATGTGATATTTTACCAGAAGATAAGCCTAGATATTTAATGGGGGTAGGAACTCCGATTAATATTCTTGAAAATATAGCTTTAGGAGTTGATATGTTTGATTGTGTTATGCCTACTAGAAATGCCAGAAATGGGATGCTTTTTACTGCTCACGGTAGTATTAATATTAAAAACAAAAAATGGGAAAATGATTTTTCAGCTATTGATGATATGGGTATTACTTATGTAGATACTCTTTACAGTAAAGCTTACTTGAGACATTTATTTGCTTCAAAAGAATTATTAGGAAAACAGATAGCATCAATACACAATTTAGGATTTTATCTTTGGTTAACTAGAGAGGCGAGAAAACACATCCTATTAGGTGATTTTGCTGTCTGGAAAGATAAGATGGTCAAACAGATGAATAAAAGACTGTAGTGAAAAAATTAGATTGGTACATATTAAAAAGATATTTGGTAACATTTTTGTTTACCCTACTAATACTCATTCCAATTGCAGTTGCTATTGATATTTCTCAACGGGTCGATAAGTTTTTAGCTCACAGTGATTTAGGGGTTGCTCAAATTATTGATGAATATTATAAGAATTTTATTATTTATTATGCTAATACATTCATGCCTCTGGCTTTATTTATTGCTGTAATATTATTTACTTCAAAACTCTCAAATAATACAGAAATTGTAGCGATGACTAATGCTAAAATTTCTTTTACAAGATTTTTGTATCCCTATATGATTGGTGCTTCACTTATTACTTTGATGGCTTTGGTTATGAATCATTTTGTGGTTCCAAACAGTAGTAAAGAACGTAAAAAATTTGAAAAAGAATTTTTTAATAAAAAAAGGTTTAAAGATAATATTGTTGAAAATTTTAGTTTACAACTTAATGATAGTACATACATGTATATCAAAAGTTATAGTTTTAAATCATCTCAGGGAAGTTTTTTTTCAATTGAAAATTATGATGGTATTGAGTTAGTTCAAAAACTTACTGCAGATAATATTCGTTGGGTAAAAAAAGACAGTTCCTTTAAGTTAACACGTTATAGATTAAGAAAAGTTTTTAACGATAGAGATAGTATTTTTTCTGGAACGAGTATTGATACCACATTTACATTTACACCAAAAGATTTTTTGTATAAATCAGCACTTGCTCAAGAATTGCCATCTCATGAATTATCCGATTTCATTAAGATTTCTAAAAAAAGAGGTGTTAAAAATTTAAATGCCTATTTGGTAGAATTTCATAAAAGAACGAGCTTACCAATAGCTTGCTATATTTTAACCTTAATAGCTGTAGCTCTAGCTTTCAAGAAAAAAAGAGGGGGTATAGGTGTAAATTTAGGTATAGGTGTGAGTATTATGTTTATTTATGTTTTCTTTCTTAAAGTAGCTGAAGTTCTAGGAGCTGTTGCCGGTGTAAATCCGTTAATTTACGTTTGGATTCCTAATATTATTTTTGGGTTTTTAGCATTTTACCTTTATTTAAATGCAAGAAAATAATTTAAAATATTACTTTCATCTTCACCTAATTGTATTCATTTGGGGGTTTACTGCAATTTTAGGTAAATTAATATCCATTGATGCAATTCCATTAGTCTGGTTTAGGATGCTATTAGCTTCTTTGTTTATTGCTTTTTATTTCTTATTCAAAAAAAAGTCACTCAAATTAGATAAAAAGTCATTAGTTAAGTTTTTTATATCTGGTACTTTAATTGCATTACATTGGATTACATTCTTTAAAGCGATCAAAGTTTCTAATGTTTCGGTAGCATTGGTTACGATGAGTACAGGTGCTTTTTTTACATCATTTATTGAGCCATTTTTTTTTAAAAGAAAAGTAAAAGGGATTGAAATTTTTTTAGGACTCATGGTCGTAGCAGGCTTGTATATTATTTTTAGTTTTGAATCTCAATATACTTTAGGGATTATTTACGCATTAATTTCTTCTTTTTTAGCTGCTTTGTTTTCTGTACTAAACGGGTTGTTTGTAAAAACACACAAAGCCTCAGTAATATCTTTTTATCAACTTTTTTTTGGTGCTTTTTTTATTACTATATTTTTACTTTTTCAAGGTGCTTTTACACCAGATTTTTTCATGTTACCAAGCACAGATTGGATTTATTTATTACTCTTAAGTAGTGTGTGTACAGCATATGCATTTATAGTCTCAGTTGATGTAATGAAACATTTGACACCATATACGGTTATGCTTACTATAAATTTAGAACCTGTCTATGCAATTATTTTAGCACTGATTGTGTTTGGTGAAACAGAAGAAATGAATTCTGAATTCTATATAGGGGCCTTTATTGTTTTATTTGTTGTAGTGTTAAATGGGGTCCTTAAAAATATGAAAAGTATTGTAAAAAAAGTTGGTAAGTATAAACCATCAAAAAAATAGAATACATTGTAAATTGACACATTTTTTGTGTTAAGTTTGTAATGTTTAACAATAGATTTTTATGAATCAATTTTATAGCAAATAAATTACCAAACTATGGAATATTTAGACTTCGAATTACCTATTAAAGAATTGAAAGAACAATTAGAGAAATGCTATGCGATAGGAATAGATAGTGATGTTGATGTGATCGCAACATGTAAGAAAATTGAGAAGAAGTTAGAAAAAACAAAAAAAGAAATTTATAAAAATTTAACTCCCTGGCAAAGAGTTCAGTTATCTAGACATCCTAATAGACCTTATACTTTAGATTATATTAAAGCGATATGTGGTGAAACCTTTATGGAATTACATGGAGACAGAAATGTGAAAGATGATAAAGCTATGATTGGTGGCCTTGGTAAAATTGGAGATCAATCATTTATGTTTATCGGTCAACAAAAAGGCTATAATACAAAAACACGTCAGTACAGAAACTTTGGGATGGCAAACCCCGAAGGATACAGAAAAGCATTACGTTTAATGAAAATGGCTGAAAAGTTTGGTATACCTGTGGTTACGTTATTAGATACTCCAGGGGCTTATCCTGGATTGGAAGCAGAAGAAAGAGGACAAGGAGAAGCTATTGCCAGGAATATTTTAGAAATGACTCGTTTAAAAACCCCTATCATTACCATAGTTATTGGTGAAGGTGCTTCTGGAGGAGCTGTAGGTATTGGTGTTGGTAATAAGGTATATATGATGGAGAATACTTGGTATACAGTTATTTCTCCAGAATCGTGTTCATCTATTCTTTGGAGAAGTTGGGAATATAAAGAACAAGCTGCAGCAGCTTTAAAGTTAACTGGTGAAGACATGAAACGTCTTAAGTTAATAGACGGAATCATAAAAGAACCTGTAGGTGGAGCTCATTCAAATAGAGATGGAGCTTTTGAATCTGTAAAAAATACAATCCTAAGCGCTTTTGAGGAATTAAAAGATTTATCAGACGAGGAAATAGTAAGTTCCAGGATGCAAAAGTACGCTGAAATGGGAGTCTATAAAGAATAGATTTAAATTTCGGGTAATTCGTCTAGCATTTTTCTTAATGATGGATTTGCAGGACTCAGGGTATTGCTATCAATAATATTACCTTTAGGATCTATTAAGATAAAACGAGGTATACTCCTTATCATATATTCTTTAGAAAAACGTGCATCATCTTTACCAGCCCATAATTGAATTCCAGTTAATTCTCTATTTTTTACCATTGATGTCCATTTATTACGAGCTTTTTCCCAGCTTCCATTTGATCTCCGGTCATCATCAGTAGAGATACTTATGAATGAAATATTTTTATTTTTATATTCCTTTTCAAGCATTTTTAAGTAAGGAAATTGAGCAATGCAGGGTCTGCACCAAGTAGCCCAAATATCAATGTATACATAACTTCCTAAAAAGTCTGAGAGTGAAGATGTTCCACCACTATAATTCTCGTAATTTGAAAAATCAGGGGCTTTATTTCCTTTTTTTAATTTTTCTTCACTAATTGCTTGTTCTAAAATTTGAGCATGAAGTACATCATAATTATCCTCTAATTTTTTAAAAAAGTTTTCATTCTGTTCATTAGATTCTTTCACCATTGATTTATTAGCATTGGGGTAAATTTTAGAAATACTATCCATTCCTTTTCTAAAATGATTTATTTTTTTTAAAAAAGCTTCTTTTTCTAAAATCATAAACCCTCTAACATTTCCTGAGCTTTGACCAAAAATATATCGACTTACAAAAAAATTATTACTGTCTGCAGCCTCATCATTTCCTTCGTATTTAAAACTTTTAAAAAAATTATTTGAATTACTAGTTAATTTTACGTGATATCCATTTTTTAAAAATACTATTCCTCTTGCATTACTAGAGCTATATAAGTTAAATAAACTTGCTTCTGAAACTTTTAAGGTATCTTTAAAGGATCCATCCTCAGATATCTTGATAATTTTAGTTAAGCCATTACCTATGATTGTCAGGGTAGAATCTTTAGAGTTTTCGATGGTTCCACTAAATGTTAAATATCCTTTTTCATGATCTGAATTACAAGAACTTAAAATGGTTAAGATTATAATTAATAAACTCAGTCTTTTCATTAATACTAGAATTTTAAAACTTTTCAAAGATAAATACTATTTGAATAGAAAAATTGTTAAAATTTGTTGCATAATCAACATCGTTTGCTGACTTTTACAACTATAAGTAATCTTTATGACTGAAACACACATAATAGACTCTAACCCATTAGATCTTAGTATTATACAAGATATATTGGTTCAGAATAAAAAGCTTTCACTTTCTGAAAGTGCCACAAAACGCATAAATAAATGTAGGAGCTATTTAGATGATAAAATGTCATCAGTAGTAAAACCAATTTATGGAATTAATACTGGTTTTGGTGCTTTATATAACGTAGAAATAAAGGGAGGAAATTTACAGAAACTACAAGAAAATTTAGTGATGAGTCATGCTTGTGGGGCAGGGGAAGAGGTTTCAGATGAAATTATTAAATTGATGTTATTGTTAAAAATACAATCATTAAGTTATGGTCATTCTGGAGTTCAGCTCGCAACCGTAAATCGTTTAATTGATTTTTATAATAATAATATTTTTCCGGTAGTTTATGAACAAGGTTCTTTAGGTGCTTCTGGAGATTTATCACCTTTAGCTCATTTAGCCCTGCCATTAATTGGATTAGGAGAGGTAAAATACAATGATCAACGGATTTCTGGACAAGATATACTAGATCGTTTTAATTGGGAAAAAATCAATCTCCAATCTAAAGAAGGTTTAGCTTTATTAAATGGTACTCAGTTTATGACAGCCTTTGGGATTTATAATTTATTGAAAGCACATAAATTTTCTTACTTATCGGATCTAATAGGAACAATTTCTTTAGAAGCTTTTGACGGGAGAATAGAACCTTTTAACGAGTTAGTTCATTTAGTTCGTCCTCATGATGGTCAAATAAAGACAGCAAAAAGGGTAAGAGAATTCCTGGAGGGAAGCCAACGTATTCAACAAGAAAAAATACATGTCCAAGACCCTTATTCATTTCGCTGCATACCCCAAGTTCATGGTGCTTCCAAAGACACAATTAAATTTGTAACAAAAACCTTTTTAACAGAAATAAATTCAGTAACTGATAATCCAAATATTTTTGTAGAAGAAGATCAAATTATTTCTGGTGGAAATTTCCATGGTCAGCCTCTTGCGCTAGCATTAGATTTTTTAGCTATAGCCATGTCAGAATTAGGAAACATTTCAGAACGTAGAATCTATCAATTAGTTTCTGGTCATAGACATTTGCCTCCATTTTTAGTCTCTAATCCTGGTTTAAATAGCGGCTTTATGATTCCGCAATATACTGCTGCTAGTATTGTAAGTCAGAACAAACAATATGCAACTCCAGCTAGTGTAGATTCTATAGAATCTAGTAATGGACAGGAAGATCATGTTAGTATGGGTGCTAATGGAGCAACTAAATGTAAAAAAGTAATTGATAATATTCAAACAGTCTTAGCTATAGAATTATTCACAGCGTCGCAGGGATTGTCTTTCGGAAAATTAAAGAGCTCGGCATTTATAGAATCATTTATAAATTCATTTAGAAAAGAGGTCGCTATCGTTACAGAGGATAGAGTTATGTTTGATGCTATTAAAAATGCTTCTCATTTTATAAACACTCTAGAAATTGATGCTGATGAGTTGTTTTAAGTATTTTTAAAATTATTATAATACTAAAAAACCCAAGCAAATGCTTGGGTTTTTTATTTAGTCTTTGGCTTCTGTTTTTTTCTCTTTAACTTTCTTGCCCTTTTTTATTTTTATCGTAAGATCATTTTTTTGCTCATCTAAGTCCATAGTAATTGTATCACCCTCTGTTAATTTAGAATTCACAATTTCTTCAGCTAGAGCATCTTCAATATATTTTTGAATAGCTCTTTTAAGGGGTCGTGCTCCATATTTTTTATCAAAACCTTTGTCAGCTATATAATCCTTTGCTTTATCGCTTAGCTTTAATGTATAGCCCAAATCTAAAACTCTATGAAGTAATTTATCAAGTTCAATATCTATAATAGAATGAATATCATCTCTTTCTAGAGCATTAAAAACTATTACGTCATCAATCCTGTTTAGAAACTCAGGAGCAAAAGATTTTTTTAACGCCCCTTCAATAATTCCTTTAGCATGTTTGTCTGATTGTTCTTTTCTAGCGGAAGTACCAAAACCAACACCGGCACCAAAATCTTTTAATTGACGAGCTCCAATGTTAGAAGTCATGATAATAATGGTGTTTCTAAAATCAATTTTTCTTCCCAAACTATCAGTTATATGCCCATCATCTAAAATTTGTAATAGCATGTTAAACACATCTGGATGTGCTTTTTCAATTTCGTCTAATAAAACTACGGCATATGGTTTTCTACGAATTTTTTCAGTTAATTGACCACCTTCTTCATAACCTACATACCCTGGAGGCGCTCCAATTAATCTAGAAATTGCAAACTTTTCCATGTATTCACTCATGTCTATCCTAACTAAAGAATCTTCAGAATCAAATAATTCTCGTGCTAATACTTTTGCTAATTGTGTTTTTCCTACTCCTGTCTGTCCCAAGAAAATAAAAGATCCAATGGGTTTGTTAGGGTCTTTTAACCCAACTCTGTTTCGTTGAATTGCCTTCACAACTTTAGAAACAGCTTCATCTTGTCCGATTACTTTTCCTTTAATCATTTGGGGTAGTTCACCTAACCTATGGCTTTCTGCCTCTGCAACTCTATTTACTGGAATTCCTGTCATCATTGAAATAACTTCAGCAACATTATCTTCAGTAACAATCTCCCTATTTAATTTAGAATCGTCTTCCCATTGCTGTTGAGCAGAATGTAATGCAGCTTCTATATTCTTTTCATCATCTCGTAATTTGGCAGCTTCTTCATACTTTTGACCATTAACAGCCTTTGTTTTTTGCTCTCTTACAACCACTAGTTGCTTTTCTAATTCCAATACTTGGGCTGGAACCACAATACTAGTAATATGAATTCTAGAACCCGCCTCATCTAAAGCATCAATTGCTTTGTCAGGCAAATATCTGTCTGTCATATATCTATTTGTTAGCTTAACACAAGCATTAATGGCTTCATCAGTATAGTTTACATGATGGTGTTCCTCATATTTCTCTTTGACGTTGTTTAGAATTTGAATTGTTTCCTCAACACTAGTAGGGTTCACAATAATTTTTTGAAAACGTCTTTCTAAAGCACCGTCTTTTTCTATGTTTGTTCTGTATTCATCTAATGTTGTAGCACCAATACATTGAATTTCTCCTCTGGCTAAAGCGGGCTTTAACATATTTGATGCATCTAGAGATCCTGTAGCACCTCCTGCACCAACTATAGTGTGAATCTCATCAATGAATAAAATAATATCATCATTTTTTTCTAGCTCATTCATTAAGGCTTTCATGCGTTCTTCAAATTGACCTCTGTATTTTGTGCCAGCTACTAAACTGGCTAAATCTAGAGAAACAATTCTTTTGTCAAAAAGAATTCTAGACACTTTTCTATTAATAATCCTTAGTGCAAGTCCTTCAGCAATAGCAGATTTACCTACACCTGGTTCACCAATTAACATAGGATTATTTTTTTTACGTCTACTTAAAATTTGAGATACACGTTCTATTTCTTTAATACGCCCTACAACAGGATCTAACTTTCCAGTTTCAGCTAAAAAAGTTAAATCTCTTCCAAAATTATCTAATACTGGTGTTTTGGATTTTTTACTAGCCTTACTTTTTTGAGATTGATCATATGGATTTGGTTTTTCAGAGGCAAATTCACTATCATCAGATGGTGTCTCAGAAATTGGATTTGTTGGAAGGTCATTATCAGTGCTATCAGTATGAAGCTCCTTGTAAAGAGTTTTTGCCTGATCATAATCAACATCATATTTGTTTAATAATTTAGTTGATGGATCATTTTCATTTCTTAAAATACACAATAATAGATGAGCTGTATCTATAGCTTCACTTTGATACAATTTAGCTTCTAAAAAAGTTGTCTTGAGCGCTTTTTCTGCCTGTCTCGTCAAATGAAGGCTTTTTTTCTTATTACCCTCAAGAATGGAGGGTGCTGATGGATTAAGTAATTCAAGTTTTTTTCTAACCAATTCTAGATCTATTTGAAAAGTGAGCAATATTTCTATTGCTTTACCATCTCCTTTTCGAATTAATCCTAGTAATAAATGTTCTGTTCCAATGAAATCATGCCCTAATCTTAGAGCTTCTTCTTTACTAAATGTTATTACATCTCTTACCTTTGGTGAAAAATTATCGTCCATATATCGCTTTTTCTTTATTGTAAATTTAACCATTTTTGGTTTATAAATTGCAAAAAGAATGCCATCAATTATAAACTGACAATTTGACCCTGAAATTTGTATCAGAAAGGCTTGTAAATCAAGGGTATAAATCAAGCGGAAATTTTATCAATAAATGTTAATAACTATAGGCTTTTCAGCGACTAAAACCTTTGTTGAAAATAGGAATTATAGTATCTTGCTATTTATAAATAAATAAGTAAAATTTAAACAATAAAAACAAGGTATGGCAGAGGGAGAAAAATTGATTCCTATTAACATAGAAGAGCAGATGAAATCTGCATATATTGATTATTCAATGTCCGTGATAGTCTCAAGAGCATTACCCGATGTAAGAGACGGTTTAAAACCCGTTCATAGGAGGGTTTTGTATGGAATGCATGAGTTAGGTATAAAAGCCACAGGATCGTACAAAAAATCAGCTAGGATTGTTGGAGAGGTTTTAGGAAAGTATCACCCACATGGAGATACTTCAGTTTATGATTCTATGGTGCGTATGGCACAAAATTGGAGTGTTCGTTATATGATGGTTGATGGACAAGGAAATTTTGGTTCTGTAGATGGAGACAGTCCAGCAGCCATGAGATATACAGAGGTTAGAATGCAAAAAATATCTGAAGACATGTTGTCAGATATTGAAAAAGACACTGTTGATCACAGACTTAATTTTGATGATACGCTTCATGAGCCAACGGTTCTTCCTACGAGAATTCCAAACCTTTTAGTCAATGGAGCTTCAGGAATAGCAGTGGGTATGGCAACGAATATGGCTCCTCATAATCTAACTGAAGTTGTGAATGGAACATTAGCTTACATTCAAAATAAAGATATTGAGATCGATGAATTAATGGAGCATGTAAAAGCCCCTGATTTTCCAACAGGTGGTATCATTTATGGATATGAAGGGGTTAAAGATGCTTTCCATACTGGGAGAGGAAGAATAGTCATGCGTGCAAAAGCTGTAATAGAAGAAGTTAAAGGCAGAGAATGTATTATAGTGACTGAAATTCCTTACCAAGTTAATAAAGCAGAAATGATCAAAAAAACTGCTGAATTAGTTAATGATAAAAAATTAGAAGGCATCTCAAATATTAGAGATGAATCTGATAGAAATGGAATGCGAATTGTTTATGTATTAAAGCGTGATGCTATTCCAAACATTGTTTTAAATAAATTATATAAGTACACTAGTTTACAAACTTCTTTTAGTGTTAATAATATTGCTCTAGTTAATGGTCGTCCAGAACAATTAAACCTAAAACAGCTAATTCATTATTTTGTAGAACATAGACATGAAGTAGTTGTTAGAAGAACAAAATTTGAATTGAAAAAGGCTGAGGCAAGAGCTCATATTTTAAAAGGATTAATAATTGCTTCTGATAATATTGACGAGGTTATTAAAATTATTAGAGGCTCAAGTAATGCTGATCTTGCTCGAGAAAGTTTAATTGCTAGATTTGAATTAACTGAAATTCAAGCTAAAGCAATTGTTGAAATGAGACTACGTCAGTTAACTGGTCTTGAGCAAGATAAGTTAAGAGCTGAGTTTGATGATATTATGAAAACTATCATTGATCTTAAAGATATTTTAGACAATGAATCTAGACGATATCAAATTATAACAGATGAATTAATAGCAGTTCGAGATAAATATGGTGATGAGCGAAGATCACAAATTGAGTATGCTGGAGGAGATATGAGTATTGAAGATATGATTCCTAATACCAAGGTTGTTGTTACTATCTCAAATGCTGGATATTTAAAAAGAACAAATTTAGATGAATATAAAGTTCAAAATAGAGGAGGTCGAGGTCAAAAAGGAGTTGCTACAAGAAATGAAGACTTTTTAGAACATTTATTTGTAGGTACTAACCACCAATATATGTTATTCTTCACCCAAAAAGGTAAGGTATTTTGGATGCGTGTATACGAGATTCCTGAAGGAGGAAAAAACTCTAAAGGAAGAGCAATGCAAAACCTAATCAATATTGAACAAGATGATAAGGTTAAGGCATTTTTAGTAACACAAGATTTGAAAGATGAGGAATACATCAATAACCATTATGTTATTATGGCTACCAAAAAAGGTCAGGTGAAGAAAACTTCTTTAGAACAATATTCTAGACCAAGAACAAATGGAATTAACGCCATCACTATTCGTGAAGGTGATGAATTACTAGAAGCTAAATTAACATCAGGAGACAGTCAAGTAATGTTGGCTTTAAAGTCTGGTAAGTCTATTCGTTTTGAAGAGGCAAAAACTAGACCTATGGGAAGAACAGCTTCGGGTGTAAGAGGTATTACTCTTGCTCACGAAAATGATGAAGTAATCGGTATGGTTGCTGTAAATGATATGGAAAGTAATATTCTTGTAGTTTCTGAAAAAGGTTATGGTAAACGTTCCAAATTAGAGGATTACAGAGTTACCAATAGAGGAGGTAAAGGAGTAAAAACTTTAAATATTTCTGAAAAAACAGGTGATTTAGTAGCTATCAAAAATGTAGATGATTCTAACGATTTAATGATTATTAACAAATCAGGAATAACCATAAGAATGGCAGTCGAAGATCTTCGTGTGATGGGAAGGGCTACACAAGGTGTAAAATTAATTAACATTAAAGATTCTGATAGTATAGCCGCTGTAGCAAAAGTAATGCACGAGGAAGATGATAATGATGAGGTAATCAAAGAACCTTCATCAGATGAAGTTGATAATTCTTCAGAAACTGAAAGCACAACAAACGATAACAAAGAACAATAATTAAAAAAAATAAATAATTTAAGATGAAAACGAAAGTATTAGCAATTGTATTTGGACTAGTAACTACTTTAACATTTGCGCAAAAAAATGAACTAAAATCAGCAGAAAAAGCAATAAAAGCATCGGATTATCCATCAGCAATAGCTGCCATTAGTTCGGCAGAATCCTTAATTGCAAACATGGATTCAAAATCCAAAGGAAAATTTTATTACTTAAAAGCCCAAGCTTTTTATGGGAAAAAAGATTTTCAAACTGCAGCTACTGCCTTTGGAAACTTATTTAATTTTGAGAATGAAACAGGTAAAATGAGGTATACTCAAATGGCTACTACGCTTCAAAATCAAATGGTACAGGAGGTATACCAATTGGCATCTGATCAATACACCGCTAAAGATTATAAGAATGCTTCTGATAGTTTTTATTTGACCTATCAATTGAGCAAGCCAGACACAATCTTTATCTATAACGCTGCTGTAAGTTCAAGTCTTGCAAAAGATTATGATAAGTCTTTAAAATATTATAAAGAGCTTCAAGATTTGGGGTATACAGGTATAACTAAAATATTTTATGCAACCAATAAGTCTACGGATGAAAAAGAAGATCTAGGAGATGAAAAAAATAGAGATCTACAAGTTAAATTAGGCCTTTATAAAGATCCTGTTAATGAACTAACTGAATCTAAAACTGGAGATATTATTAAGAATGTTGCTTACATTCTAAAAAGTCAAGGAAAAACTGAAGAGGCAATTAAGGCGGTAGAGGAAGCCATTGCACTATATCCAAACGATGTAAATCTAATTTTAACTCAAGCCGATATTTATTTTAAATTAAAAGATATGGAAAAGTATGGTGAGTTAATTCAAAGGGCAATTGAAATAGATCCTAACAATCCTCAACTATTTTTTAATTTAGGTGTTATTAGCTTTGAACAAGGAAAAATTGATGAAGCCAGAAGAAACTACGAAAAGGCTATTGAAATTAAAGAAGATTATGGCGATGCTTATTTAAATTTAGCAATAGTTATTATGGACCAAGAAAGAGCTATAGTAGACGAAATGAATCAAAACTTATCTGATTTTGACAAGTATGATGAATTATTAGAAAAACAAAAGGGTGTTCATAAACAAGCATTACCATATCTGGAAAAAGCTGATAAATACAGCAGAAGTATAAACACTGTTCAATTTTTGATGAATATTTATCAAACTTTAGAAATGGAAGAAAAAGCCACTGAATTTACAGATCTTTATAGAGATATGAAAGATTAGTATAACCTATCATTCCATAAAAAAGCCAACAGTAATGTTGGCTTTTTTTATATAATTTTTTTAATTACTCTTAATTTATGAGTATGTGTTTTTGTATCTACATTGTAGATGCCACTGTGATCTAATGTATCTATTCTTACTTTTCCATGAGCATGAATTATATTATAATCATTCATAATAATTCCTACATGGACAATATTACCTTCTTCATTGTCAAAAAAAGCCAAATCTCCAGGTTCAGATTCCTCTATAAAACTCAATACTTCTCCCTGTGTAGCTTGATCTCTAGCATCTCTTAGAAGAGCGTAGCCACATAGTTTATAAACTAATTGTGTAAAACCAGAACAATCTATTCCAAAAGGGGTTTTTCCACCCCATAAATATGGTGTGTTTAAAAATTGAAATGCTTTTCGAATGATTTCGTTCTTTGCTAATTTTTCTGAACTAACATTACCATCGTAGAAATAATCTTTTGTACCAATTGTAAAGTGATTATCATGATAAAAAGGTAACCTAGAGCCAATGGAAATAGTGCTTAGATCATTTTCTTTTGTGGTAACAAAATCTATTATCTCAGTAGTATAATAATCTTTAGAATTTGATAAATTGTTAAAAGTTTCCTCGTCTATTTCTTCATATTGCTTGTTATCAATATAGCCAATATAACCATCATAACTCAACTCTACTTTACTCCACTTTAACTCTCTTTCAAGTACTTTAAATTCCTCTCCAAAAAGGATCTGAGAGACCATTTCTGAAGCATCATTTGCTTCTAAACGAAGAGGAACAATACTTAAATTACAAATGCCGTAGAGCATATTTTTTTATTTTAAAAAGATTCAATAATCATTGCACTGGCACCACCACCACCATTGCAAATACCAGCAGCACCAATTTTAGCTTTATTTTGTTTTAATACAGAGATTAGTGAAATAATTATTCTTGCTCCTGAAACTCCTAAGGGATGACCTAAAGAGACTGCACCACCATTAACATTTACACGATCATTTTTTAAACCTAGTATTTTCATATTAGCTAATCCAACTACTGAAAAGGCTTCATTTAATTCGAAATATTCTACTTCATTAATAGACATTTCTATTTTTTCTAAAGCTTTTGGAATTGCTTTTGATGGGGCAGTTGTAAACCATTTTGGTTCATGAGCGGCATCTGCAAAGCTTTTAATTTTGGCAATAGGTGAAAGCTTTAATTCCCTTGCTTTATCTACAGACATTAAAATTAAAGCTGCACCACCATCATTAATTGTAGATGCATTTGCTGCTGTTACAGTTCCATCTTTTGAAAAGGCAGCTCTTAAGGAAGGAATTTTTTCCATCTTAACGTTTTTATACTCCTCATCTTCAGTCATAACAACAGATGGTCCTTTTCGTTGTGGTATTTCTACTGGAATAATTTCATCGGAAAACTTTTCCAATTTCCAGGCTTCAGAGGATCTTTGATAGGATTGTATTGCATAAGCATCTTGGTCTTCTCTTGAAAAACCAAATTTAGTTGCGCAAGCATCTGCACAAACACCCATTGCAACATTATCATAGGCATCTACTAAACCATCTTTTTGCATTCCATCTTCTAAAGTAGTGGGTCCAAACTTAGTTCCTTGTCTTCCATGAAGATAGTGAGGAATTAAACTCATATTTTCCATACCTCCGGCAACTACAATAGAGGTATCTCCCAAAGCAATAGATTGCGCTGCTAACATTACAGCTTTCATTCCAGAGGAACAAACTTTATTAATTGTTGTACATGGCACAGTTTCTGAAATACCAGCTAAAATTGCAGCTTGTCTAGCTGGGGCTTGACCTAAACCTGCTGAGACCACATTACCCATAAAAACCTCGTCTACTAATTTTGGGTCAAGGTTAATTTTATTTAGGGCACCTTTTATAGCTGTAGCACCTAATTTTGGAGCTGTAATTTTTGAAAGACTACCCATAAAACTTCCAATAGGTGTTCTGCCCATAGATACAATTACAACTTCTTTAATTTTCATTTTCAATATTTTTATATGTGCTATTATCAAACAAAACTAACTATTTTAAATCAAATTTGTCAGGAAACTCTCCTTTCAATTTTTGACGTCCATTTTTTTAAGTTAAGTTTGTGTTCACAATATGTATTCATATGAGTAAAACTGTAAACAAATTATACAAGCATAACACTACCATCTATAAGGTTATTCTTTTTTTAATCACAACAGTTACCATTGTATACCTTTTCCCAAAAGGTGGTCAATTTAAATATGAATTTACCAAGGGAAAGCCATGGCAATATGATAATCTTTATGCTCCCTTTGATTTTGCGATCAATAAATCTGAAGAAGAAATTACCGAAGAGATTAAAGCAATAGAAGTTTCTGCTAAGTTATATTTTCAATTTAATAAAGAAATTGTCTCAGAAGTAAAAGAAGCTTATCAATTGAGGACATCTTTATATAATACAAGTGATTCATTGTCAAAAAATGATATTGAGTCTATGGTTTTAATAGGTGATTCTATAATAGATAATGTATATAAAAGGGGGTTTATCGAAGCTACAAGTCAAGGAATTGTTTCTGACAAAAACAGCATTATAGCTTTAAAGATAGATAATCAAGTACAGGATATTATTTATAATAATTTATTGTATTCAAAAGATGTTTTTGAACTCATTAAAAGTAGTTTAGGAGATCAGCCTTACAGTTATTCTCAAAATATAAATTTATCGATACTTTCTGAGCTTATAAGACCAAATGTATCCTACGATAATGAGTTTACCCAAAAAGTAATTGATGAGTCTGTGAATTCAATTTCTCTTAGCAAAGGAAAGGTTTCTTATGGTGAATTAATTATTTTAAAGGGTGATATAGTTGAGGGGAAAAAGATGGCTATTTTGTTTTCCCTCAAAGGTCAGTCTGAATCAAAACTTTGGACTAATGCAAATTATTATTGGATAGTTTTAGGCTATACTATATTAGTTTCTCTAGCACTTTTAATGCTTTTGTTATTTCTTCACAAGTATCGCAAAGAAATTTTTGACAACAATACCAAAGTAACATTTATTTTTTTTAATGTTAGTTTTATGCTATTGATACAAACACTTGTTGTAAAATACAATTCAGATTATTTGTATGTAGTCCCCCTAAGTGTATTACCTATAGTTTTAAAAGCTTTTTTTGATGCAAGATTAGGTTTATTCACACATGTATTAACCGTGTTGCTTTTAGGTTTTATTGTGCCAGATAGTTTTGAGTTTATCTATCTCCATATCATTGCTGGAATTGTAACTATTTTAACTGTTTCAGAACTTTACAAAAGAGCAAACCTCTTTATTTCTGTGGGTCAAATAACACTAATTTACATGATTACATATTTAGCGTTTTCAATTATTAAAGAAGGAAACGCCTCTCAAATTAATTGGGAATATTTAATGATGTTTGGGGCTAATGGTTTACTTTCCTTTTTATCATTAATTTTTATTTATGCTTATGAAAAAATATTTGGATTGGTTTCAGATGTTACCTTGTTAGAATTATCAAGTACTAATACGAAGCTTTTAAGAGAGTTAAATGAAAAAGCACCAGGTACATTTCAACATTCGATGCAGGTTGCTAATCTGGCAGAAGCAGCCGCTAATGAAATAGGAGCAAACTCAATGCTAGTTAGAACAGGTGCTTTGTATCACGATATTGGGAAAATATTAAATCCAATGTATTTTATTGAAAATCAATCTACAGGTGTTAATCCTCACAATGATTTATCACCATCAGATAGTGCTAAAATTATAATAGAACACGTTATCAAAGGAATAGAACTAGCAAAACAGTATAGGTTACCCGATAGAATTATAGATTTTATTAGAACACACCATGGTACAAGCCTAGTTTATTACTTTTATGTTAAAGAACAAGATCAAAATCCAGATGAAGAGGTTAATGTTGAAAAATTTCAGTACAAAGGCCCAGTTCCTTTCTCAAAAGAAACGGCTATACTAATGATATGTGATGCTGCAGAAGCAGCCTCAAAAAGTCTTCAACAACCCTCTGCTCAGTCCATAGATAATCTCATAGACAAAATTGTAGAAAAACAAAAATTAGATCATCAATTTATCAATTCTGATATAACTTTTAGTGAGATTGAAAAAATAAAAAAAGTGATCAAAAGAAAATTGATGAATATCTACCATGTACGTGTAGAATATCCAGATTAATTTTATTGCAAAAATTATAAAAAACCTTGCAATATTGTATTTGGTATGTTACATTTGCACTCGCAATTTTTTACTAACAATGTTAGTTTTTCGGAGAGTTGCCAGAGTGGTTAATGGAGCAGTTTGCTAAACTGTCGACGGGTAACTGTCGCGTGGGTTCGAATCCCACACTCTCCGCAACAATTGCTACTCGGGGTGTAGCGTAGCCCGGTCATCGCGCCTCGTTTGGGACGAGGAGGTCGCAGGTTCGAATCCTGCCACCCCGACACTGTTTTCGTAGAAACATTAAAACTACGGGCTCGTAGCTCAGCTGGATAGAGCACCTCCCTTCTAAGGAGGCGGTCATAGGTTCGAATCCTATCGGGCTCACTTAAAGCTTCGTCAGTAATGACGGGGCTTTTTTGTTTTTTAAAATGGATACCATCATTTAAATTTTAAAATGCGGAACTCAAGGGATTTATAATTTTATCTTTGAGGCACATTTGTATTTTTTTATTGAAAAGCTTTTGGTAACACAAAGAAGTAAATTCAAGATTGTTTCGGATGATTCTATCAATTACCGAAGAATGCACTTACCTAAGTTTTTTTACAGGAAATTATTACTCAGAAACTTTAGGTTTTAATACCAGTGCTGACTAAACTGTAGTGTGAGATAATGGTAATGGTAAACTATAAGTTTTAAATTATAATTTTTGATAAAGACCTATGCATTCCTTATTTAAAGGGGTATAAATTTCACCATTTAAAGGGATTGACCGGTATTTGTAATAATTGTAGTTTTGTGTTGTTAGTAATTTTAAAACATAAAAATTATGAAAAGATTGCACTTAGTTTTATTCATGATATTATTTTCTTCTATGTTGATTTTCTCTTGTGATAGTCAAGAAGATAGTGTATCTACCCCTAGCAAAATAGCACAAGAAAATTTTGCTGTAAAAAATATAGAGATTTTAAATGAATTGGGGAATTATTTTCCAAAAGAAGATATAATCTTTACTGTAAGTAAGGATGACAGTGAAAAATTATTTTCCATTTATAAGATCATAGGAACCACGAGAGATCAAATAGACTTTGGCTCATTCGCAAAGAAAAAATATCAAACCAATAATGAAGGCACTACTTGTGATGGAAAATTTAGTTGTGGTAGATTGATATATCAATGTCTATCTAATGGAGATAAAGCATTGATTTCAAATGGGGGTTGTGGTGAAAATGGAAATCCAGATGATTATTGTGTAGTTTGTGTTCCATAGGAAATATAGTTGTACTTCTTTTCATGAAAGAGAGGAGTTGTCATGTTTCCTTTCTTTTTTATAAAGTATTATTTTTCATAAAAGACATTCTTCACTCCGTGCCCCTCATATAATTGAAGTGTATCATCATCACATAATTCATTCAGGATTGAAATGAATTTTAAATCTGTGCCATATGATATTTTTTTTATTCTTTTAACTTTATTAGGGTGAACAAAGTTGTTAGGTTTTGGGTTTATACTAAATTTTGTCATGAGAAAAGGAATCTTAATTTGATTTGGAAATAGTAGTTTCCAAGTTAAAACTCGATGAGATGGATCTATTCTTTTACTTCTAGTTACAAAAAAACCTTCTTTGAATTTATTTAATATTCTTATTTCTTTTTCAAAGTTAGTAGTTTCATTCTCTAAACATATCTCAAAAAAACCTTCCTTAGCATTTTCCCAAGAATTAAACCTTTCCACTAATAAACCTCTACCCATTAAACGTAATATTAATTTTATAAAAGGAGATATTGGTGCTTTTTCTAAAAGCTCAATATAAGGTCCTTCTGAAAAATAAATTAAAGCATTATGAGGTTTACTTCTAGAGCCATACTCAACATTGAAACCTAGTTTTTTAAAGGCTTTAAATGCTGCTTTTAAATTATTAGTTTTATATAATACATGACCTACTTTCATATTTAATTAACTAATTATTTTTTTCTATTTTTTTATGAATTGTAATTATCACGGTTTTTGAGGTTGGTGTATTGCTAATTCTAGCTTTACTTTGAATTGGTACCAAAACATTTGCCTCAGGGAAATAGGTTGCTGTACATAGTTTTGGAATGTTGTAAGGAATTACAAGAAATTTTTTTGCGGTACGTTTTTCTTTGTTAAAATGACTAACCAAATCTACAGCATCTAGCTTTTCTAATCCTTGCTCTTCCATGTCTTTGGGGTTCATAAAAATAACCCTGCGTTCATTTATAATACCACGATATCTATCATCTAGCCCATATATAGTTGTGTTGTATTGATCATGAGTTCTAATGGTCATCATCATAAATTGATCTTTTTTTAGGGTGATATCTGAAATCTTATTGAGTGTAAAATTAGCTTTACCTGTTAGCGTACGAGAGAAGTTTTTATCTCTTGCATTATTTGGTAAATAAAAACCACCCTTATTTCTAATTCGTGTATTGAAATCTTCAAAACCTGGAATAGTTGCCTCAATTTTGTTTCTAATATTGTCGTAGTCTTTTATTAACTCAGACCAATTGATAGTAATGTTAGAGAGACTTGCTTTTGCCATACCAGCTACAATGGCGGGTTCGCTAAGTAAAGATTCAGATAAAGGTGTTAAATGTCCGGAGGAAGAATGTACAACTCCCATTGAATTTTCTACACTTATAAATTGAACTCCTTTTTCTTGAATATCTTTTTCAGATCTTCCCAAGCATGGAAGTATCAATGCTTTTTTACCGTGAATTAAATGACTCCTATTTAGTTTGGTTGATACATGAACGGTTAGTTCACAATTTTGAAGGGCTTTGGCCGTATATTCTGTATCTGGAGTAGCAGATAGAAAGTTACCACCCATACCAATAAAAACCTTCGCCTTTTTTTGATGCATTGCTTCAATAGCATCTACAACATCATATCCGTGATCTCTGGGAGCTTTAAAATTAAATTCTTTTTCTAAGTTGTCTAGAAATTCTTTTTTTGGTTTTTCCCAAATACCCATAGTTCTGTCTCCCTGAACATTTGAGTGTCCACGAACAGGACATGTACCCGCTCCTTGTTTACCTATACTACCTTTTAGTAATAATAAATTTACAACTTCACGAATATTATCTACAGAGTTTTTGTGTTGGGTTAGCCCCATGGCCCAGCAAATAATTATTTTTTTCTTGGCAGCTATTAATGTTGCAGCTTCTTTTATCACCTCAAAATCTATACCTGTCTGAGGCATTAATTCTTCAATAGAGTAAGTTTCTAAATCTTTTATAAAAGCATCATATCCCAGGGTATTTGAATTGATAAATTCATGATCAAAAATAGCTCCAGGAGATTTCTGTTCTTTTTCCCACAATAATTTTAAAATTATTTTTAATAATGCAACATCTCCATTTATTTTTACTTGTAAAAAAACATCCGTTAGTTTTTGTCCTTTACCAATCCATTTAAGTGGATTCTGAGGATCTTTATACCTCATTAAACCAACTTCAGGTAAAGGATTAATGGTAATTATTTTTCCCCCATTTTTTTTTGTTTTTCCAAGTGCAGATAACATTCTGGGATGGTTTGTGCCTGGGTTTTGCCCCATAACTATAACCAACTCTGCATGATTAAAATCTTCTAAGGTTACAGATCCTTTTCCAATTCCAAGAGTTTCAGTAAGAGCCACACCACTAGATTCATGACACATATTTGAACAGTCGGGTAAGTTGTTGGTCCCAAACTTTCGTACAAATAATTGATATAAGAAAGCAGCCTCATTACTTGTTCTTCCTGAGGTGTAAAAAATTGCTTCATCTGGTGATGGTAAAGATTTTAATTCATTACCTATCATATTAAAAGCATCCTCCCATGAAATTTCTTCATAATGATTTCTTCCCTCATAAACAACAACTGGATGAGTAATTCTCCCTTTTTTCCCTATTTCATAATCAGATAATTTTGATAATTTTGAAATTGAATGGGTTGCAAAAAAAAGAGGTGAAACCCTGTTTTTTGTTGCCTCTTCTGCTACAGCTTTGGCTCCATTCTCACAATATTCTGCTAGGAATGCTCTTTTCTCGTCTGGATCTGGCCAAGCGCATCCTGGGCAATCAAATCCATTCTTTTGATTTAAATTAGCTAGTAATCCTATGCCTTTTTTCAAACCAACTTCTTCTTTTATATGAGTAATAGCAGATTTTATAGCAGAATATCCAACAGCTGACGATGGAACTTTTTCTAATTCTATACCTGTCAGTTTTTTTGGTGGTTGTGCATGTAGTTTTTTTGTACTCATAATTTTATCTTTTTTGTAAAAAACTAGGGTTGGCATAGACAGTCATTTTATCCTGTCTAGTAAAACCTATCAAACAAATACCAAATTCTTTAGCAAAATCAACCGCCATAGAAGAACATGCTGAAACAGCAACTATTACTGGTATTTTTGCTAAAAAAGCTTTGGAAACAATTTCATAAGAAACACGACCACTAACCAACAAATACATTCCGCTTTTTAATAATTGATTTTGTAATAGACTCCCTACACACTTATCTACAGCATTATGTCTCCCAATATCTTCTCTTATGGTAAGTAATTTAAAATGATGATTAAAAATACCAGCTGCATGACTCCCACCAGTTTTCTTAAAAGTTTCTTGATGTTGTTGTAATGGAGCAAACATGTTTAATAAATTTTCAGAAGAAAAATTTACATTTTTTTTTATTTTTCCTCCATTTACTTTAATGTCATCAAGTTCTTTTTTTCCACAAATTCCACATGAGGAAACAGACAATAAGGTTCTTTTATTTAGGTATCCTTTTCCTAAATTATCAGCTGCAATAGTAACATTTATTATGCTCGGTATATTATAATTTTTTTCAATAATTTTTATGGGTATTGGAAGGGGGCTCTTATAAATGTCTTCAGCATAGAGTAGGCCAAGAATTAGATCCTTGTCATTCCCCGGTGTTCTCATAACTACCGTATACGATTTGTTGTTAATATTTATTTGTAAAGGGGCCTCAATTACTAATTCATCTGAGGTAATTGATTGTGTTTTATTAATAATATGAAGTCCTTCGTAGGTATTTGTTTGCATGAGATAACCTATAAAAAGTTATAATAACAAACTTAGTGAAAAATATGGTACAAATAATTAAAAGCCTTTATTTATAAGAGTTTATAGTGTATTTTAACTCATTAAAATACTGCTTAATTATAGTTTTTTACAATAAATACAACTCAATTTATCATGAATGTTTTTAGTAAAAAATAAATAGTCATCTCCACCATCTTTAATTTTAAGTTCTTTTCTGATTTGAGCAACACTCTTGTGAAAATTTCTTGTGGTAATATTCGCTTTTTTATTTGTTAAAAGTTTTACTATTTTCTTTTTGTCGTAGGGAAGAACAGCAAGTATTTTAAACCTTCTTCCTGGAAATTTTATATTGTTTTTTGATGTATATAAATGGGAATGTTGATGAATTTTGTATACATCTAATTGAGTTGTGATTTCATGAAACCCACCAGATTTTAGAATAGCGGCATTAGGTTCGTATAGGTAATCTAGGGGTTTTTCATAATTTGAAGTTGATTTATTATTAGCGATGAAGTTGAATTCTTCGGTATTTTTTTTTGAAAAATTTAAAGTTTTTATCGAAATCTTTCCATTGAAACCTTTTTCCAATACATACAGTAATTCTTTTACATCGTTGTTTACAGCAACAATATGAATCTCTTTTACAAATTTAAGTTCATTTATTGCACTTGTAATATCAAGTATTGGAGAGTTTTTTATAAGTATCGTTTGAGTTTTGTTAAATAATAAATCAATAAATTTTGGAATATTAGGCTCACAATCTTTTAATAGAAATACTTTTCCTTTTACATCATTTCTTCTTGATGGATCTACATAAATAACATCAAAAATTTCTTTTGATTTTTTTAAGTATTCAATTCCGTTTTCATTTAAACAGGTAATATTTTTTTTATTTAATTGTTTAAAATTATGCCCTGCTATTTCCGACAGATTTGAATTTTTTTCACAATGAACTACCTTGTTAAAAGAGGAAGAAAAGTAAAAAGAATCTACACCAAAACCACCTGTTAAATCTATTAATGTCTTACCTGAGACCAAAGAAGCTTTATATTTAGCTGTAGTCTCAGAAGATGTTTGTTCTAGGCTTACTTTAGGTGGATAATAAATATTTTCAGTAATGAACCAGCTTGGTAATTTCTTTTGAGACTTTTGCTTGCATATTAATTGATTGGCAACCTCTTGAACAGTAACTCCCTCAAACGATATTCCTTTTAAAATTAATTTATGGATATCCGTTTTTAAATTGTAGTTAATATATTCTTGAATATCCTGCTGTAAAACTCTTTCGTTCAATAGTTTAAATTTCCTTAGTAAGTGATGAAACAATTTTATTATCAGACATAAATTCTTTTAAAATAACCTTCAAAACAGTGTAGGAAGGAACAGCTACTATCATCCCTAATGGACCTGCTAATAAACCACCAATAATAATTATTAAGAAAATTTCCAATGGATGAGACTTCGTAGTCTTTGAAAATATCATGGGTTGACTCACAAAATTATCTATAACCTGAGCTATAATAAAACCAATCATAACCTTTATGGTTTTTATAAGAATCTCTGATTGGAAATCTAGGCTTTGACCCAAGCCACTTGTCATCGTTAGAACAATCATTAGAAATGCACTAATTAATGGTCCAATGTAGGGTATAATATTAAGTAGTGCACACAAGAAAGCAATCACAACTGCATTAGATACTCCAAATATTAATAGTATTAAGGTGTAAATAACAAACAAAATAGAAATTTGAATGATCAGGCCAATAAAATATCGTGATAATAAATCGTTTATTTTTTCCAATGAGTGAGAGAATTTTTTTTCAGCACCCTGTGGTATTAGTGTTAATAAAGCATTCTTGAATAATCTACTATCTTTCATGAAAAAGAAAGAAATAAATAGTACGGAGAAAAGACCTATACTGAAAGAGCCAAGTGCTCCAACAATAGAATTAAGTACATTAGGAATAGTTTTTAAACTTGTAAATATATCTGCATTTTGTAATTCATTTAAAACATTAATGTTTTTAGATGTGAAATAATCATTAGCTTGTGTAATTAAGTTTGCTATATTTTCTTCAAGTGCTGTTGTCTTGAGTAAAGAGAGGCTTTCACCTTGTTCAATAACTAAAGGTATAAACATTCCTGTAACACCTAAAATCATAACTATAAATAGTAGCATTGTACTAATAACGGCGAGAGTATTTGGAAATTTAATTTTTTTTCTTAAAAATAAAATGATAGGTTTTGCAATCAATGCAATAATTGCTGCAATAATTATATAAACTAAAACAGGTTTTATAGTTAATAAAAAATAGCCAAGTATTATAATACCAAATACAATAGCCAATGCCCTTAATATACCGTTTGTAATTATTTTTGAATTCATTTAATTATATCCCTTTACCTCTCCCATATTTATTATTTTACCACTCAAATATATATGATTTTTAGGTAATAAAGTACCTGATTCAGTTAAGGTCCAATCTTCCCAAGTTACCGTAGTCCCTAATTTTTTTATTTTTTGAACATACATTTGATAGTTAGTTGGCAAGTAATTTTCATCTAATATCCATACGTAAGAATCTCCTGGTGTGGTTCCTCCTCTAGAATATTTTACATGTAATGCCTCTTTACCATCAACCATTCTTATACTTCGATAAATTCCAGGTTCAAATAATTTGTGTGGTGCTACCAGCCAGAAGCTATCATTATTGAAAAACCTGAGAGCTCTTTTTACAAGATTATCATTGTAGGAAACTTCTTTATCATTAAGATAAACAGTGCTTTTAGTTAAATCATTTGGATGTAATAATACCCTAGCATCATTCCATTTAACATCAACGATATGTTTTTTTTTATCCCATTTATAAAAACGTTTTCCTTTAAAACTCCAATCTATATAACGTGTATTTTTGTAGGCGTTGTGTTTAATAGCTTTCAAAATATTATGAGCTAATATATCTGCATTTGGGTTGTAAGCTTTTACTTCACCCATGTTAATTTTATATCCAAAAATTGAGAGTGTATGTGATTTTGGTAATTTTATTCCAGAATCTGTAGTAATTAAATCATTCCAAGTTGCTGAAATACCACCTATTGGAATAATCTGTGTCCACATTTTAAAATAAACAGGTGTGTAATTTTCATCTAAAATCCACAAATAAGAATCTCCAGGTGTTGTTCCACCAGAAGTATATTTTACGAGTAATGCATCTTTGCCATCAATTTTAACGATACTTCTTTCTACACCCTGATCAAATACTTTATAAGGAGCTATTAACCAGAAACTATCATTATTAAAAAATTTTATAGCAGTTTCAATAAGTTTAGGACTTTCACCAATACTTTTTGAGTAGTCATTAAGATTAACAGTTACTGAGGCATTTTCCCAAGAAACATTTACAAGTCCTTCTTGTTTTTTCCATTCATAATGATGCTTACCTCTGAAACTCCATTTTAATATTTCTGTATTATCAAAGGCCTTTTTATTGATAGATAACATCATTTTTTCAGCTAACTCATCAGCTTCTTTTCCTGGGGTACCTGAAGGTAATGACTCATTTTTAGCAAAGCAATAAAGAATTATTGCTACCATTGTAACAGTGATCAATAGGCCAATTATTTTAAGAATTTTTTTCATGCTTTTTTTATAAATTTTCTTAAAAATAAATAATTTAGATCAAGTAATATCATTGCAAAATAGAAATATAATTTTTATTTGTGTTAAAGGTTTAAATTTCTAACTAATCATTTTAAATTTCTTTGGAAGATTCGATGTAATAGATAATTTATCTTTTGTAATTGGATGTGTAAAATCTAATTGAGAAGCATGTAAGTATAAGCCTTTACCTTTTAAAATTAAAGATTTTATTCCATATTCTTGATCTCCCAAAATTGGATTACCAATACTAGATAAATGTATTCTTAATTGATGTCTTCTTCCGGTTCTTGGAGATAGCTCTACTAAGTTTAAGAATTCAAATCGATTTGATTTTACACTTTGTATAGTTTTGTAATTAGTTATTGCTGTTTTTTTATTTATGTAAGTTTTAATAGCTCCTTTAAGATTCATCTTTCCTATGGTTATCGCATAGTATTTTTTTTTAATTTTTTTATTTTCAAATAATTGATTTAATGCGCGTATAGTAGAACTAGTTTTTCCAATTAATAATAGTCCTGAAGTTGGATAATCTAATCGATGAATGGGTCGAGGTCTAACTGCATCTATTTGCGAACTTTTTTTAAGGTTTTGTTGCAATGCATTGTCTATGGTTTTAAACTTATTTCCATTGACTAAAATTCCAGGAGGTTTTTCGATTATGGCAAGATAATCATCTTCAAAAGTTATAGCTAGTCTAAGAATTAATGATTTCCTTAAAGGCTTGTTTTTTGGGTTTAATAAAGTTATTTTTTCCCCACCAATAATTATTCTTGCGGTAGATGTTGGTAATCCATTTACTAGGATAAGTTTTTTTTTAATGGCTTTTTTGATTCCTGATTTTGTTGGAACTGTATTAAATATCCCTACGGCATATTCTTGTATTCGGATTTGTTCTTTTTGTTTTTTGGCAATATGAGATTCTAAAATACACACTTTAGCTTGCAAATAATTGACTCAAATCTTTAAAAGCTTTAAATTCTAAAGCATTTCCCTCAGGGTCTTTGAAAAATAATGTAGCCTGTTCACCTGGTTTACCCTTAAATCTAATGGTTGGTTCTATAATAAATTCGGTTCCGTTTTTTTTTAAACGTTCACTTAATTTTTCCCATTCATTCATGCTAAGAACAACACCGAAATGAGGAACAGGAACATCATGACCATCTACTGGGTTTGAAATTTGTTGAGGTATAAAATTATCTTTTTGATGAATTACTAATTGGTGTCCAAAAAAATTAAAGTCTACCCAATGTGTATCACTTCTTCCTTCTGTGCATTGAATAATATCTCTGTAAAAAGCTCTGCATAGTTCCAAATCTTTTACAGGTATAGCTAAATGAAATGGTTGAATCATTGTTTTTATTTTAATATAGTTTATCCATTAGGTTTTTAAAATCCAATTGCTGTATCGTCTCCCCTTGGATCGGCTCCAGCCTCTAAGTTTCCATTTTCTAAAACTAATATAGCATCAACTTTCCCTATAATTCTTGAGTTTCGCTCATCAATAGTATAGCCAATACTTCTAAGTTCATTGATCACATTTTCATTAAATTGATTAGGTTCTATCATAATCATATCGGGTAACCATTGGTGGTGAAACCTTGGTTGATTTACACTTTCTTGCATTCCCATTTTAAATTCATGAACATTTAAAATAGTCTGTAAAACAGAGGTGATAATTGTTGATCCACCTGGAGTTCCAACAACCATAAATAATTTCCCATCTTTCTCTACTATTGTAGGTGTCATGGAACTTAACATTCTTTTTTCAGGTGCAATTTCATTTGCTTTAGCTCCAATTAAGCCAAACATATTTGGTTCTCCGGGTTTACTACTAAAATCATCCATTTCATTATTAAGAAAAAAACCAAGCTCTGAAGCATAAAGCTTAGACCCAAAGCCACCATTTAATGTTGTGGTAACTGAAACTGCATTTCCGTATTGATCTACAATAGAATAATGTGTGGTTTCCATACTTTCAATAATTTCAACTGTGCCATGGGAAATATCTTTTGAAGCCGTAGGTTTATCAAAAGAAAAAGAGCGCATCCTATTTTTCGAATAGGATTTACTAATTAGAGAATCTTTCGGAATACTCACAAAATCAGGGTCACCTAAAAAATAACTTCGATCTGCATATGCTCTTCTCTCGGCTTCTGTAATTACCTGCATAGCTTGTACAGAGTTGTGGCCATAATTTTCAAGATCGTAAGGTTCAATACTATTCATGATTTGTGCTAAACAAATACCACCACTAGAGGGAGGAGACATAGAAAAAATCTTTAAGTCGTCGTAGTCAAATGTAATTGGAGTCCTCCATTTTGCCTCATATTTAGCTAAATCTTCCTCAGTAATGATTCCTCCATTACTTTGTATAAACTTAGCTAATTTTTTAGCAGTTTCTCCTTTGTAAAATTCATCTCTTCCATTTTTTAAAATACGTTTTAAAGTATTGGCTAAAGCTGAATATTTTATAGTATCACCCTCTTCCCATTTTTTAAGAAAAATAATTGAATCTTTATTTACTTTTTTAAAAGCCTTTTGGTGTCTTAGAATTCTTTTTTCTTGTTTTTCAGTAACTACAACTCCTTTATTTGCTAATGCTATGATGGGAGTTAAAATCTCTTTAACAGATAAAACACCAAATTTTTCTTGAGCTTTAAATACACCAGCTATAGTTCCAGGAACCCCAACAGCTGTTGCACCAGAAGTACTCATACCCTTAATAATATTTCCTTCATTGTCTAAATACATGTCTTTAGATGCTGCTAAGGGTGCTTTTTCTCTATAATCTAGGGCTCCAATTTCACCATTATTTTTTCTATAAACCATAAAGCCTCCTCCACCAATATTTCCTGCTACCGGATAACTAACAGCTAATGCCAGCTCAGTAGCCATCATGGCATCAAAGGCATTTCCACCCTTTTTTAAAATTTCTGTTCCAATTCTAGAGGCTTCAACACGTGCAGAAACAACCATTGCTTTTTCTGTAACTAAACCTTTTACTTCAGCAATATTTTCTGACTTCTCATTACAGGATATGATAAAAATGCTAATAATTAAAATGAGTGTAATTTTTTTCATGAATGTATGTTTTGTAATTCTTTAATTTTTTGATGTGAGAAAATTTGTAAATCTTGAAAAAATGACTCAAAATCTTTCTCAAAATCTTTATCCATTAATCTAAGGTCATTAATAGCCAAATCAATCTGACCTTTATTTTTTGTTCTTTTATTCATTCCATCAAGAACACTTTTAATTCCTTCTTTATATTTATAGTTGTAGAGCCAATTATATTTTACCATATAAGGAATCATTTGCACTGTTTTTTCTGGTAAAACCTGTCTATAACTGTTTATTAAATTATAGACTGAATTTACGTAAATTTTTAGAGGAATAACTGAATAATTATTCCAATTTTTTGCCAAATAATGATCATAAAAGATATCAATAATAATCCCAGAAAACAAACCATAACGTTTATGAAGTCTCCTTTTGCTTATTCTTGTAATTTTATGTGCATCTGTATAAGTGTCTATTTGTCGATGTAATTTAATTCCTTGTTGAATTTTTGTATCTAAATGGGTAAATTGGTTTCCTTTAATATGATCTGCTATAAAATTACCAACCATAATTTTTGGACAACTTTCTGATAGGTATAAATGCGCGAGAAAATTCAAATTAAAGTATTTCTATATATTAAAAATAAAAAAACCACAACATTATACTGGTATTCTTCAGTGATACGTTGTGGATTTATATAAAATTATTATGGATTTATTTTACAAAATAGTAAAAACTATTAATTAAAGAACCAATTAATTATTTAGCATCACAGGCATTACCAACATGGTAATTTTTTCACCTTCATCTGTTCCGTCAATAGGTGTTAAAATTCCTGCCCTGTTAGGTAAAGACATTTCAATTAAAACTTCACTAGAGTTTAGGTTACTTAACATTTCACTTAAAAAACGAGAATTAAATCCAATTTGCATATCGTCACCTTGATAATCACAATTTAACCGCTCATCAGCTTTATTTGAGAAATCTAAATCTTCTGCAGATATATTTAACTCAGTACCCGCCATTTTTAAGCGAATCTGATGTGTTGTTTTACTTGAGAAAATAGAAACACGACGAACAGAGTTTTGAAAAGATGCTCTATCTACAGTTAATTTGTTTGGGTTTTCTTTTGGAATTACAGCTTCATAATTTGGGTATTTACCATCAATTAAACGGCAAATCAATACAAAGTTTTCAAATGTAAATTTTGCATTTGCATCGTTATATTCAATGATAACATCTTCCTCTCCACCTAAAACACCTTTCAGTAAGTTTAAAGGTTTTTTAGGCATAATGAATTCAGCTGTTTTATCAGCTGTAACATCTGTTCTTGTATATTTAACTAGCTTATGAGCATCTGTAGCAACAAATGTTAGATTATCAGTACTAAACTGAAAGAAAACACCGCTCATTACAGGACGTAAATCATCATTTCCAGCAGCAAAAATTGTTTTTGATATTGCAGTTGCTAGGACATTTGAAGGAACTACAGTTTTACTTGGAGATTGTAAACTTACTGATTTAGGAAACTCATCTCCTCCAAAATAAGCCATATCATATTTCCCTTGATCGGAGCTAATTTCAATAATACTTTCACCCTCAGTCTTAAAAGTTAAGGGTTGATCTGGGAATGTTTTTAAAGTATCTAAAAGCAATCTTGCTGATATCGCAATGGACCCTGAAGAATCAGATTCTATGGCAACAAGAGCAGTCATAGTTGTTTCTAAGTCTGATGCTGAAACTTTTAATTGATTTTCAGAAATTTCAAATAAGAAATTATCTAATATGGGAAGGGTATTATTACTATTAATAACTCCGCCCAATACTTGTAATTGCCTTAATAGTTGAGAACTTGATACGATGAACTTCATTTAAATTTTTTTGTTAAAAATGGTTGTTTTACAAAGATATTCGAATTTAGTGATTTTGAAAATTTTGTTATCAACATTTTAGCTGTATTGTTGATAGTTTTTCCAAAAAATAGATTACAACAATTCTTTTTTAAAGTGATTAAAAAAACCATAGGTAATTTTATGAGAAAATTTAAAATATTACATTTGTTCATAACCAAACCACCTACAATAATGAAAAAAATAGGAACCATTCTTTCATTCTTACTATTCACCATATCCGTTTTTTCTCAAAAGCCTGAAAAGTTATCATCTAATCAAATTTTTGAAAAAATTCAGAAGTTAAATTTTCTAGGAACCGCTTTATATATTGCAGCACATCCAGATGATGAAAATACTCGCTTAATTTCTTATTTATCAAATCATGTAAAAGCAAGAACTGGTTATTTGTCATTAACTAGAGGTGATGGTGGACAAAACTTAATAGGTTCAGAAATTAGAGAATTACTGGGAGTAATTAGAACACAGGAACTTTTAGCAGCAAGAAGAGTAGATGGAGGTGAACAATTGTTTTCAAGAGCAAATGATTTTGGCTACTCTAAACATCCTGATGAAACTTTAGAGCTATGGGATGAAGAAAAAGTTTTAAGTGATGTAGTTTGGGCTATTAGAACCTTCAAACCCGATGTTATTATTAATAGATTTGATCATAGAACTCCTGGTACAACTCATGGTCATCATACCACATCTGCAATGTTAAGTGTAGAAGCTTTTGATTTAGTAAATGATTCAACAAAGTTTTCTGACCAACTTGAATATACAGAAATTTGGCAGCCTAAACGTTTATTTTTCAACACTTCATCTTGGTTTTATAAATCTGAAGATGATTTTAATAAAGCTACTGAAGGAAAATTAACATCAGTTAATGTAGGAGTTTTCTATCCTTTAAAAGGATTATCTAACAATGAAGTAGCTGCTTTAGCGAGCAGTCAACATTTATGTCAAGGTTTTGGAAGATTAACCACAAGAGGAAACCAAAAAGAGTATGTAGAATTTTTAAAAGGAGATAATCCAAAAGACGCTAATGATATTTTTTCAGGGATTAATACCACTTGGAATAGAGTAAAAAATGGTGGTGATATTGGTGCAATTTTATACGATGTTGAGAAGAACTTTAACTTTGAGAATCCTGAAATACACCTAAAAGACTTAATACTTGCGTACAATAAAATTCAGTCTTTAGAGGATCAATACTGGAGAGATATAAAACAAAAACAAATCCTACAGATTATTGAAGCATGTGCAGGATTATATCTTGAGGCTTCCGCTGATAGTTCAAGTGCTGTTCCCAATGATCTTATAGATGTAGCTATTGAAGTATTAAATAGAAGTTCTGAAGTCCCTATTTTTTTAGAATCTATAACTTATAAAACTGCTGAAATTGAAAATGTTGTGTATGACGTATTGTTAGAAGATAATATTAAACAACAATTTAAAAAAACTCTAAGTTTAAAAAACTTAAGTTATTCAGACCCCTATTGGCTTCAATCTGAGGGTTCTCTTGGAATGTATACGGTAAATCAAAGAACATTAATAGGTAAGCCAGAAACCCCAAGAAAAGCTTATGTATTCTTTAATTTATTAATAGATACTGTTCCAATTAAAATTAAGAAAAATATTATACACAGGTATTCTAAAAGAGATAAAGGTGAATTGTATGATCCTTTTGAGATTTTACCCTTGGTAACTACAAAGTTAAATGAAAAGGTATTACTTTTTTCAGATGCTAACGAACAGAAGGTTACTGTAGGAGTTCGTTCTGGCACGAATAACATTAAAGGCAAATTATTTTTAGAGGCTCCTAAAGAATGGAAAGTTTCTCCAGCTTTTATTGATATAGAAATTAAACAAAAAGGAGATATTCAAGCATATGAATTTAAAATAATTCCAACTGTTGATGACTCTGAAGGAATTATTAAAGCCAGTGTTATAGTAGATGGCAATAAATTTGACAAAGAATTAATTGAAATTAAATATGATCATATCCCTAAACAAACTGTTCTAAAAAAATCACAGGCAAAAGTGGTTCGTTTAAATATTAAAAAAGCTGGCAACTTTATTGGATACATAAAAGGTGCTGGAGATCTAGTTCCTGAAAGTTTAAAACAGATTGGTTATACAGTAGTTATGATTAATCCAGAAGAGATAACCACAGCACATTTGAAAAAATTTGATGCAGTAGTCCTAGGTATTAGGGCATATAATACTGTACCGATTTTAAAATATAAACAAAAATTTTTGCTTGAATATGTAAAAAATGGTGGAAATATGGTTGTACAATATAATACAAGTAGAAGAGTTGATGTAGCGGCACCTTTTGAATTAAATCTCTCAAGAGATAGAGTTACCGATGAAAATGCTAAAGTAGAAATTTTGCAAAAAAAACATAGTATTATGAATTTTCCAAATAAGATTTCTGAACAAGATTTTAAAGGTTGGGTTCAGGAAAGAGGTTTGTATTTTCCAAACTCATGGAGTTCAGAATATATTCCGATCTTATCTATGAATGATAAAGGTGAAAAAGCCAAAAAAGGTAGTTTGTTGGTAGCTAAATATGGTAAAGGGAATTATATATATACAGGATTAAGTTTTTTTAGAGAATTACCTGCTGGAGTTTCTGGAGCTTATAAACTATTTGCCAATATTCTATCTACAGGGAAAATAAATGTTGAGCAACAAAATCAATTAAAAAAATAAATCATGAAAAATATAAAACAACATTGGAAAAAAATATATTCAATTGTTCTAATTGTTAATGTTATATATATTGTTGTTTTTTACTTAATAACAAAATCTTACGCTAATTAATTATGGAAGTTTCAAAATTACATCTATTAGATTGGTTTGTTTTACTTTCAACGTTGTTATTCATTGTCATTTACGGTGTTTATAAAACTAAAAAATTAAACAATGGCGTGGAGGATTATATTAAGGGAGGAAAAGATACAAAATGGTGGACTATAGGCTTATCTGTAATGGCTACTCAAGCTAGTGCAATTACTTTTTTATCAACACCAGGTCAGGCTTTTCATGATGGTATGGGCTTTGTTCAATTTTATTTTGGTCTTCCTATTGCAATGGTTATTATATGTCTTGTTTTTATACCAATTTATTACAAATTAAATGTTTATACTGCATACGAGTTTTTAGAGACTAGATTTGATTTAAAAACGAGAACACTTACCGCTTTTCTTTTTTTAATCCAACGTGGATTAGCTGCTGGTATTACCATTTATGCACCTGCAATTATTTTATCGTATGTTCTTGGTTGGGATTTAATTGCACTAAATATTGTTATAGGTTTAGTGGTTATTTTTTACACTGTTTCCGGAGGAACAAAGGCAGTAAATGTAACTCAGAAGCAGCAAATGATTATTATATTTTTAGGTATGGTTACTGCTTTTACTCTAATTATGTTTTACATGCCTGATGGAATAACATTTTCTAAAGCATTAGATATCGCAGGTGCTAGTGATAAAATGAAAGTATTAGATTTTTCATTTGACTTAGATAAAAAATACACCATATGGACTGGTTTTTTGGGTGGGACATTCCTAATGCTTTCTTATTTCGGTACAGATCAAAGTCAAGTACAAAGATACTTATCTGGAAAATCTCTTAGAGAAAGTCAGTTGGGGTTATTATTTAATGGCTTATTAAAAGTGCCAATGCAATTCTTCATACTACTTACCGGGGTAATGGTATTTGTTTTTTATCAATTTAACGCATCTCCGCTAAATTTTAATCCTAAAGCCAATGAAGCTATAATTAGTTCTTCATATTATGAAGAGTTCAAAGAATTAGAAGAACAACATATAGTTATTGAAAATAAAAAGAAAACACTTCTTTTAGATGGCCTACAAGATTCCGATAGGGATAAAATTATAGCATTAAATGAAAAAGATAAAATTTTAAAGAATCAAGCAAAAAATATTATCAAAAAAGTTGATGCAATTTCTGATGAAAAAATTGAAGAAAATGATAAAGATTATGTTTTTATTCATTTTATAGTAAATAATCTTCCAAAAGGTATTATTGGATTATTATTGGCTGTTATTTTAGCTGCTGCAATGTCATCTACAGCATCAGAATTAAATTCTTTAGCTTCCACCACAACTATTGATATATATAAAAGAAATATAGCTAATGAAAGAGATGAGGCCCATTATGTAAAGTCTTCAAAATGGCTAACTTTTTCTTGGGGTATTATGGCTATTATAATTGCTTGTATTGCAGACTTATTTGATAATTTAATCCAATTAGTTAATATTATTGGATCTCTTTTTTATGGAAATGTATTAGGTATTTTTTTACTAGCATTCTTTTTCAAAAAAGTTAAAGGTAATGCTGTTTTCATTGCTGCAATTATCACAGAAATAATAATTTTACTGATTTTTTATTTTGGAATTTATCAACCTGAATCGCTCGGTTTAGCGCCAGTACTCAGTTATTTATGGCTTAATTTTGTGGGATGTGTATTGGTTATATTTATAGCTTTAATATATGGCTTTAAAGAAACTCATCTGAAAATTAAAATTAACTTGATATTAATATCAGTTACTTTTATAAAAACTGTTTATGATGCTATTTATTTAGATTTAACTCTTTATCATGTATTAGTTCTAATGTTCTTATTTTTATTGATAGGAGTATTAAGTATTGAAAAAAAATCATCAGCACTATCAACCTAAAGTAGTTTTAGCAGTATTAAATTATATGATTAAACAAGAGATAAAGATGATTCGATGGGGAATATTAGGGTTAGGGCATATCGCCAAAAAATTCGCTCAGGATATTGTTTCTGTTCACGGAGCTGAATTGTATGCAGTTGCATCAAGGAGTTCTGAAAAAGCCTCCTCTTTTGCAAATCAATTTGATGTTTCTGTTAGTTATGATTCTTATGATTTATTAGTTCAAGACCAATTAGTAGATGCTATTTACATTGCAACTCCACATAGTTTTCATAAAGAACATACAATTCTATGTTTAAAACACAAAAAAGCTGTTTTATGTGAAAAACCTTTTGCGATGAATTTGGAGGAAGTAGAGGAAATGATAGGTGTCTCTGTAAAAGAAAATACACTTTTAATGGAGGCACTTTGGACTACTTTTTTACCTCATTATCAATATGTTTTAAATTTTTTAAAAAATAAGACTTTTGGAAAAGTTATTCTATTAGAGGCAGATTTTGGATTTCAATCAACGCATAGTTTAGAGAGTAGAGTACTTAAAAAAGAATTGGGGGGTGGGAGTTTACTGGATATTGGAATTTACCCTGTTTTTGCTGCATTATCTACTTTGGGAGTTCCAAAATACATAGAAGCTGATGCAACTTTTTTTACCAATGGCGCAGATTCATCTTGTGAGATGATTTTTAATTATGACAATGCCAAAGCAATTTTGAAAAGTACCTTTTTGAAGGAAACACCTACTGAAGCTGTTTTTACTTGCGAGCATGGAGTCATTAAAATTAACACTAGATTTCACCAACCAACAACAATTACTTTACTGCAAAATGGAATTGAAAGACATGTAGATTTTTCTGCTCAAACTTTTGGATATAATTTTGAAATTGAACATTTTAATCAATTACTAAGAGATCATAAAAAAGAAAGTGAACTCATGAGTTTTTCTTTTTCAAAGGATTTAATAGCTACATTAGACCTCATTAGAAAAAAAATTAATTTAGATTACTAATTTTCCTGTATGATGATCACTATTAGAAAAGCAGCTATTGAAGATTTACCTGTTCTCTTTGAATTTGAACAAGGAGTTTTAACTGCAGAAAGACCATTGGATGAAACCTTAAAATTAAAAAACACCTATTATTATGATATTCCAAACCTTATTAATGACTCAGATGTAGAGCTTGTTGTTGCTGAAATTAATGGTGTGACCGCAGGATGTGGATATGCGCGAATAAAGCAAGCTAGAGATTGTTTTCAATTTGATCAATTTTCTTACTTAGGGTTTATGTTTACAAAAGAAGAATATAGAGGAAAAGGTGTTAATAAAACGATTATGAATTATTTGTATGATTGGTCTTTATCGAGAGGTGTTTATGAAGTCAGACTTGAAGTATATCCGACAAACAATGCTGCAATAAAAGCCTATGAGAAATCAGGAATGACATGTTCCATGCAAACTATGCGTGTAGATCTTAGAAGTAAAAATTTAAAAGACAGCTGATCAGCTGCCTTTTAAATTTTTATAAATATTGAATAATATTATTTGACACTCCATTCGGCAAGTGATTCTGTATTCATTTTGATATAAGCTTCATTTCCAGCTTCTTTTGAAAGTTCTAGAGATTTTTTAGCAACTGCTATCGCCTTTTCTGTATCCCCCATTTTTGCATAAATTAAAGACTGTTGTCTCAATTGCCAAAATGCTGGCTTTTCTGTCAAGGACATTGCCTTTTCCATCCATTCATTTGCTTTTTTGATGTCTAAGTCTTGTTGTCTGTAATAGATAGCGGCATTATAATAATCTCCAGCTTCAGGGCTTGCAGCCATTACAGCAGCTATGGTTTTAGAAACTAATTTATCTGTTGGAACTTCAAATTTTATTCCAACATATGTTTTTTCCCAGAGGATACCTAGTACTGCAGAGGTTCCAGATACGTCGTCAAAAGTAATGGTAAATGTTTCAACATTCATTGGCATTGAGTAAACTTCTACACTTGTTTTTGCAACAACCTTTGTGTTATCCCAATCTCTAGGGACACCACTATTATCAGATTCAGAATAGAACATAACTTCCCAAGAATTTTCGTTTGGAACAGTATAGAGTCCATAAGAACCTGCATTAAGTGTTTGTCCGTCAATGGAAACGTCAGAACTAAAGGTAACTTTTGTATTCGAATTAGCACCTGTTCTCCATGTTTTTCCATAGGGAACTAAATCTCCAAAAATAGTTCTTCCTTTTACTCCGGGTCTAGAATATTCTACTGATACATCCGTTAGGCCAACTCGTTGCTCTACTTTCGCTTTTGGACTAGGTTGAGGCGTGGTAATTTTTAATTTAGTTTCTGGTTTTTTTTCTACTTCAACTGAAGAAGATACATTGTCACAACTACTAAAAGTGATACTAATAATTAGTGTAAAAACACTCGCAATTTTTAAAATATTTTTTTTCATAAGTTATTAAAGTTTTAGGGACATAAAAATACAATTATTTTAAGTAGTTTAAGAATCGACTTAGTTTTCTTTTCCTGGATTATAGATTTTTTTTGCACGTTTTAAAACATCTTTTTTGTAATAGGCTACATCTTTAAAATTTGCTTTAATATAGGGTATAGTCTGATCATCAAAATGAGGTGAATTTGGATCTCCACTTTGACCTCCAGCTAATATTGTTTTGGCAGTTACCTTCTCTCCAAATTCAACAACCGCAACAAAACTATTTCCAGATGTCCCATACTGGCGTTTGGTGTTTTTTCCAAACTGAGTTCCATATGAAGCTAAAGCACCCCATTTACCTGAAGCCATACCTACGGGTAAACTTTTTTTATTGTCATTAAAATCTTGAACAATATTTCCATCATTTCTTTGGTATCTGTTAAATTCTCCCCACGGGGTTTTCCATGTCCCAAAATCTTCTATTAAATTTTGTAGGCTTTTTTCAAAAATTGCCATACGTTCCTCTGGAGACGATTTTACACTCATATATTCAAAACGAGCCAATCTTGAGGTTCTTTTTCCAAAAGACATCGTTGGAATTTTTCCCGATTTATGGTAGGTATTAATATAGAATTGTGCTAACGTCATTTCTATTGAATTTATAGAGACTTTAAAATCCCATTTTTTTAACACCTTGATAGCATCTTTGACATTTTTAGATTGTGAAGGTGTTTTTTTTGCAGCTTCAATTAATCCTGATATAAGTTTATCTGCTCCGGGGAGATATGGATCATAAGCAAGTTTAATTAATGATTCTAAAGTCAGGTTTTCTGCTTTTTTTAATAAAGGAATTGCATGTATACCTCTAAAATTCTCTGGAAAAGAAGACATGTATTTTGGATAGTCTTCTTTTTTTGGACTGTATTCTGCTGCAGAGCTAAAAGGGGTAGAGTTGCAGTTTTGAATCCAGTGCGTAGGAGGATTTTTTACAAAAATATTATCCTCTAATTTATGTAATCCTTTCCAATCTGTGGCTGGATTACTACCATCAACAGGTTTAGTGTAATCAAATTTTTCATTCCTCACAGGAATAAAATTCCCGTGATAGTAAGCAATTGTTCCATTAGCATCTGCATAAACAGTATTATTTGAAGAATTTGTTCTGATATCCATCATTTCATGAAATTCATCATGATTTGATTTTTTTGTTCTAGTAAATGACTGTTCCAATGCTTTTATAGGACTCCACATTAGTGCAGTTGAAATCCAATGCTCATCTTCAGCATGGGTAATTGGTCCATGATGAGTTCTGTATAAAGTAAAGTCTTTTGAGGAGATTCCGGTATTTGTAGTATATTTTAATGTAACCTCAACAGAATCTATTGGAAGCATTTTTTCTCCATATTTATAATGTATTTTATTATTAGTTTTTACAATAGTTTCTTTGAATTCATCAATGATATCTGTGCCCGTAGAAGTATGCATCCATCCAGTTTTTTCGTTAAAACCTTGGTAGATAAAAAATTGACCCCAGGTTGTTGCTCCGTAAGCGTTTAAGCCCTCTTCACTAACAACATGAGATTCACCTCTAAAGAAAAAAGAGGTATGGGGATTTATTAATAGCATGGCATTTCCGGAAGCTGTTTTTTCTCCACCTATTGCAAAACCATTTGAGCCTCTTGGTTCATTATCTTTCAAGCGAATTAATCCCTCAGAAATTGCTAATTTTTTTTGATTTGTTTGGGGTTCATAAAAATCTCTTATTTTTTTAGTAGACACCCTTTCAATATCTCCCCCAATAGATCCTTCACTAAAATACATAGGCATCCATGGCTCAAAATGAGTTATTAACTTAGGAGTTACTTCTGGATGATTTTTTAAATAAAAGTTAATACCATCTGCAAATGCAATACAAAGTTCTTGAAGCCATTTAGGACTTTTCTCATAATTTAAAATTGCTTCTTCTTGGGTCATGTATAGGTTAGCTCTTACATCACTATATAGGGCTTTCTCTCCTTCAACTTCTGCTAATCTTCCAATAGCCCATATATAATTTCTTTCTACACGGTTAAAATCATCTTCACATTGAGCATATAACATTCCAAATACAGCATCAGCATCTGTTTTTCCATAAATATGAGGAACTCCAAAATCATCTCTAATAATTTCTGTATTCTTAGCTCTGTGATTCCAGCGTTCTATTTCATTAAGAGTGTTAATATTCGTTTTAGGATTAGAACAACCTAAGGTAAAAATACTGATGACTAATAAAATAAATTTTTTCATAAGATGAATATTAAATTTAATATGAAATAGCAAGGTAAAACATAATAAAAAGGTAACCTAAACAAAACGTATCTTTGCATTTGAGTTTATAATATTTGATAACAAGAATAAAAATGAAAAATTATATAGCTGAATTTATAGGTACTTTTGCAATGATTTTTTGTGGAACTGGTGCTATGACTATTAATGAGGTTACAGGTGGAGATGTTACCCATGTTGGAATAGGAATTACTTGGGGATTAATTGTTATGGCTATGATTTATGCTTTTGGAGAAATATCAGGAGCTCATTTTAATCCTGCAGTATCTATTGCCTTTGCTTATGCTAAGAAGTTTTCTTGGAAAGAGGTTCCCAAGTATATATTTTTCCAAGTAGCAGGTGCTTTTGCTGCTAGTTTATTATTGATGTGGTTATTTCCTAAAAGTGAACTACTAGGAGCAACAATTCCTTCTGTTGATATTTGGCGAGCTTTTGTATTAGAGTTAATACTCACATTTTTTTTAATGGTTGTTATTATTAATGTTTCTACAGGAAGTAAAGAAATAGGTATGATGGCGGGTATAGCTATTGGGTCTGTAGTATTATTGGAAGCACTTTTTGCTGGACCCATAACTAATGCATCAATGAATCCTGCACGTTCATTAGCTCCAAATATTGTTTCGGGAAATATCAAAGGTCTTTGGTTGTATATATTAGCTCCAATCATAGGAGCATTACTAGCAGTAGTGAGTTGCAAATTTGTAAAGCATGAAAATTGTTGCGATGAAGAATGTTAGCATACTTGGTTGCGGTTGGTTTGGAAAACCCTTGGCGGTTTCTTTACTAAATGATGGTTTTTTAGTAAAAGGATCTACAACTTCTGAGATTAAAATTCAAGAATTAGAAACTTTAGGAATAGAATCATATCTTATTGATATTACAGAATTTGAAGAATTTGATTTATTCTTAGCCTCAGATATTCTTTTAATAGCCATAACCTCAAAAGATATTGATGCTTATGAACGATTTATTGAACAAATTCAGGATTCATCCATTCAAAAAGTAATATTTATTAGTTCTACTTCAGTATATCCAGCAACAAATTCAGTTGTAACAGAAGAATCAACTCCATTAAACACTTCTCTTTTAGAAATTGAAAATCTTTTTAGAGATAATACTTTTTTCGAAACAACCATCATTCGTTTTGCCGGATTATTTGGCCCTGGTAGACATCCAGGAAGTTGGTTTAAGAATGGTAAAGTAATAGCCTATCCTGATGGTTTTGTGAATATGATTCATTTGGAAGATTGTATTAATATCATTCATGAAATTATTGAACAAGATTGTTGGAATACAACATTTAATGCTTGTTCTAATGATCACCCTACTAGAAGAGAATTTTACACAAACGCTAGAAACAGTTTGAATTTTGAAATTCCAGTTTTTGAGGAGAATTCCCAATTAAAATTCAAAATAATTAGTTCTAAAAAACTACAAAAAGAATTGAGTTATCAGTTTATTCACGATAATATGTTATTAATTTAAGAATATTTTCTTTTTCTCAAATATTGAAATACTAAACCGAATGTTAATAATACCATTAAGGGTAAAATAATGTTTACAAACTGCCAATAAGTTTTTTCTTGGTATGCCTTTTTCTTATCTAATAAATTAATTTGAATGTTTTTATTTCTCAATTCAATTAAGCCATTATCATCTAATAAATAATCTATTGCATTCAATAAAAATTCTTTGTTTCCAAATTGTTCACCTGTCCATTTATCTTTAGCCAAGTCAAAAGGTTTTCCTTTTTGTAGTTGATTTCTTCCAATATCTCCGTCAGAAATTACCACCATTTTATTATAAAGACTCTTTTTTCTAAAATTAAGTATACTAAAAGGTTTAACCCTGTCTGTATACATTGAGTTAAATAAACCTTCTGTTAAAAGTCCAGTAATTTGAAAACCAGATGAGTATTCCTCCTCTTTAGGTTCTTTAGCTATACTTTTAAGTTCTACAATAGCTGGTGTTCCTACTTTTTTTGTTAACATGGAACTTACTAACAATGGTGTTTTTTTAAGACTATTCTGAAGTGTGTCAATTTGATTTGCAAATCGTAACCTAACCGGGGCAATATTTTTTGATATGGCATGATTTGGATTTCCTGAAACTAAGGGATGATAAAACCAGTTTAAATTTTGAAATTGAGGTTTATCTCCAATGTTACCAGTAGCCAAAGGAATTTTAGCAGCATATAAATCTTGAAGTAAAGTTGCATTTACTCGTAATCCATAGGAAAAGAAAAAATCAGTTAAATTTAAATCTCTGGGGTAAGCCAACATGCTACCATTATTATACAAGCTATCTGTATCTGCCTGAACGTTTTCGATCATCCATAGCGTTTTTCCTCCATTAATTATATATTGATCCAAGACTAACTTTTCATTTTCTGTAAAAGGTTGAGTTGGTTTTGCTATAATGGCAAGGTCAAATTGTTGAAGATCAATTAAGCTCTTTTCAGGGTTGGTTTTTACCGAATCTAATGTGAACTTCGCTAATCTATGTTTTTTAGTCACCTCACTTAAAAAAGAATATAATTGTATGTCTGATAATTCACCATTTCCAGTAATAACAGCTATTTTTTTTTCTTTTTCTTCTTGAAGTTTATAAATGGCATTACTAAAAGAAAATTCTAAACTTTCTATAGCTTTTTCTAGCTGATCTTCTTGAGATTGTGAAGTTCCATTTGTTAATAATGAAACCTTACTTGTTTTATTTTTGTATGAGATTTCTGCCCAAGGAAAAATAATAGCATTAGATAATATACCATCTTCTTTTACAGTTAATTGACTAGGAATCATCCCTGCTTTTATTAATTTTTCTCTTTGATTGTCTGGACGTATGAATTGAATTTTAATTAATGAATTATTAGCACTTAATTCCTCTAAAAATTGTCTAGTTTCGATTTGTAAGCGTTTAAATTCAGAAGGAAAATCACCTTCTAAATAAACCTTAATAAGTAGCTGTTTATCTATTTTATTAATTACTTCTTTTGTAACTGAAGCTAAAGTATACCTTTTGTCTGAAGTCAAATCAATTCTAGTATATAGCCTCTGATTAAAAATATTTAGTAGAATTAATACTATAGCTAAACTAAAAATATGTCTTACTCTTTTATTCATTCATTAACTTTTTTTTGGTTAGGAATAAAAAGAAGACAATTATGCTTATAAAATAAAATATGTCTCTAGTATCTATAACTCCTCTACTAATACTTTTAAAATGAGTATTCATCCCAAATAATTTTATACTATAAGATGAATTTCCAAATAAACTTGATATGGCATCAAACCCATAGTAGATAAAGAAGGTTGTAAAAGCTCCAATTAAGAATGCAGTAATTTGATTTTTTGAAATAGAAGAAGTAAAAACTCCTATTGAAGCAAATGAACTGGCTAATAAAAATAAGCCAGTGTAGGAGCCAATAGTAGTTCCATAATCAATATTTCCTGATGGGTTTCCTAATTGAATAATAGAGTATACGTAAGTAAAGGTTGGAATTATTGCAATTATTATCAATAATAAAACTGCAAAGAATTTACCCAATACAATCTGAAAATTTGAGACAGGTTTTGTTTTTAAAATTTCGATAGTTCCAGTATGAAATTCATCTGAAAATGTTTTCATGGTAATTGCTGGGACTAAAAATATTAACAACCATGGTGTTAGAAAGAAAAAACTAGTAAGATCAGCAAAACCAGCATTCAAAATATTTAATTCATCATTAAAAACCCATAAAAACAATCCATTTACCAATAGAAAAATTCCAATGACCAAATAGGCAATGGAGGAAGAAAAAAATGAATTAAATTCTTTTTTTAATATCGCTAGCATAGATAATTATTATTTTTTTAAATGAAATACTTTTTTATGGTCGAAATCCTTCTCTATTTTTTTGATAAATAAATTTATACTTTTTTATTCAAGGCTATATAGACTTCATTATCTTTTTGAGTAAAGTTTTTAATTGTTGTTAGGCTCATTGTGTACATTCCAAAATTTCTTTAAGTAAATTCTATGGTTATCGTATCTCTGTAGTCTAAACCTAACAGGGTAGTAGCTCCTCCAACGGTTTTTAAATTACTTCGGTAAATGGCAATTTCTAAATACCCAGCTGAATTAAATAAAGCCAATCTGTTTCCATCAAATTGACGTGAATCTGAGGGGTTTTCACCTAATATTTCATTGTATTTATTTACTATTTTTGTAAAAGTATACCTTGCTGCAGAAATTTTAAAATTTCTTCCTTTTCCTACATCAACAAAAAGTTTTTTATTAATGTTACTTATTATGTTTCCATAATTATCAATGTAAATGACACCTCCTGTGATTGTTTTTTGATCTTGACTTATTTTTGGTTGAATTTCAGTCATTTCCTTGTAATTTGATGTTTCTTTTCCAATTACAGTTAAATTTCCGCCCCTTGAGATAAAGCAAGCTACTTGAACAAAAACATCCAGCACAGGAAAGCTACTCTCAATTCTATCATGGATATTAATTTCCACAACTTTAGTTGGTTTAATGTCTTTGGTGATCATGCAAATTAATCCATTATCTGGGCAAACGAAATAATGATTATCTATTGCTAAAGCTATGTGTTTGTTTGTGTCACTCAATTCAGAGTCAACCCCAATAATGTGAATCGTTCCCTCAGGAAAACTTTTGTATGAATTTTTTAAAATATAAGCAGTTTCAGTGATGTTAAATGGAGAAATTTGATGAGTAATATCAACAATTTTTGCATCAGGTAATTCTGAATATATAGCCCCTTTAACTGCACCCACAAAGTGGTCTTTTGTTCCAAAATCAGTAGTTAATGTTATTATAGACATTAATATTGGCTGTTAATTAAATGTGTAAAAGTTGCTTAAAAATTTCACACAAAGCTAAACATTTCTGAAAATTTATTCACTATTTTTAAGTTGTATTATTTAATAATAACCAATAAAACAAAAACATTTGAACGAACGCATCATTGAGCTTACTGAAATTAATCCAAAAGATTTCTTCGGAGCACACAATAGCACTATAGAGCAATTAAAAAGATATTTTCCAAAAATTAAAATTGTTGCTAGAGGATCAAAACTTAAAATTTATGGAGAATCTGATCTTCTTAATGAGTTTGAAAAGCGTTTAGGAATGCTTATTAAATATTTTAATCGATACAATAAGTTAGATGAGAATAGTATAGAAAGAATTTTAACTTCTACAGGAAAAGAGGAAAAGTCAGGAGGAGTAAAGGCAAAAGATATTTTAGTTCATGGTGTTAATGGGAGGCACATCAAAGCTCAGACAGAAAATCAAAGAAAAATGGTTTCAATGATGCAAAAAAATGATATGTTATTTGCCGTAGGACCAGCTGGAACTGGAAAAACATATACTGCGGTAGCATTGGCTGTAAAGGCTTTAAAGGAAAAAGAAGTTAGGAGAATTATTTTAACTAGACCGGCAGTTGAGTCTGGTGAAAACTTAGGATTTCTTCCGGGAGATTTAAAAGAAAAATTAGATCCCTATATGCAACCACTTTATGATGCATTGAGAGATATGATCCCTCATGAAAAATTAGAATCACATTTAGAGAAAGGTATAATACAAATTGCTCCACTTGCATTTATGCGAGGAAGAACACTAGATAACGCCTTTGTGATTTTGGATGAAGCTCAAAATACCACTCACAATCAAATGAAAATGTTTTTGACAAGAATGGGTAAAAATGCAAAGTTTGTTATAAATGGAGACCCAGGTCAAATAGATCTTCCCAGAAAACAGATATCTGGATTAAAAGAATCATTATTAGCGTTAAAAGATATAGACGGAATCGCTCAAATTTATTTAGATGATAAGGATGTAATACGTCATCGTTTAGTAAAAAGTATTATTAGTGCTTATAAAGGCATTGAAACTGATTAATATTAATCCGCTTTAACTATTTTTGCAATTCAATCACACAACAATTTATGAATACCATAAACGAAACTAATTTTCAATTTCCCAAGCAGAAAAATGTTTACAAGGGTAAAGTAAGAGAGGTCTATAACATTGATGATAAATTACTTGTCATGATTGCTTCAGATAGATTATCAGCATTTGATGTTATTATGCCTAGACAAATTCCTTTTAAGGGACAAATTCTTAATCAAATAGCTACAAAAATGATGAAGGAAACAGAAGATATAGTTCCTAATTGGTTAATTGCTAATCCAGATGAAAATGTAGCTGTTGGTCATCTGTGTACACCTTTTAAAGTTGAAATGGTTATACGTGGTTATTTATCCGGACATGCGGCTAGAGAATATAAACTTGGAAAAAGAATTTTATGTGGTGTTTCCATGAAAGATGGGATTAAAGAAAATGGAAAATTTCCAGAACCGATTATTACTCCATCAACAAAAGCTGAAAATGGAGATCATGATGAAGATATTTCAAGAGAAGATATTTTAGCAAAAGGTATTGTTTCAGAAGAAGATTATTTGATTTTAGAGGATTATACTAGAAAACTATTTCAGAGAGGTACTGAAATTGCTGCAAAACGCGGATTAATTTTAGTTGATACAAAATATGAATTTGGAAAAACAGCATCAGGAAAAATAGTTCTTATCGACGAGATTCATACTCCAGATTCTTCCCGTT
>Ga0233400_1000102_pt1 | contig 45571 bp, 34 predicted proteins | sample 46DmetaG_FD_182708 | JGI IMG/M metagenome (GOLD analysis project Ga0233400, IMG submission 182708) | Seawater microbial communities from Monterey Bay, California, United States - 46D | ecosystem: Environmental > Aquatic > Marine > Coastal | place: USA: California | collected 2016-10-21
ATTATCCTTACCAACATCAATTGATAAAAGTTCTTACCTCCAAAATGAGTAATCAAAAAATAAAAAAGGTAGATTATACAATTTTCAACTAAACTATTTTCACAGAACTCTTATTTAGGAGCATACACTTTTTTTGCTGTTTTCATAACTTCTTCGCGATCAAATGACATTGTTTTTGTTTCAAAATTTGAATACAATTGCATTTGATCTGTGTAATGAGGACTTTCTGGTCTTCGACTATTTCCGAAAGATATCACAGACTCAAAATAGGTTTTGGTGGGTGTAAATCTAACTAAACCAATATACGATTCTCCATGAGTGATTTTAACTTTTCCGTCTTTGTAAGGCTCACCTTTCATTGCAGTAACTACATCGGGAAGCCCAAAAATGGGTAGTTCTTTGTTTCCTCTTACCAATTTTTGAAATTCACCCAGTTGAATTCGTTCTGTATTAAAATAGGTTTTTAAATGTGCTTTTGTGATTTTTAAAGCTTCATATAAAGCCTCCTTTGTGAAAATACGATCTTTTCCAAGTTGATAATAAAAAGGGGTGAGCTGATAATATAAAGAAGCATACGCACCAGCTCCATAAGATGATGGATTGGTAATTCTATCCCAATTTTGAATGTCTGTTAACAGGGTCCTTACTTCAGGATAATCCTCAACTTTCATGTCAAACAATGGATTTAAATCCATATAATTGTATTGAAGTGGGGTTGGTAATTGATGATCGTATTTAATGCGTTTGAAACGTTTGTAATCTATTCGTTCTTCTTCCTCGAGCAAGTGTAAAAGCCTCGTCGATCTATTGTTATCATAGGTTTCAAAATTCATTTCTTTAGCATAATCATCAGGATTGGGGTTGTCTGCTTCACTAGAGGATTTAAATGGGCTATGGTTGGCATTATAGACAAAGCCAGATTTAGGCTTAACCACCTGTGGTAAATCTTTTATATCATAATACGAATCCCATAAGGTCTCTCGAGTATTTCCAGGAACTACATCTGTCCAATCATAGCCCTGTGCTCGTATAGGAATTTTACCATTTGAAATATAGAAAATAGTATCGTTTCTGTCTGCATAGCCTATATTATAACCCGGCAATGCTTTCATTTCTAAGGCTTCATAAAATTCTGAAAAATTAGTGGCCTTATTCATTTTCCACCACTGTTCTATAGCTGTGATATTAGTGGTACTTGGAGTTCTTACAGCATAGACTCCAGTTTTATTTTTTAAAGTAGGCCCGTAAATACTTTTGTAAAACTTTTTCTTAATTGATATGTTTATTCCAAGAAATTTTAAAGTAAGTTTTGCTTTGAATTTTTCTAATGTATAGGGCTTCCCGTCTACCAAATAAACATCTTTTTTCTTTGGATGCATCTGAAGTGCATATACATCTGCTTTGTCTGGATAGTTTACGGTATGTGTCCAACCCAAATATTCATTTGCACCAGTAAGTATACAAGGAGTGCCAGGAAATGCAGCTCCTATGATATTGGTACCTTCTTCACTTACCAAATGCGCTTCATACCATGAGGTTGGCCCCTCTAGGGGTTGATGTGTATTAATGGCCAAAAATGTTTCGTCTGAACCGGTTCTATTTCTACTTATGGCAATTAAATTTGACCCTTTAGAGTCTTCTTCAATTTTGTAGGGCCAAGACAAGCTATTATTTATAATACCACGAACTAATTTATCTGCTCCATTAGAAATAAATAGTTGTAATTGTGTGTAACGAAGTAATTTTTTAACCGTAAGAGGAAAAAGTTTTTTCTCAAGAATTTCTTCTGGATGTTTTTTTGCGTATGCATTTAAACCTGAAGCAAAGGCCTCTGCGAGGACTATAAATTTTTCATCAAGTGTTCCGTACAATTCGTTTACAATTTCTTCAGACTGAATAAGCTGAGTTAAAAAATCTGCCCCGGCTGCTTTTAATCCAATACGTTTACCTAACAATCCGTTACCTGCCAAATAGGCTTCTTGAATAAGTTTAAAATGGTCTTCTGCTTGTGCCCAGGCAAAGCCATAAGCCACCTCTGCATCTGTAGGTGCATAGATATGAGGTACACCATAGTTGTCTCTTATAATTTCTATGTGATCTGGGTTAATTTGAGAATAACTTGAAAGGCTAGAGAGTAAAACTAAAAGGGTGAGTAAGAAATTTTTCATGTGTTATTGTCTTGACAAATTATTTTTTTTATAAATACTTATAAATTATACTTTAAATAGTCTTAGAATTTGACTTTTGGGGCCCCGGGAAAAACATATTAGTTTGCTCTTGATATGCTTTATAATTGGGTCTTTTCTGTAGCGTATAATACTCTGATGGTACTGCTCCTGTGTAATAAACCAGTGTTGTATACATGATGTAAGATATATAGAATAACCCTACACAAATAATGATCCAAACCAGTTGTTGGTCTTCTGAATATGAAGAAATAAATGAAGATATAGAAGCAATAATCATTGCATTCCAAACCATCCATTCCGAAAAATAATTAGGATGACGAGTATATTTCCAAAAACCAACATTACAAACTTGCTTCTTTTTCTTCTCTAAAAATGCTTTTTTTAAAAATCGTTGTTTTTGAAGATCTGAAATGTGTTCTAGAAGAAACCAAATTGCCCATAAACTTACCCCTATTAGCTCTAAAATTGAGAGGGTACTATTAGAATTAGCAGTCATTAAAATAGCTGGAACTGCCAAAAAAGTAATGTTAGCAAAACATTGAATCATAATTTCATATTGTAGTGATATGTTTAGGTTTTTGTAACCGGCTCTATCCCATCTTCTCCGTTGATAGTTATATCTTGAGAGTTCTGAATTTAAATGTCCTTTTTTTAATAAGATCAGTGCTCCTATTCCCATTCGTAATCCCGAACATAAATACATACCAGCTACTAGATAAATTCTAGGTTTATAGCCAGTACCTAAAAGGAGTGCTAAAATTCCTATAAGAACCAAACCCCAGGGCCACGCAATATCTACATAAGACATTTTTTTTGTGAGAAATGCGGGTATACAAGCCACAACCAAAAACAAAAAAAGTTGAAGGAATCCATTGATGAGAAGCATTTCCCTAAAAATTTCTACTTGGTAGATAAAGTAAAAAAAGAAGAAGTAGGGAAGGTATCCTATACTTCGTGTTAAAAAATTTCTTAGTGCTAATTTCATATGCTGTTAATACTTGAAAAATTTAAGAAAACGACTTTTCTCACCTTCAATTATTTTAATAAAATACATCCCTTGTTTTAATTGACTGACATCTATGGAGGTTAAATTTTGTTTTTCTAAAATATGTTGTCCTGTTAAGGTAAATACTTTAATTTTAAATTGGTTTGAAACGCCTGAAATATAGAGTGTATTTTGAGTTGGGTTTGGGTAGATTTTTATAGCTGTTAATAGGTCTTCCTCTAATGATAATGAATTGCTATTCACTGCATTTGGACTTCCATGAAGGTTTATACAATTCCAACTTTGGGGCAATGCGTTATCTAGATCTGGTGTTATTAATTCTAAAGTATATCCTGTTTCATCAGCACAATTTGGCCATGGTGATTCTGATTGATAAGTAACCTCATCTTGCAGAACCCCTGAGGCATCATAGAGTCTAACTGCATCTGAATTCCCAAATCCAAAATCTATTTCTCCAATATAATTTGTTATGTTTGGAAAAACTCCTGAAAAATCTGAGGCGTTTTTTACTAAAACGATATATCCATCAGTTTCTATTTGAGTTCCAGAAGGTATCGAATATACATGTGAATCATCATCATCTTTAAGTTGCCATCCCGATAGATCTACTGAAGTTGTGTTTGGATTATATAACTCTACCCAATCACCAGCATCGAAATTATCACTTGATTTATAGTTGATTTCATTAATGACAATTGTGTTAGTAATATCTGATGCTGTGAAGTTTGGAATAACTTCAAATGAGTCATCGATATCAATGCTGATGGTTTCCTCTGTACTATATAGGTCTCCGCTCCAGTGTGAAAATTCAAATCCAGTAGAAGCTACAGCTTTTAATTGAACAGGTACTGTTTCAAAATAATCTCCTGTCCAAGATGATTCTTGAAGGGTTAAGTTTTCATTTACTTCTACAAAGCCTTGTGAAATAGTGTTATTTGTAATTGTTAGTGGGTGAAAATCTGGTAAATTGTATTGAGATAAGATATGATCTTTAACTATAGAGGGTCTATTATCTGCAAATATTTTCATTTGATCGATATAATACCCTACCCAGTCGTTTATATTAGTGATATAAACACCAATATTGGTTAAGGATGGGTCATCTTTCCAACGTTCATAATGTGCATTTACTTCGGGTTCTATGGAGGCATAAATTTGGTCTATATGAGCCTTTACCTTATTGGATAAAAAACGAGTATTGAGTTCATCTGCATACCGATTAATAAATTTATTTCTAAATCCTATGTTTGTGGTTAGCCTTCTGAATAAAAGTGTAGACCACGATGGATTTGGCCACCCAGGACCGTTTGGATCTAGAGCAAAGCTAAGGGTGTTTTGATAGTAATTATTAATGTCCCAAAAAGGTCCAAAACCAAAATCAGTATCAAACATAATCCATCGCCATTTCCCTTCTGGATGGGTCCAAAATTTTATATTATTACCTGGCCAATCTGTATTGTTAAAAAATATATTAGACGCTTGATAGAGTGCATATTCTGTAAGGTCTATGCGTTCACTCACATATTCAAAATTTGAATCTATTGTTAAATCTGTAGTATTTATATAATCTATCAGTTGAAGGTATTCTTGATTAGTTCCCTGAATTTCTTCTGCATTATCGGAAAGTAATGTAATATCATCTGCATCTATATTGTGTTTAGAAGCCAGCATGTGCTCATTAATTTTTTCTCTCAAATTATACATTCCCCAATACTCTCCATTGAGGTAAGTTGCAACTGGGTTATGCTCCTGGAAATCTAATCCAGAACCACGCATTAAACTTGTTAGCATAATGTCTTTGATTGAAGAACGCATCCAATCTTGGCCAGAGTTTCTTAAGACAAGAGCTTCAAAATTATCGTACTCTAGTTGATTAAAAAAAGAGTGATCAAATTTTGAGTCTCCGTATTGACCTCTTGCAAATAGAGCTAAAGAACGTTGTCCGTTTTGACCTCTACTCCATCCTCCAAAAATCTTTACCCCTGCATTAAAATCAGAAAATTGATCCGTCCCATTTTCGTGAAAAGAAAAATGGATTGGACGTTCCCAATCTTCCCAAAAGTTCGCACCAAAATAAGGCTGATTTGTGTCGTACGTGCCATCGGGTCCAAAAACGTATATCCCAGTATCTTCGTCAAAAAAATTATCTGGTGCTGTACTTAACAGCATGAGGTCTATTTCATGATTTGAATTGAATATATACGATTTTGTAAATATTGGGGAAGGAAAATAGTTATTTCGAAAAATTCTAGCTCGTACACTTGTGTTTTCAGAGATTTCTAAGGGATAAATATATACTGGTGAAGATTCTGTGGGCTCTTCTCCGCCATAAGCATAATGAATAACTTCTCCAGCACTATTCCCAGACAATGAAAGATTAAAAGAACCATCAACTGCTCCTGCCTCTTTAGAAAAATTAACTTCACTTTGAACTGAACCCAAAAATTCAGTGCTTGAATTTTCATAACCCGGTGTGGTTTCTAGATAACTCACAAGATTTCCAGAGGTTACCGAAATTCCTACAGATGTATCTGGTGGTAGATTTTCTGCTGTTAACTCATCAATTAAATTCCCTGATGGATCTGAAAGACTTAAGGTCTCTGTTCCTGACGATATTTTAAAATTGGTATGTAAATTTGTTATTAAATTTAAGATTTCTGGTGGGCTAACTCCTGAAGAATTTGGGGTAGTAAAAACTGCTGTTAAAAAAGGGATAACAGTAAGGTCTGATGAGCCTGGGGAAACATTATGAGCTTGAATTGTTAAAATATTTTCACCTGTATTTAAAATTGAACTAAAATCTGTTATTAAAAATCTTTCTGGAGTACCTCCCGAATATAGTTGAGCTTCGTGGTCTTGTATTGTACCAGAATTATAAGGAGGCGGTACTCCATTTATATTGGCACGAGCAACTTCTATACCATTAATGTAAGCAACAAAACCGTCATCATAGTCTATATCTAAAATTAGCGAAGATACCTCACTTACATCAGCGATTTCAAAAACCTTTCTAAGGTAAACTGATCGTGTTGAATTAGGGAGTAATGTGGCGTCGTCTCCATCACCATATCCAAAACCAGAGGCAGACTCTGCCCAGGAGGAGTCATCAAAAGCTAGTGTGTTCCAATTTGAATTAGGCTCAGAATTTGGTGTTAAATATTTAAATAGATCTCCTTGATTAATTAAAGTTCTTGGGTATGCTATTGTGGACCTGTCTTTTTTAGAAGCCCAAACAAGAAGATATTCATCTGGAGCCAATGTAATATTTGGGAAAGCCCACTTGTCATATTCATCTGGATCATCAGAGATAAACCATCCGTCTATGGAAACATTTTGTGAACCTGAGTTGTGAAGTTCAAACCAATCTGGGGTATCCCCATCTTCGTCTGTATATACAGAATTAGAGGAAACTACCTCATTTATTTTGATGGTTTGTGCATGAGTACTAAAACAAAAAAAGAAAAATAATAGTATTAAGTATCTCATTTAAACAATTGATTTTAAATTAAGAATACAAATATAACTAGAAATAACATAGATTTACCAGGATACTAAAAACTAACAAAATATGATATTATTTATATTATATAATGTACTTTGGGTTTGTTTGAGATAAGTTAATAAAAAACAAATTAGATATGAAATTAAAAAGAGAGGTTGGAGTTTTAGGGCTTAGCGCAAATATTGTAAATATAATTATTGGGGGTGGTATTTTTGTTTTACCAGCAATTATTGCAGCAAGTCTTGGTGCAGCTAGTATTGCTGCCTATCTCTTCTGTGGTTTTGTGATGTTGTTGGTGATGGGATGTTTTGCCGAATTAGGTAGTTTTTTTACAGGCAGTGGTGGTAGCTACAATTATATTGAATCTTCTTTTGGGAAATTCACAGGATTCCTTACATCCATTCTTATCGTCTTGGCTTCATTTACAGGTGATGCTGCTGTTGCAAATGCTACAGTTGATATTCTAAGTACATTTTTACCTGTTTTTAACAATTTTGGGTTTCAAATATTCTTTTTCAGTTTACTTTTTTTTGGTTTTGGTTATATCAATGTAATTGGACTTAAAAAAGGTGTGGGATTTGTGAAAATTATTACGCTATTTAAACTAGCTCCCCTGCTGTTTATTATTGTTTTTGGATTTACAGAAATTGAGGTGTCAAATCTCTATTGGGAAAATACACCTGAGCCTGCCAAAATTGGGGAAATGTCTTTAATTTTATTTTTTGCTTTTGTTGGGGCAGAAAAAGGATTATCCTTGAGTGGTGAAGTAAAAAATCCAAAAAAAACAATCCCAAAAGCCATCTTATTAAGTATTGTTGCAATTCTTATTATTTATGTTTTAATTCAACTTATTTCTCAAGGCATATTAGGGAGTACTCTTGCTAATTATGATAAAAACCCTTTAGCTGAGGTTGCCAATACCATATTTGGTTCTGTAGGTTTTACAGTCGTGTCTTTTGGGGCTGCCTTGTCTATGATTGGGAGCTTAAGTGGTAAAATATTGAGCATGCCGAGAGTTATTTTTGCTGCAGCAAAAGACAATGTAATTCCTCTAAAAAAATTAGGGAATATTCATGAAAAATTTAGGACTCCGTATATGGCCATTTTATTGTATTCATGCCTAGGTTTTGTCTTTGCAGTTGCGGGTGGATTTAAAGAACTAGCTATTATATCCAGTGCATCTACGCTACTTATTTATCTTGGGATTTCTTTAGCAACAATAAAATTAAAAGCAGTAAAATTAAAAAATACATCTGATGGTTTTAAGGTGCCGGGTGGCTATTTGATTCCTGTAGCATCATCCATTTCAATTGTTTGGCTTTTATCAAAATTATCTAAAGAAAAAATAGTAATGTTTGCTGGTGTATTATTGGTGCTGAGTCTGCTATTTTTTTTAATTAAATTACTTTCAAAAAAATAACGTTAATAGAACTCATAAAGTTTGTTTTACCTCCTATTGAGCTAGATACTCCAAATTAATGAGATAAACCCCCACACTAATTAGACATAAAGATAATAAGGTAAGATAATTCCATTGATCTTTATACAAGAATACTCCAAAAACAATAGTAAGTATTGGTGTAATTAAACTAATTAATGAGGAAATTAGTGGGTTGGTATATTGTAAGCCTAAAAAACTAGTCCATATTGCTAAAAAAATAACTACTGCCATAAATGCTACGGGTTTAAGCATTTTTTGTGTCTGATGATAAATCTGATGAAGAGCCAGCGAAGTTTGAAACTTAAAGATGATTAATACTATAATAAATACTACTATTTCTTGGATTGTAACTGATAATATTGCGGGAACTTTTTGCTTTAAAATGTACCAATGAAGTAACAACGAACCTGCAAAGAAAAAAGACATCAAAGTGAATAGTATAAAGTTTCGGTATGAAAAATTTTTCTCTACTCCTTCATTTTTTTTTAATTGTAAAATATAACATGTAAAGCCACTAATGATGAAAATGGTGGCAATAGTATAGTTTTGAAGAATAATATTTTCAAAGAAAAACAAATATGACGAAACAAGAAATACGATTAATAAGTTAAAAACACCGAGTTGAGTTAAACTCCCATCTTTTAGTGCTAAAATCATGGTAATTAATCCAGACGCCCCAAAAACACTAGCCATAAGAATACTTATACTAACAGAATAAGTAAGATTTGAAAATATATTTGGATAAAATAAAAAGATAATTGATAGACCAATACAACTGGTAAATAAACACCTGAGACCAATGATTAGCCACAAATCAAACTTAGAAAGAATACGCTTCCATAATAAATTATTATACGCATAAAAAAAACCGGATAATATCAGAAATATCATTATACAAAGAGAATTTACACATTACAATATAAGTAAACGATATAAAAAATTGAAACTATAATTGTATTATGAAGAAAAAAGAGTGTAAAATTAAAATTTTACACTCTTTTTTTACTAATTATTCATTTTTTAAATGAAGAAAAATATAATTTGTTCTAGAGGGTAGAATTTTTTATAATTTATTCAAAAATATAGTAAAGTTTTATCTATATTAGTACAAGTTTAGTACAAGTATGGAAAATAAACTTAGAGAGATTACAGAATCAAAAATTGGGTTCAAAATAAAAAGTCTAAAAGACAGCAAAAGGCTGAGTGAGATTATAGCTAAAGAAAATGACATAGATATTAGTTATAACACCATCAGAAGGTTTTTTGGTGTTGTTAAAAACGTTCAAGCTAGTAACTTCACGTTAAACACCATATCAAAATTTAATGGTTTTGATAATTATTCTGATTTCATCATTAACTTCAAATTAAGAAATAAATGGAGTCAAGAATTTGAAATCTCAAAGATTATTCATAATGATGAAGGTGATAAATTATTAGCGTATGTAGACAATAATATAAGTCAAACAAAAAGCTTTAACTTAAAGTTTATTCAAATAATACGAGAATTAATACTCATAAAAAATTTTAATCTCGTACGTAGAATTTTTGAACTCAAAAAAATGAATGCTAATAATTTTATATATGATGATAAAGTACTTATTGGCATGTCTATTGGGTATTTAATTAGGGTTGTAAACATAAAGAACAAAGCTTTTAACCAATTAATTTTAAATGAAAATTTTCAAGATTTAGTAATTACGATTTTTGTAGACTATGGAGGATTAAAACCATATTATTCTGAAATGATTAAAACGATTTACAATAAAACCTCAAGAAAAAGTGTTTCAGTATTTTGTGAAGGAATTTTAAATTTAAATAAATATTTAAATAAAGAAAATACAAATTCATACTACATTTTAAAAGAAGAAAAAGATTTTCACCCCATATTAAAAAGTAGAATCTTTGCTCAATACATGCTAATGGGAGATTCTGAAATTATAATTAAACTAAAAAATTATTACCAGAAACATTTAGTGAATGGATTTATTCCTATTGAATATTTATTTGAAATAAATTTTACAAGTATCCTAACCAGAAATTTTAAAGTGATGAAATGGATAATTGAAAAAATAAAACCTGAATCAGATTATACATTCTTCTACAAGTACGAGCACTACAATAATTTTTTATTCATGAAACTCATCTATTACACTAAAATTAATGATCATGAAAAAATTGCTTCAATTGATAAAAATTTAATAATTAATAGATTTAAATCCTACGAGGAAGTAGCCAAACTATACCATAATATATATAAATATACATGGAAAAATGATGAAAAATACCTTACAGAATATCTTAAATTAGCAAAAAAGGTAAACGCTTCATTTTTTACAAAAAGATACTTTTTTGAATATTTTAATTAAGTACTGTGAAAATTCTTTTCATTATTTTTTATGGTAAAAACATGTGTTATGAGAAGCTACTTAGTTTTTTATATCTTGCCTTTATAAATAAAATGAGTTGAAAAGAATAGTAATTTCTGTAACAAACGATTTAACCACTGATCAACGCGTTGGAAAAACTTGTGAAGTTTTATCTGAAATTGGATATGATGTTCTTCTGGTAGGGAGAAAACTAAAAAAAAGTCTACCTATTCAAAGAAATTACAAAACAATTAGGTTTAAATTATTATTCAATAAAGGCTTTTTATTTTATGCTGAATTCAACATACGTTTATTTATATTTTTACTATTTACTAAAAAAAACATACTATTTTCTAATGACCTAGACACACTTTTACCTAATTATTTGTTGAGTTTACTTCAACAAAAAAGATTAATTTTTGATAGTCATGAATTGTTCTCAGAAATCCCTGAATTAGTAAATAAACCCAGAATAAAACACTTTTGGTTGTATTTGGAAAAAACCATAATTCCTAAATTGAAAAATGTAATTACAGTGAGTAATTCCATTAAAAATTACTACACTAATTTATACGGGATTTCAGCTACTGTGGTAAGAAATATTCCAAAAATTGAAAAATTTGATCAGAAAAATTTTGAAATTAATACCAATGGAAAAAAAGTAATTCTATACCAAGGTGCTGTAAATATGGGAAGAGGTATAGAACTGATGATAGACACAATGCCCTTACTGGATGAATTTATATTTATTGTGATTGGAGATGGAGATATTTTAATGCAACTGAAAGCGAAAGTAGACCATCTTTCTTTACAGAATAAGGTGAAATTTCTTGGAAAGAAAACTCCAAAAGAATTAAAGAAACTAACTCCAAACGCATCAATTGGCCTCAGTTTAGAGGAAGATCTAGGTTTAAACTATAGGTATGCCCTACCCAATAAAATCTTTGATTATCTTCATGCAAATGTACCTGTAGTTGTTTCTGAACTGCCAGAAATGAAAACAATTATTAAAAAATACTCATTTGGTGAAGTACTTGAAAAAAGATCACCTGAAGTTTTAGCTAAGACAATTTTAAATATGACAAAAAAGAATTACACAAAAGAATTGACATTGGCCAAAGAAGAACTAAATTGGGCTAAAGAAAAGAAAAAGCTAACTTCAATTTTTATAAAACTTGGTTAATAAACTCCATATCGTTTCTTTTGATGTTCCGTTTCCTACAAATTATGGAGGAGTAATTGATGTGTTCTATAAATTAAAAGCTCTACATAAACAAGGTGTTGAAATATACCTCCATGTTTATGAATATGGGAGAGGTGAACAAAAAGAACTTCTTAACTATTGTAAAGAAGTTTTTTATTACCCAAGAAATTCATTTATAAAAAGTTTTTTTTCTAAATCTCCTTTCATTGTTAAGAGTAGAGGAAATGATTTATTGATCTCTAATCTTAATAAAGATTCTTATCCTGTTTTATTTGAAGGACTTCACACTACACTGCCTATCTTAAAAGATAGTCTCAAAAATCGTAAAGTATACTTAAGAGCCCATAATGTTGAACACAAATTCTACAAGGGATTAGAACAAAGCGAATCCAATATTTTTAAACGGTTCTTTTTTAAAAAAGAATCTAAAAAATTAAAACGATACGAAAGAATCTTAACTAAAATAGATGGGGTTTTTTCAATTTCCCCTATTGAACAGAGGTATTTTAATGAAAAGTATGGGAACAAATGTTTTTATATCCCGGCTTTTTACGATACCACAAAACACACATCTCTAAAACCAAAAGGGGATTTTATTTTATACCATGGTCATCTTTTAGTATCTGAAAATGTAAAAGCTGCATTATTTTTAATTGATGTCTACAAAGATTCGAAGTATAGATTAGTTATTGCAAGCAGTTATAAGAATACCAAAGTGATCACTGAAATATCAAAATATAAAAACATAGTTTTTAATAGCATTACCATGCAAGAAGATCTATATCGTTTACTTGAGAATGCGCATATAAACGTACTTCCAACATTTCAAAATACAGGAATAAAATTAAAACTTTTAAACACCCTTCGTCAAGGAAAATTTGTAATTGCTAATGAGGCTATGATTCATGAAACAGGTTTGGAAACACTCTGTGAAATAGCAAATTCAAAGGTTGAATTTTTATCAAAAACAGCGAAGTTATTAGATCAAAATTTTGATGCCTCTTTTGAAACAGAGCGGAAAAGGTTATTAAAAAATTTTGATCCAGATACTAATGCAAAGAAAATTATTAAACTTATTTTTAAGAACTAGACTGCGCTAATACTTCAAATAATTTTCCGCCTTCACATTTTATTGTTTTTTGTTTAAACTTTACTATCAAAGCATAATCGTGAGTGGCCATTAAGATACTTTTCCCACTTTGGTGAATTTTATTTAACAGGTCCATAACCTCGATGGATGTTTTTGGGTCTAAATTTCCTGTGGGCTCATCTGCTAAGATTAACTCTGGATCGTTAAGCAATGCTCTAGCAATAGCAACTCTTTGCTGTTCTCCACCAGACAATTCATAAGGATTCTTGTAATATTTTGTTTTCATCCCTACATGATCTAAAACTTCTTCAATTTTAGTTTTCATAGCTGTTTTATCTTTCCAACCTGTTGCTTTTAAAACAAAGAGAAGATTATCGTATACTGTTCTGTCATTTAATAATTTAAAATCCTGAAATACAATGCCTATTTTTCTTCTGAGAAAGGGAATTTCTTTGTCTTGAAGGGTTTTGAGATCAAACCCAACAATAGAACCCGAACCTACTTTAAGTTTTAAATCACCATACAAGGTTTTCATTAAACTACTCTTACCACTTCCTGTCTTACCAATTAAATAAAAAAATTCTCCTTTATTAATTTTCAAATTTACATTAGACAAAACCAAATTATCGCTTTGATAAATATCTGTGTTCTCTAGATGTAAAATTGATTTATCCATGAATATATTCTTTTCACAAACCTACATAATTTTTAGTATAATTGATTATCAAAAATATGTTTTACATAAAATCAATTACTATTTTTGAGTAAATTTTATCATTTTTTAATAGTTTAAACCAACAAAAAAAGAAATCAAACGTTATCGATATAATACAGAGAAACTATCAATGAAAAATACCTTTTTTTATCTATTCCTTTTATTACTGTTTTTTTCAATTCATACTGCTCAAGTTTTTGGTCAACAAACAGCTGTAAACTTCAATAATGAGGCAAATTATAACCATGCATTAAAACTTTTTAATAGTAAAGCTTATAAAAGTGCACAGCAGTATTTTAGTAAAGTATCTGAAAAGGCTAATAACAAGTCTAGAATCAAAGAAAATTCAGAATTCTATGAAGCCATGTGTGCAATTCGACTTGATCAAAAAGATGCCGATAAAAAAGTACTCACTTTTGCTGATACTTACCCCAACAGTATAAAAAAGAATAAAGCATACTTTAATGTTGGTAATTATTACTTTGCAAATAAAAAAGCACCATATGCCTTAAAATGGTATTCAAAAGTAAAACCTGAGTCTTTATCTCTAGACAACAAAAAAGAATTAAGTTTTAAAATGGGTTATGCTTTTATTGTTACTGGAAATTTAGACTTAGCAAAGAGCAAATTTACACCCTTAATCAATGACCCTAAATATGGAAATGACTCTAGATATTATTTTGGATACATTTCTTACAAGCAAGAAGATTATGAGGTTGCAGAAAAAACACTAGAGGAGATTGCTAATGACGAAGCCTACAAAAGTGAAGTAACCTATTATTTATTAGATATAAGTTTTAAAGCAGGAAGATTTGAAAAAAGTATTGATGTTGGTTTAAAATTATTAAAAAACTCTAAACCCAAAGAAGTCTCCGAAATTTCAAAAATTATTGGAGAAAGTTATTTTAATTTAGAAAAATATGAGGAGGCAATTCCTTATTTAAGCGATTATAAAGGCAAAAAAGGTAAATGGAATAATACTGATTATTACCAGCTTGGTTATGCTTATTTTAAACAAAAAGACTTCAAAAATGCAGTAAATAATTTTAATAAAATTATAGATCAGAAGAATAATGTTTCTCAAAAAGCATATTATAATCTTGGAGAGTGCTATATCTATCTTGAAAAAAAGTCTGAGGCATTAAATGCTTTTAAAAGTGCCAGTGAAATGAATTTCGATCTTAAGGTTAAAGAAGATGCTACTTTGAATTATGCAAAACTCAGTTATGAGGAAGGAAATCCATTTAAGCGAGTTGCCGAGGTACTCCAAGACTTCTTAATTTCATATCCAAAATCTCCAAGTTATGATGAAATTAATACTTTAGTTGTTACCTCCTATTTGTATCAGCAAGATTATCAGGGAGCACTAGATTATTTGAAAAAAAAGAAAAGTAAACAAAATATAATTTTGAGTTATGAAGTCTCCTATTACAGAGCCATTCAATTGTTTAACCTAAATAAATATAAGGAGGCACTTCCATATTTTCAGCAAGGAAAAAAAACCAAAGAAGCTGATCTCAGTTCAACAGCTTTATACTGGAGTGCAGAAACAAATTACAGGTTAGGAAATTATCAGGTGGGTTTAGAAGAGTTTTTAAACTTTAAAAAAACAGCACCTAAAGAAATTGAAGAATTTCAATTAATTGACTATAACATTGGCTATAGTTATTTTAAATTAAAAGCCTACGAAGCTGCTGCCATAGCATTTGAGGATTTCATTAAAACAAAAAATAGTGATGAGGTCTTAAATGATGACGCTACAATCCGCATGGGAGATAGTTTTTTTGCGACCAAAGAATATCGTAAGTCTATTGTAGCTTACAAAAAAATAATAGATTCATATGGAGCTAATGCAGATTATGCTCAGTACCAAATATCCATGAGTTATGGGTTTCTTGAAAAGAATATTGATAAGATAAATGCATTAGAAAGTTTGCTAAACAATTTTGAATTATCAAATTTTAGAGATGATGCTTTATTTCAGTTGGGGAATACCTATTCAATTGTAAAAGATAATGAGAACGCACATTTGGCTTACAATAAATTATTTCAAAACTTCCCTAAAAGCTCATATATTGCTAGAACTTTACTAAGAGATGGTTTGTTATTTTATAATGATAATGAAAATAAAAAAGCACTAAAAAACTATAAAGAAATAGTTGCGAAATACCCAAATTCTTCTGAAGCCAGAGAAGCGGTTAGTAATGCAAAAAATGTGTACATAGATTTAGGAACTATAGATGAGTATGCAAACTGGGTAAAAGGAATTAGTTTTATTAATATCACAGACGCAGAACTCGATAATACAACTTATGAAGCTGCTGAAAATAAATTCTTAGAAAACAATGTTCCAAAAGCTATTGAAGGATTTAAAAAATATATACTTGCATTCCCTGAAGGATTACATGCTTTACAAGCTAATTTTTACTTAGCACAATTACTTGTTAAAGATGGAGTAAATATAGAGGCTATTCCAAATTACCAATATGTTATTGACCAACCTCAAAGTGAATTTAGTGAACAAGCTTTAAATAAGTTATCTCAAATTTTATTAGAAAAAGAAGAATGGGCAACTGCAATTCCATTACTTGAACGGCTTGAAGAAGAGGCTAATTTACCCTTAAATATTTTGTATGCTCAAAGTAATTTAATGAAGGGTTATTATAAGTTTGAGAAGTACAAGAAAGCAGTGACCTATGCAGAAAAGATTTTATTTCAAGATAAATTAGATGCGACAATCGAATATGATGCTAAAATTATAATTGCTCGATCAGCCTTTCAATCTGAAGATTATCCAAAAGCTGAGGAGTTTTATACTGAAGTAGAAAGAAATGCAAATGGAGAGCTAAAAGCTGAAGCACTTTACTACAGTGCATATTTTTCAAATAAGAAAAAACAATATGAAATTTCTAACAAAACAATACAAAGAATTACATCAGATTTTTCAACCTATAAGTATTGGGGAGCAAAAAGTTTTATTATCATGGCTAAAAACTATTATGCCTTAGAGAATTCAGACCCGTACCAAGCTACATATATTTTAGAAAATACCATCAAGAATTTTCCTCAATTCGAGGATGTAATTAATGATGCTAAAAATGAATTAAAAAAAATAAAACTAAAAGAGTCTAAGACTAATAACTCTATAACAACTCCTAAAAATTAAGACTTATGAAAAAGGATATTTTAGTGTTGATTTTATTGATAAGTACTCTTCATGTTTTTGGTCAAAAAAAACCAAAAAAAGCAATTAATAAGAAGGACTCTATTATTGAAGTAATTAACGTTGTAACTTCATATACACCGACAATTTCTGATGCTTTTAAATTGAAAAAAAATCCAAAAATTGTCATCAGTAGAAATACAAAAAAGAAAAAACTAAACTATACTATTTTTTCCGCACCAGTAGCTTCTACATTTGTTCCAAAAAGTGGTGTTGTTAAAGGAATTGATGTTGGCAAAAAAGAAAGACTCTTTGATAATTATCTCGCACTTGGTTATGGTAATTATTCTACACCATTTATTGAATTTTTTTTAAATCAAAATAGAAAATTTGAAAACGATTATGGGGTTTATTTAAAATATATATCTACAGAAAATGGAATTGAGAATACTCCTCTAAATACTGGAGTTTCAAACCTTAATATTGGAGGTTATTACATGAAAGAAGAGCGAAGTTTTAATTGGAAAATTGGAGGAAATATTGATCAGCAAAAGTACAATTGGTATGGGTTACCCGATATTAATTTTGAAACTTCAACCCTAGATGCTATTGTTGAACAGCAAACCTATGGATACTATGAGTTAAATGGTGAAATTATGTTTGAGGATTCTTATTTTAAGAATATAAAAACCACAGTTAATCTTTTCGAAGACTCATTTGGCAGTAAAGAAATTGGGGTTTCGCTTACACCAAATTTAACATTACCATTAACAAGAATTAATAGAAACCTAAAAGATCTTGAACTCCAAACAAGTATACATTACTTACAGGGGGAATTTGAACAAAACTATGCAAATGATTCTAACCGAAGCTACGCGTTTTTAAATTTGGGCATCCATCCTGTATTAAGAATCGATTGGAATAAACTCAACATTAAATTAGGTACAAAAATTTATCTTTCATCGGATATAGAAAATAGTTTAACTGATATACTTGCTTATCCAGATATTGAAATAAGTCATCCTTTAAATTCTGGTTTATTAAATATATATACAGGTGCTAGTGGAGATCTTCACATGAATTCTTTTCATAGTTTAAGTACGTTAAACCCATTTGTATCTCCTACTCTATTTTTAACACAAACAAATGAACAATACAACCTGTTTGGTGGAATAAATGGAACCCTGTCATCTAATATTAGTTTTAATCTTAAAGCGAATTATAAAAAAGATGAGGATCATGCTTTATTTATTAGAAACAACTCTAAATCAAATGGTGAATTTTCTAATTCAGCAGCTCCACTAGGTTACGAATATGGTAACTCTTTTAGTGTTTTTTATGATGATATTAGTACATTTTCAATTTTTGCAGAACTCGAGGTTGCTGCCTCTAAAAGAATACATCTAGGTGGAAATTTACAAATGAACTCATACACAACAACCTTTCAGCAAAAGGCTTGGAATTTACCTAAAATAGAAGGTGCTATATTTGGAAAATATCAAAATAAGAATTGGTATGCTAATGCCAATATGTTTTTTGTTGGTGAACGGCTAGATGTAAACTATAATGATACATTCCCATCAACAATTTCAAATATTCAGTCTTTAAAAGGCTTTGCTGATATCAATCTTAATGGAGGATATCATTTTAATGATTTCTTTAGCGCATTTATTACACTAAATAATATTTTAGGAACAGATTATGAACGCTATGCAAATTATAATGTTATTGGATTTCAAGCCTTAGCGGGTATAACTTATAAGTTTGATTTTTAAGGAAACTACCAACTCATAATTAAAATAAAAATATATTCATAACTTTCCATAAATTTAAATGAATCATAAATTAACTTCCGGTATGAAAAAAATTATTTTTTTAATGGTCACAGCTATTTTATTTTCTTGCAATAAAAAAGAACCAAATATAAACAGCTCAACAGAATTCACAGAACAAGAAAAAGTAGATGCAAAAAATATTAAACATTTTTTTGACACGGCTTTAACTGAAGGAAAATCTTATGAGTGGTTACGTGATTTAACATCTAATATTGGCGGAAGACTCTCTGGTTCCCCTGAAGCTCAAATGGCTGTAGAATGGGGAGAAGCTTTAATGAAAGAAGTGGGGTTAGATTCTGTATGGTTACAACCTGTAATGGTACCTCACTGGGTAAGAGGAGACAAAGAAGTTGCAAATTACACTGTAAACGGAGAACAAAAAAATGTTCCCATTTGTGCTTTAGGATTTTCTGTAGCGACACCACAAAATGGTGTTAAAGCAGAAGTTATTGAAGTAAAAAGTTTAGAAGAGGCTGAGAAATTAGGAAGTAAAATGAAAGGTAAAATTGTTTTTTTTAATCGCCCTTTTGACAATACACTAATTAATACATTCAAAGCTTATGGTGGTTGTGTAGATCAGCGAGTTCAAGGTGCTGCTGTATGTGGAAAATATGGAGCAAAGGGTGTAATTGTTAGATCTATGACTAATGGTTTAGATGATTATCCTCACACCGGAACCATGTCTTATGGAAATTTACCAAAAGAAAAACACATTCCAACTGCGGCAATTAGCTCAAGAGCTGCAAGTATATTAAGTACTGATTTAAAAGAAAACCCATCATTAAAATTTTATTTTAAACAACACTGTGAAACTCTACCTGATGCTCCTTCTTTTAATGTTATTGGAGAGATTAAAGGATCTGAGACACCCCAAAACATAATGGTTGTTGGTGGTCACCTAGATTCTTGGGATTTGGGAGAAGGTGCTCATGATGATGGAACAGGAATTGTACAATCATTAGAAGTTGCTCATTTGATAAAAAAGAATGACATTAATTTAAAAAACACACTTCGAGTAGTATTTTTTATGAATGAGGAAAATGGAACTCGTGGTGCAAAAAAATACGCAGAAATATCAAAACTAAATAATGAAACTCACATCGGAGGGATAGAATCAGATGCTGGGGGACATACACCAAGAGGTTTTTCTATTGATGCAAATGAATCAAACACTGCTTTAGTTCAGAGTTGGAAAAAACTTTTAGCACCTTACGGTTTGCATGATCTAGACAAAGGTGGAAGTGGCGCAGACATTTCTCCTTTAAAAGGAGAGTCTGTTACCCTAGCAGGATATAGACCTGACAGCCAAAGATACTTTGACTATCATCATACAAGTACAGATACTTTTGATAAAGTGAATAAGCGTGAATTGGAATTAGGAAGTGCTTCTATGACTAGTTTAATTTACTTGATGGATAAATACCTCTACTCAAGTTCTCCGATAAAACCTTAATTTACCTAAAACTATATGATAGTGCTTAAAATTATTTTTTCCTGTTTTTTTATGTATGCAGGGATAATGCATTTTATAAAACCCAAATTCTTTAATCATTTTATCCCCGAAGGCCTTCCAAAGTTAACTGTTAATTATATTACCGGAGGTATTGAGTTTGTGTTAGGTATTGGGTTATTATTCCCTACAGTTAGTTATCTTTCAGCATTAGGAATTTTTATTTTACTAGGTCTATTTTTACCCATCCATATTTGGGATGCTACAAAAGTAAAACCTGCTATAGGATCTAAGTTTTTAGCTTACATAAGAATACCTATTCAATTTATTTTGATGTATGGTGCCTTCTTACTTCAACAAAATTCGTTACCAATTCTATAATAATTTAACAATGAAAAAAATTATTTATTCTTTTGCTATATTTCTTTTGATGATTTCTTGCAAACAACTGGAAGCAGATTTAATTGTTATTAATGCAAATATTTATACAGTTAATGATAATTTTAGTAAAGCAGAAGCTTTTGCTATAAGAGATGGAAAATTTATTGGTGTTGGTTCTAACTCAGAAATTACAATTAAATACAATTCAAAAACAACTTTAGATGCCCAAGGAGAAACTATAGTTCCTGGACTAATAGATGCCCATTGCCATTTCTATAGAATGGGATTACAGCAACAAAAGGTGTCTTTAGAAGGCACTAAAAGTTATGATGAGATATTGGAAAGATTGGTCACTTTTCAAAAGGAAAAAAATGTGGCCTTTATTACCGGGCGTGGATGGGATCAAAATGATTGGGAGGTAAAAGAATTTCCAACAAAAGATAAATTAGATAAATTATTTCCAAAAACTCCTGTAGCCATTAGAAGAATTGATGGCCATGCGCTCCTTGCAAATCAGGCAGCAATAGACCTCACAAAATTCACAAAAGACACCCCAGTTTCCGGAGGCGAAATTATTGTAAAGGATGGAAAAATGACCGGTGTATTTATTGATGCAGCAATGGATTTAATTCAAGTACCTACTCCAGATAGACAAACGGCTATTAAAGGATTAATTGATGCTCAAGAAATTGCTTTCTCTTATGGTCTTACCACTGTTGATGACGCAGGACTAGAACAAGCTACTATTGAACTCATTGATAGTTTACAACAAGAAGAGGAATTAAAAATCCGAATGTATGCGATGGTCTCAGCTACTCAAAAAAATCTTGATTATTACATAAATAAAGGGATTATAAAGACAGACCGATTACACGTTAGATCTTTTAAAATTTATGGAGATGGAGCACTTGGATCTAGAGGAGCAGCCATGAGAAAATCCTACAGCGATAGACACAACCATTTTGGAGCATTAATATACAGCCCTGAACGGTACCGTGAAATGGCAAAACAAATAGCAGCTTCAGAATACCAAATGAATACTCATGCAATAGGAGATTCTGCCAATACATGGATTTTAAAAACTTATGAAGAATTTTTAAAAGGTAAACAAAATAGACGCTGGAGAATTGAACATGCTCAAATCATTTCTAAAGATGATTTTCGATTATTTGAAAATGTGCTTCCATCTATACAACCAACTCATGCTACTTCAGATATGTATTGGGCTGAAAATAGAATTGGAAAAGATCGAATGAAAGGTGCTTATGCCTATAAAGACCTTTTAAAGGTTTATGGAAAAGTTGCGCTAGGAACTGATTTTCCTGTTGAACAAGTAAATCCTTTTTTAACATTTTATGCCGCTGCTGTGAGAAAGGATACTGAGGGGTTTCCTGAAGGGGGTTTTCAGATAGAAAATGTATTATCTAGAGAGGAAACACTCAAAGGGATGACCATTTGGGCTGCCTTTTCAAATTTTGAAGAAAGTGAAAAAGGAAGTATTGAGGTTGGGAAATTAGCTGATTTTGTTATTTTAAATCAAGACATCATGACCATTGAGGAGGATAGGATTCCAACAACTAAAGCTACAGCTACTTATATAAGCGGAGAAAAAGTGTATTAAAAATAATCAACCTATATTCGCATAAAAAGTTTAAAAAATTACAGAATGAAGACCTATTTATACCTAATTGCATCAGTATTTATTTTTATCTCTTGTTCAAATAAAACTGATTCTAATTTTGAGCCAGAAACAGAAGCAGACATTATTCAATACATAGAAGATAATAATTTAAATGCAATAAGAAGTAATTCTGGGTTATACTACGTTATACAAAATGAAGGGTCGGGTGCAAGACCTACAAGTACTTCAAATGTTACAGTAGATTATAAAGGATATTTTTTAGATGGAGTAGTATTTGATGAGAGTGATTCTAATGGTATTTCTTTTGGATTAAATCAAGTGATACAAGGATGGACTGAAGGGATTACGTATTTTAGAGAAGGAGGAAATGGAATTCTATTAATCCCTTATCAATTAGGATACGGAGAATCAGGAAGAGGATCTATCCCAGGAGGTTCTGTACTTATTTTTGACATTCGTCTCATACGTATAAACTAATAAATTTAGTTTTAATTCTAGTAATCAGATTTTACAGATTTTATAAACTCATCAATTTTTTCTGTTCCATTTTCCCCTAAATATTTAATGAATGCAGAACCTATTATAGCCCCATTGCTATATTGGCAAGCTTTGGAAAAAGTTGTATGATCAGAAATTCCAAAACCAATAATCAATTTACTTTTTAACTTTAAAGAGTTCACCCTATTAAAATAGTCTATTTGTTCTTGAGAAATCTCACCTTTTGCTCCTGTAATGGCACTAGAAGCCACCATGTAAATGAAGCTTTTCGTATAGGAATCTATTTTTAGAATTCTTTCTACTGTAGTTTGTGGTGTTATTAAAAATACATTATTAATTCCATAAGAGTCAAATAATGACTTATAGTGATTTTCGTATTCAACCATGGGTAAATCAGGTAAAATAACAGTATCTATTCCACAATCAATTACTTTTTTACAAAACTTTTTTTCACCATATTTTAATAATTGGTTCAAATAGCCCATCAAAACTAATGGGGTTTTGTTGGTTGTTTTAATCTGTAATAATTGATCAAAAACAATATCTAAATTAATTCCGTTTTGCAATGCTTTCTGACTACTTTCCTGAATGGTAGGGCCGTCTGCTAAGGGGTCTGAATACGGTAAACCTACCTCGATAAAATCTACCTTAGCTTTGCTTAACTCTTGAATTACTTTGGCAGTGTCATTTAAAGTAGGAAAACCTGCAGTAAAGTATATCGATAAATTATCTTTTGATTTATTTTGTAATAAATTATAAATTGAGTTCACAATACTTATTTTTCTAATTTATGATTAGAGATGCTATCAGCTATATAATCCCACAAAGAAATCCTTACTTCTAAAGATGCTTTTGCCGTAGCTAAAACTTCGCTCCATTTCTGTTGGTCATCTCCACACAATTCAACTATCATTTCTAAAGAAAGAGGTCCATGAGAATCTCCATCTAATTCTACATGTCTATTTAAGTAGTATAAAAAATCTTTAAATGATTCTTGTTCATGGGTTTGTTGAATTATTTCTATAAACATATCAGGGATTAAATCTTCTCTACCAAAAGTAAAAGCAGAAGCGATCTTATGAGCATCATTACTATAAATTGTTTTAAAAGTAAGCATCACAAAATTTTTGACAGCATCTGGAACTTCTGCAATGTCTAAGGCTTCACTAACAGAAATATTTTGAGTTATTTTACTCATAAAAATCTCTATTTTTTGAGTATCAGAACCCATATGACCCATCGCATCTAAATACATTTCGAAATGGCTTTTACTTTCACCTGAAAGATCTACATCACTTTCTTCAGCTAAAGCAATTTCATTAATAAACTGAGTGAGCTTTCCCTTTTTTCTGGGAATCCATGGAATAGATACGCAAGTAAGTTCTATTTGTAGGGCTTTTAATAACGACATAAAATCCCAAACTGCAAAAACATGATCTTGAGTAAAAATCTTAATGTCATCTATGGTCTCTAGCTGTTCGTATAGTCTATGTGATTTTAATTCTTGACGTAAGCTTGCAATTTCTTTTTGAATGTGTTCTATATTCATTAGTCTAAGTGTTTAATAAATGTTTCTAAATCTTTATCTCCTCTTCCTGATAGATTGATAACTATCACTTGGTTTTTTTTAATAGTTAGTTTTGGTAAAACTGCTAAAGCATGTGCAGTTTCTAAAGCAGGTATAATACCTTCAATTTTTGTTAATTCGTATGCTGCAGTGAGTGCTTCTTGGTCTGTAGCATTCATAAATATAGCCCTATTACTCTCAAACAAAAAGGCATGTAGTGGGCCAACACCGGGGTAATCTAAACCTGCAGAAATAGAATAAGGCTCCATAATTTGACCAAAATCATCTTGCATTAATATCGTTTTGCTTCCATGAATAATCCCCACCTCACCCAATTGAGAAGTAGCAGCACTTTCACCAGAATTTACACCTAATCCGGCTGCTTCAACAGCAATTAATTCTACATTTTCATCATCCATGAAATGATAGAATGCTCCAGCAGCATTACTCCCTCCACCCACACAAGCAATAATAGTATCTGGAGAAGATTTTCCAGTTTTCTCCTTTAATTGCCATTGAATTTCTTCTGAAATAATAGCTTGTAAACGAGCTACCATATCGGGATGTGGATGAGGACCAACAACCGAACCTATCATGTAAAAGGTTTCTGGATGTTGTATCCAATAACGAATCGCCTCATTCGTAGCATCTTTAAGTGTTTTACTTCCACTAGTTGCAGGAACAACTTTTGCACCTAACATTTTCATACGAGCTACATTAGGAGCTTGTCTTACAATGTCTTTTTCTCCCATAAAAACTGTACAATCTAACCCCATTAACGCACATACTGTGGCAGTAGCTACTCCGTGCTGACCAGCTCCTGTTTCTGCAATTATCTTTGTTTTTCCAAGTTTTTTTGCAATTAGAACTTGACCAATAGTATTGTTAATTTTATGTGCACCTGTATGATTTAAATCTTCTCGTTTTAAGTAAATATGTGCACCATATTTTTCAGATAGACGTTTGGCAAGATATAATGGACTAGGTCGGCCAACATAATCTTTTAATAAGCTTTTATATTCTTGTTGAAATTCGTCAGATTCAATAATTTGAATGTAGTTGTCTTCTAATTCTTTTACATTAGGAAACAATAATTCTGGAACAAAGGCTCCTCCAAATTGCCCAAAATAACCGTTCTTATCTGGATGAAATTTTGATTTCATATTATAACTGATTCTTAAAATTTATCACTTTTGTACTATTTTTTAATCCAATATTATCCTCAAATTTACTGTTGATATCAACAGCATAGATTGGTAACCCGTATTTTTTAATTTCCTTGACAGCTTGAGCATCATTTGGTCCAATTCCTCCACTTAAAAAAAAAGGTTTTGAAAATGGGTAAGCATTTAATACAGACCAATCAAATTGAGTGCCATTCCCTCCACGATTTTTACCTTTTGTGTCAAAAAGAAAATAATTCACTTCTTTTTCGAAAGGTCTTAACTCTTCGAAGTTGACAACATCTTTAATCCCAACAACTTTAATAAGTTCAACTTTGTTTGAGATATGAGTCTTAAGCGCTTTAATGTAGGTTAAAGATTCATCTCCGTGCAACTGAATTGCCTGAAGTTGATGTTTTTTCTGTAATGAAACAACAACAGCCAGTTCCTCATTTACAAAAACACCAGTTTTCTTAATATGCTTTGGCAACTCAGGAAGTATTCCCGTAAAGTTTCTTTTGGAAGCTTCATAAAAAATAAACCCTAAGTAATCAGGGCTCAAATCTGCAATAGATTTGATATTCTCTATATATTTCATTCCACAAACTTTTAGTTTCATTTCCTATCTAATTTGACTAATAAACATCTCGCATGCCACTCCTGGATTTACAGTCTTCATAAAGTTTTCTCCTATCAAAAATCCATTAAATCCATATTCTTTAAGACCTGTAATAATTCTAGGATCGCTCAAACCACTCTCAGAAATTTTAACGCAATCGTCTGGAATTTGACTGGCAAGATTAACAGAATTCTCGAGATCTACATCAAATGTTTTTAAATTCCTATTGTTAATTCCAATAATTTTTTTGTGAAGATCTACCTTATCAAGATCTTCTTGGGTATGAACTTCATACACTACTTCCATCCCTAAATCTTCGGCTAATTTTCCGTAATTCTTAAGTTCTTCTTGGGTTAGACAGGCAGCTATCAATAAAATAACATCTGCACCAATGGCTTTGGCCTCAACAATTTGAAACCCATCTACAATAAAGTCTTTTCTTAAGATTGGTTTGGTTGTATTGATTGTTCTTGCTTTCATGAGATCTACCATAGTTCCTCCAAAAAATGAAGTATCAGTTAAAATAGATTGTGCAGCTACGTTCGCGTCTAAATACCCGTTAGTAACCTCCTCTATGGTTGCTTTATCGTTAATCACACCTTTTGAAGGTGATTGTCTTTTAAACTCAGCTATAATTCCAGTTGAATTTACCTCTAGAAGTGATTTTTTTAATGATAGTGGAGTTCTTTTAAATAAAGGGCTTTCCACTAATTTTTTTAAAGGTACGTCTGCCTTTATTTTTCTTACTTCTTTCTTCTTGAAAGCAATTATTTTATCTAGTATTGTCATTTTAACAATTTGAAATTAGTTGTTCTAAACATTGAGATGCTTTTCCTCCAAATAATGAATCTTTGGCAAGACTAAAAGCCTCCTCAAAAGTTTTGTTCTTATCTACTATTTTTAGAGCAAAAGCTGCATTGGTTAGAACCACGTTTGTCTGTTCTTCTGTTCCTTTTCCTTCTATGATAGTTTTAAAAATTTTTGCAGCTGAAGTCACAGAATCACCTCCATATATGTCTTTCTGCAAAATTCTTTTTTGACCTATATCTTCAGGATGTAGGAGTTCCTCTCCAAATTTTGTAAAAAATTTAAATCCACTAGTGAGAGAAATCTCATCGTAACCATCTAGTGCATGAATGATCCCATAATTGCTATTTTCGTCCTGAAGAATATAATGGTATAATCTTGCAATTTCAAGATTAAAGGTTCCCAACATCAAATTTTGAGGAGAGCTAGGGTTCACAAGAGGGCCCAACATATTAAAAAATGTTTTTAAAGCTAACGCTTTTCTTGTAGGACCAACAGCTGCCATAGCTGGATGAAATTTTGGAGCATGCAAAAAACAAATATTTGCTTTCTCCAAATGACTTTTTAAAATAGTTACATCATTTGTAAATTCATAACCAAAACTTTCTAACATATCAGAAGATCCCGATTTTGAAGACACACTATAGTTTCCATGTTTGGCAACTTTCTGACCTGTTCCTGCTACAACAAAAGAAGTTAATGTAGAAATATTAAACGTGTCTTTTCCATCACCTCCAGTACCAACAATATCTATAGTATTATACTCAGATAAATCTATTTTTATAGCCAATTCTAACAACGCTTCTCTGAATCCAGAAAGTTCATCAGCAGTAATTGGACGCATCATAAAAACTGTCATAAATGAGGCTAAATGTGCTTCATTATACCTAGAGTCAGCAATTTCTAACAAAATCTTTTTTGCTTCAGATTTTGATAATTTTTTATGTTGATATAAGTCGTTTAATATTTTTTTCATCTGTACTGATTTTATTTCAGTCGTTATTTGGTATTCTATATTTTATTTGCATCTATAAAATTTTTAACTAGTTGTTCTCCCACCTCTGTTAAGATTGATTCTGGATGAAATTGAACCGCACTAATTGGAAAATCTCTGTGACGGATTGCCATAATTCCACCTTCCTCGTCTTCAGATGTAATTTCTAATTCATTTGGAAAATCATCATTGGATGCTATCCAAGAATGATATCTCGCTGCCTGAAATTTTTCTTCAATTCCATGAAAGATAACAGCTTCAGGCTTTGTTACTTTCATGCTAGTAGCAACACCGTGAAATACTTGATCCATATTACTTATTGATCCCCCAAAAACCTCAACAATTGCCTGCAATCCAAGACAGATACCAAAAATTGGTTTTTTACCTGCATAACTTCGAATAATTTCTTTGAGAATTCCTGCTTCGTTTGGAATTCCTGGCCCAGGAGATAACATAATCATATCATATATATTAATATCCTCTAGTGTAATTTCGTCATTTCGAAAAACTGTAGGAAGATTACCAGTTATCTTTTCCACCATGTGAACTAGGTTGTAAGTAAACGAATCGTAATTATCTATGATTAGTATTTTCATCTTAAATGGTTTCAGCTAAAATCAATGCTTTTTTTAATGCTGCTAGTTTATTTGTAACTTCTTGTAATTCTTTTTCTTCATTTGAACGGATCACAATTCCTGCACCTGCCTGGTAATACAATGTGTTTTTCTTACTCACAAAAGAACGGATAGCTATGGCTAAATTTACAGACCCATCCAACCCTATAATACCAACTGCTCCTCCATAAAATCCCCGAGATTGATTCTCATAGGTGTCAATCAATTCCATGGCTTTATATTTTGGTGCACCACTTAGTGTTCCTGCAGGAAAGGTATCTCCAACTATAGTCATTGGATTTCCTTTAATTTCTCCCTTAACAGTAGATACTAAATGAATGACATGACTAAAAAGCTGCACTTCTTTAAACACTTCTACTTTAACATTTGAAGCGTGCTTACTTAAGTCATTTCTTGCTAAATCTACTAACATTACATGTTCTGCCGTTTCTTTTTCATCCTCTGACAACAATTTGCCTAGCTTGATGTCTTGGGAAATATCTCCAGTTCGTCTGAAGGTTCCTGCTATAGGATTTATGGTTGCTTTACCCTCATTAATTTTAATTTGTGCTTCTGGTGAAGAACCCATCAATTTAAAACTTCCATAATCAAAATAAAATAAATACGGTGAGGGATTTATTGATCGTAAGGCTCTATACACATTAAATTCATCTCCTTTGAATTTTTGTTGAAATTGGCGAGAAAGCACCAATTGAAATACATCTCCCCTTTTACAATGTGATTTTGCTTTAGTGACATACGTTTTAAAGTCATCATCTGAACAATTAGAGGATTCGTTACCAACTATTTCAAAAGACTGTGTATTAAATGCTTGAGATTCTACAATAGTTTCAATCTCTGAAATTCTTGTTGTAGTTCCCTCTTCTACATTTTCTATAAGGATCATTTTATCGTTAAAATGATTGATAGCAATTATAAAACGATAAAAACCGTATTGCATAAAGGGTATCGAAGAGGCTGCTTGTTTAGTATTGAATTTAATGTTTTCAAAATATTGTACACTGTCATAGGTTGTGTATCCATACAATCCGTTAAATGATTTAAGGGCGTCGCTACAATCCAGGTTAATACTTGAACTAAATTTCGAAAATAATTTGTAAAAATTATCTTGAATTTGCGCATTAAAAATTGTAGTTCCTTTATGTTTTACAGAAAATTGGTGATTTTCTACTTTCATCGATACTACAGGTTCAATACAAATGAAAGAAAAGCTCTCTTCCTTACTATGATAGTCAGAGCTTTCTAATAACAAAGTATTTGCATATAAATCTCTAAACCTAATATACAATCCAACAGGTGTAACGGTATCTGAAATTCTAGTAGAACTAATGGTTTTAAATGTTATCGTTTTCACTTTTACTGGATTTATATCATAATCTTGTTCATAATTATTTACCTTATTATTGACAACTTTTTAAATCAAAAAAGGCTTATCGTGAGATAAGCCTTTAAGGATATATGTTATATACACAATTGGGTTCTCACTTTTCAGTTAAAAAAATTCCACCACCATGTATTTTGTTGTCTTTGCATAAGACTACAAATTTAAACCCTCATTTTTAAAACGACAAGTTTTCCAGCTTCTTTTTTAAAAGCATTTACAATCTGTAAGTTAGACATCATTATTTGGATAAATAGGTTTCATATTCATATCCTTTAGATAAAAAAAATATAAATTGATAACTGAAATTATAGTTTTAATTTATTTACATAACTTAAAGTAAGTTATTTGTAAAATATTTCAAGTTTTACACTAATTAAATAAAAATAAAAACATGTGTGGTATTGTATGTGCATTTGATTTAAAGGAAAGTTCGGGAAAATTGAGGTCACAAATTTTAGAAATGTCTAAATCCATAAGACACCGAGGGCCAGACTGGAGTGGAATCTATAGCAATGAAAAAGCTATTTTAGCTCATGAAAGATTAGCCATTGTAGATCCAGCTTCTGGAAAACAACCCCTATTTAGTTTAGATAAGAGTCTTATTCTAGCTGCTAATGGTGAAATATACAATCATCAAGAACTAAGAGAGAAATTTAAAACTTCATATACATTTCAAACACAATCAGATTGTGAGGTGATTTTAGCATTATATCAAGAAAAAGGAAGTGCTTTTCTAGACGATCTAAACGGAATTTTTGGATTTGCTATATATGATTCAACCAAAGATGAATATTTTGTTGCAAGAGATCATATGGGTATTATTCCATTATATATTGGATGGGATAAAAATGGCACCTTTTATGTGGCATCAGAATTAAAAGCCTTAGAGGGTGTCTGTAACAAAATAGAGGTATTTCCTCCAGGCCACTTTATGTCAAGTAAAGATGGGAAACTAACAAAATGGTACCAAAGAGATTGGATGGATTTTGAAGCTGTAAAAGAAAACCAAACATCTATAGACGAATTGAAAGATGCTCTTGAAGCTGCAGTTCACAGACAACTTATGTCTGATGTTCCCTACGGTGTTTTACTTTCTGGAGGTTTAGACTCTTCCATAACCTCTGCTGTTGCTAAAAAATATGCACAAAAAAGAATTGAATCTGGAGATACTCAGGAAGCCTGGTGGCCACAACTTCATTCCTTTTCTATTGGATTGGAAGGATCACCAGATTTAGCTGCTGCTCAAATAGTATCAGACCATATTGGTACTATTCATCATGAAGTAACTTTTACCATCCAGGAAGGTCTTGATGCAATTCGTGATGTTATTTATCATTTAGAAACCTATGATATTACTACTGTTAGAGCTTCTACTCCAATGTATTTATTAGCAAGAGTTATTAAGTCTATGGGAATAAAAATGGTATTATCTGGTGAAGGAGCAGATGAAATTTTTGGAGGATATTTATATTTTCACAAAGCTCCAAATGCTGAAGAATTACACAAAGAAACCGTTCGAAAACTCGATAAATTATATCAATATGATTGTCTTCGCGCGAACAAAAGCTTAGCTGCTTGGGGAATTGAGGGACGTGTACCATTTCTAGATAAAGAATTTATGGATGTTGCCATGAGAATTAATCCAAAAGATAAAATGATTAATGGAGAGCGCATGGAAAAATGGGTTTTACGTAAAGCTTTTGAAGAATATCTTCCAGAATCTGTTGCTTGGAGGCAAAAAGAACAATTTTCTGATGGAGTTGGCTACAGTTGGATAGATACCCTTAAGACCTTAGTTGATACCTCTGTATCTGATGAACAAATGTTACAAGCGAAACATCGTTTTCCGATTCAAACTCCAAGAACAAAAGAAGAGTTTTACTACCGATCTATTTTTGAAGAACACTTTCCATCTGAAACGGCAGCTTTAACAGTTCCATCTGTTCCTTCAATAGCTTGCAGTACTCCAACTGCTTTAGCTTGGGACAAGAGCTTCCAAAATATGAACGAACCAAGTGGAAGGGCCATCAAAACCGTTCACGAAGATGCTTATTAAAGATCATTAAAAGAAAGAATACACCAAATCATTTTCAATTTTTGTTAAACTCGTGTTTACTAACTTAGTTAATAAACACGAGTTGCAAATACGTCATAAACTAAGAGTAAAATCTAAAAAAATGGGTTTATTTTTTCTGTTTTAAGCTATTAATTTATTTTTTTTAAAAAAGCAGCTAATCCTTTCTTTTTAAAATTGTATTTAAGGTGCTTTAGAGCTGATTTAAGCCATTATTTAGTAATTAACAAATGTTGATAAAACTGAGTGATAATAATGGATTTAGCCGCACAAAATTCTGTTTTTTTGTAAATTTGAAAATAGGATTCTATTCTTTTTTTACGAGGATTCCTAGGTTTAAAATATTTAAATTATGAGCGAAGAAAACAAAAAAAATTATGATGCTTCCAGCATTCAGGCTTTAGAGGGAATGGAGCATGTGAGAATGCGACCTTCCATGTATATTGGAGATGTTGGAGTGAGAGGACTTCATCATTTAGTTTACGAGGTTGTAGATAACTCAATTGATGAAGCTATGGGTGGTTACTGTGACACCATCGATGTAATTATTAATGAAGACAATTCAATTACCACAAAAGATAATGGTCGAGGAATACCGGTAGGAATCCATAAAAAAGAAGGGGTTTCTGCACTTCAAGTTGTCATGACAAAGATTGGTGCGGGAGGTAAATTTGATAAAGATTCTTATAAAGTTTCTGGAGGTCTTCACGGAGTTGGAGTTTCTTGTGTTAATGCACTGTCTGAACATTTAACTGCAACGGTTCATAAAGAAGGTAAGATCTGGCAACAAGAATACACTAGAGGAAAAAGTTTATATCCTGTAAAAACTATCGGAGAAACTGATTTCACGGGAACAATTGTTACTTTTTTACCAGACACATCAATTTTTACTCAAACCACTGAATACAATTATGAAACTTTAGCTACACGTCTTCGTGAACTTTCATATTTAAATAAAGGGATTACAATTACTTTAACTGATAAAAGAAGAAAAGACGATGAAGGCAACTTCATTAATGAAACCTTCTTCAGTGATGAAGGACTTCCTGAATTTATCAAATACCTAGACAGTACTAGAGAACAACTAACCTCTAGTGTCATTTCTATGGAGGGAGAAAAAAATGGAATTCCTGTTGAAGTAGCAATGGTCTATAATACTTCATATGCAGAAAACCTTCATTCTTATGTAAACAACATTAACACTCATGAGGGTGGAACTCATTTATCAGGATTCAGAAGAGGTTTAACTGGAACTTTAAAAAAATATGCTGATAATTCTGGTCTTCTAAAAAATGTAAAGTTTGAAATTTCTGGAGATGACTTTAGAGAAGGATTAACTGCGATTGTATCTGTTAAAGTTTCAGAACCTCAATTTGAGGGGCAAACAAAAACAAAGCTTGGAAATAGAGAAGTAACTTCAGCAGTCTCTCAAGCAGTTTCTGAAATGCTTACAGATTATCTTGAAGAAAATCCAAATGATGCAAAAACAATTGTTCAAAAAGTTATTCTAGCTGCCACTGCGAGACATGCCGCAAGAAAAGCGCGTGAAATGGTTCAGCGTAAAACAGTGATGAGTATTGGAGGTTTACCTGGTAAATTATCTGACTGTTCTGAAACCGACCCAGCACAATGTGAAATATTCTTAGTTGAGGGAGATTCTGCAGGAGGTACTGCTAAACAAGGACGCGATAGAAACTTTCAAGCGATCTTACCTTTAAGAGGAAAAATCTTAAATGTTGAGAAAGCAATGCAACACAAAGTTTTCGAAAATGAAGAAATCAAAAATATGTTTACTGCTCTTGGAGTAAGTATAGGAACAGAGGAAGATCCTAGAGCTTTGAACTTATCAAAATTAAGATATCACAAAGTTGTGATCATGTGTGATGCCGATGTAGATGGATCTCACATTGCAACGCTAATACTTACATTCTTCTTTAGATATATGAGAGAAATGGTTGAGCAAGGGTACATATTTATTGCAACCCCTCCTTTATATCTTGTGAAAAAAGGTCAAAAAAGAGAATATGCTTGGGATGATGATCAACGAGATTTAATTGCTTCAAAAATGGGTGGCTCTGTTAATATTCAACGTTATAAAGGTCTTGGAGAAATGAACGCTGAACAATTGTGGGATACGACAATGAACCCAGAATTTAGAACTTTACGACAAGTAACTATTGATAGCTTAACTGAAGCAGATCGAGTATTCTCTATGCTAATGGGTGACGAAGTTCCTCCAAGAAGAGACTTTATTGAGAGAAATGCTAAGTATGCTAACATAGATGCATAATGTATCTACAGAAAAACAAGAAAAAATTAATTAAAAATATTTTTAAAATTTAAAAACAAAAAACATGAAAATTACAGTTGTAGGAGCAGGTGCTGTAGGAGCTAGCTGTGCAGAATATATTGCTATTAAAGACTTTGCTTCTGAAGTGGTCTTGTTAGACATTAAAGAGGGGTATGCCGAAGGAAAGGCAATGGACTTAATGCAAACTGCTTCCTTAAATGGTTTTGATACTAAAATAACCGGAACTACCAATGATTATTCAAAAACTGCAAATTCAGATATTTGTGTAATTACGTCTGGTATTCCAAGAAAACCAGGAATGACTCGAGAGGAATTAATTGGCATTAATGCTGGAATTGTAAAAACAGTTTCCTCAAATTTAATTAAGCATTCTGAAAATACAATTATCATTGTGGTCTCTAACCCAATGGATACCATGACCTACCTAGTTCACAAAACTACCGGAATTCCAAAAAACAGAATCATTGGAATGGGTGGTGCATTAGATTCAGCCAGGTTTAAATACAGATTAGCAGAAGCCTTAGAGGCTCCTATATCTGATGTTGACGGTATGGTAATTGGAGGACATTCTGATAAAGGAATGGTGCCGTTAACCAGATTAGCAACCCGTAATTCTGTACCGGTTTCAGAATTTATATCAGAAGAACGATTAGAGCAAGTATTACAGGACACCAAAGTTGGTGGTGCTACCTTAACAGGTCTGTTAGGGACTTCTGCATGGTATGCCCCTGGTGCTGCTGTTAGTGGTTTGGTTCAAGCTATAGCTTGTGATCAACAAAAAATATTTCCATGCTCTACCTTACTAGATGGTGAATATGGCTTACACGATTTATGTATTGGAGTTCCTGTTGTTTTAGGTAAAAATGGAATCGAGAAAATTGTTGAAATCAAATTAAGTGATGCTGAAAAAGAACATTTAAATGCTTCTGCCGAAGGTGTTTCAAAAACCAACGGATTGTTGGCGTTATAATATCTTGCGCATACTTTCAAAATAAAAAACCAGCCTTTAAAGGCTGGTTTTTTTTGAATAAATTAATTTTTAATCTTAGGATAATCCAGAAATTACTCCGTTTTTGTCTATGGTCATCCCCTCTGATGCTGGAATTGAAGGTAAGCCAGGCATACGCATCATTTTCCCTAGGATTGGGATAATAAATTGTGCACCAGCGGCAATTTCAATTTCTCGAACAGTAACAGTAAAACCCTCAGGTCTTCCTATTAATTGTTCGTTATCTGAAAAAGATTTTTGTGTTTTTGCCATACATATGGCAAAATCATTAAATCCTAATCTATTAATTCTTCTCAGGTTTAACTGTGCTCTCTTACTGTATTCTACCTTGGCAGCTCCATAGATTTCTTTGGCTATTACTTCAATTTTTTCTGTTACTGGACTTTTCCAGTCATAAAGCGGTCTGTATTGCGTTGCTTTATTTTCTACAATATCAACTACGGCTTTTGCTAGTTCTTTTGTTCCTTCTCCTCCTTTTGCCCATCCCTCAGACAACACTGCTTGAACCCCTAAGCTTTGACATTTTTCAATTACAAAATTAACTTCCTCTGTTGTATCAGAAACAAATGAATTAACAGCTACTACTGGTTCTATATTATGTTTTCTGATATTTTCTATATGCTTCTCTAAATTTTTAAAACCTGATACTACTGCCTCTAAATTTTGCTCGTTATACTCCTCTTTTTTCACTCCTCCATGATGACGTAATGCTCTAATTGTAGCCACTAAAACGACACATTTTGGATTTAAATTTGCAAAAGCTGACTTGATATTCAAAAACTTTTCAGCCCCTAAATCAGCACCAAAACCAGCCTCAGTAACCACATAATTTGAGAGAGATAAACCCATTTTAGTTGCTATAATGGTATTGGTTCCCTGAGCGATATTGGCAAAAGGTCCTCCATGAATGATTGCTGGATTTTCTTCTAAGGTTTGAACTAAATTTGGTTTTATTGCATCTTTTAACAAAATTGCCATCGCATTTTCTGCCTTTAAGTCTCGGGCAAAAACAGGTTTTTTATCATAAGTAAATCCAATAAAAATATCACCCAAGCGCTTTTTTAAATTGTCAAAATCTGTTGCCATACAAAGAATTGCCATTACTTCAGAGGCAGGTGTTATATTAAAACCATCTTGTCTTGGCACCCCATTTGCTGTTCCTCCCAAACCAATAGTTATGTCTCTTAAGGCTCTATCGTTCATATCTATAACCCGTTTCCAGAGTATAGTTCTTGGATCTATATTTAGGTTAGAAACTTTATTTTGAATGTTATTATCTATTAATGCGGATAACAAATTATTTGCTTTTTCAATAGCATTAAAATCTCCTGTAAAATGTAAATTAATATCCTCCATAGGTACAACTTGAGAGTACCCTCCTCCTGCCGCACCTCCTTTGATCCCAAAAACTGGGCCTAAAGAGGGTTCTCTCAAAACAACTGTCGCTTGTTTTCCAATTTTATTCAATCCTTCAGTTAGACCAATAGAAACCGTGGTTTTACCCTCTCCTGCTGGTGTTGGAGTTAACGCTGTTACAAGAATTAAGTTATTATCTGCTACCTTAACCTCGTTTATAAGATGCAAAGGCAATTTTGCTTTATACTTTCCGTACATTTCAATGTCATCTTCTTTTACCCCTATTTTTTTTGCAATAGAAGTAATATGTCCTAACTTCTTGGCCTGTGCAATTTCGATGTCAGATAGATGACTCATAGTTTAAGTTTTTTTTTATTGATAGTTGTTTATCACTCTAATAATGCGAGTAAATATACATAATTTCATTAGGCTAATCTTATTGTAAATATTATATTTGCACGTTTTAAAAAGAAGTCGACTAAAATTAAACGAAGATGCAAAACAAAGGACTTATTAGATTATTTGCAATCCTTTTCGGATTAGTAAGTTTATACCAACTGTCTTTTTCATTCTTTACCTCTAAGGTTGAAAATGAAGCTAAAGAATATGCAAAATCTAGAGGAGATCTAGATAACGGAAGAGAGTTAGCAAAACTAGAAAAAAAATACCTTGATAGTGTAAACAACCTTGAGGTTATCAATTTAGGGGTTTCCCAGTTTACCTACAACGACATCAAAGACAAAGAAATGAATCTTGGTCTTGATTTAAAAGGAGGTATCAATGCGATTTTACAGGTTTCTGTAAAAGAAGTATTAATTTCTTTATCCAATGACTCAAAAAGTTTGGTCTTTAGACAAGCATTAAAAGCTGCAGATGAAGCTCAGAAAAATAATACTGACAACTACCTAGATTTATTTTTTAGAGAATTTGAAATCGCTGCAGGAACTAGTGGTATAAAACTAAGTGATCCTGAAATATTTGGTACAAAGGCACTTCGTGAAAAGATAAACTTCAACAAAACAAATGAAGAAGTAAAAGAAGAATTACAGATTGAAATCAATAGTTCTATCAATACAGCTTTTGAAGTTCTTAGAAGTAGAATTGATAAGTTTGGAGTTACACAACCAAACATTCAACGTATTGGTAATTCTGGGAGAATTCAAATTGAATTGCCAGGAGCTAAAGATATAGACAGAGTTACTAAGCTTGTAACTAGTAAAGCTGAATTACAATTTTGGGAAGTATTTTCTAATGCTGAAGTTCAAAACTATTTGTTTTCTGCAAACTCAGTTGTTGCTGAGATGTTAAAAGAAGACAAAGCTGAAGAAACTGAGGAAGTAGAGGAGGCAAATGATATTCAAAGTATTTTGAATGAAGTTAAAGATTCTACTGAGGTTCAAGAAAAATCTTTATTTACCTACTTAACTGTAAATTTTGCTCAGTCTGAACAACAAATTAGTTCTTTAGTTGCCCAAGCAAAAGTTGGTGATACAGCTATGGTGAATAAATTATTATCTGATCGAAAAGTAATTAGTTTACGAACCAATGACATAAAAAATGTAAAATTTTTATGGGACTATAAAGCTAATACTACCCCTGACGGTTCTGAAGTAATTGGATTGTATGCTATAAAATCTAATAGAAATGATGTTGCTCCAATACAAGGAGATGTAATTACAGATGCTGCTCAAGTTTTTTCTCAATTAAACGATCCTGAAGTTAGTATGGCGATGAATGGAAGAGGTTCTAAATTGTGGGAAAAATTAACAGGAGATAATGTTGGTGGTTTTGTGGCAGTTGTATTAGATGATTATGTCTACACTGCTCCATCTGTAAATCAAGCCATCGTAGGAGGTAGAACTTCAATTTCTGGTGGTAGTATGACTATCGAAGAAGCCCAAGATATTGCTACAGTTTTAAAAGCTGGTAAATTACCTGCGGCAGCAAGAATTATTCAAGCAGAAGTAGTTGGGCCTTCTCTAGGACAAGAATCTATTGATCAATCAACACAATCATTTATGCTAGCTATCTTATTAGTATTAGCTTGGATGATTATATACTATGGAAGAGCTGGTGTTTATGCAAACATTGCCCTAATTGTAAATATTCTTTTCATTTTTGGAATTTTAGCCTCATTTAATGCAGTGTTAACATTACCTGGTATTGCTGGTATTATTCTTACTATAGGGATGTCTGTGGATGCCAACGTAATTATCTTTGAAAGAATTAAAGAAGGAATTTTCAAAAAGAAAGGTCTAAAACAATCTGTTCAAGAAGGATTTAGTGTAAAAGGAGCCTTATCTGCAATTATAGATGCCAACATAACAAGTTTATTAACCGGTATTATATTATATGTTTTTGGAACAGGTCCAATTAAAGGATTTGCTTTAACCTTAATCATTGGTATTTTAACCTCTTTATTTACTGCTGTATTTATTACGAGATTACTTATTGATGGGGCTACAGAAAAAGGAAAGAACTTAACCTTTAATACCTCTTTATCTAAAGGATGGTTCCAAAATATTAATATTCAATTTTTACGCAAGCGTAAAATTGCCTACGTAATTTCAGGAGCTATAATTTTAGGTGGTATTGCCTCTATTGCTAGTATTGGTTTAAAACAAGGAGTCGACTTTAAAGGAGGGCGTTCTTATGTTGTTAGATTTGATCAAACAGTGAATGCTACTGAAGTTTCTGAATCTTTAAAAGAAGTATTTGAAACGGCTCCAGAAGTAAAAACGTACGGATCTGACTCTCAACTAAAAATAACAACTGTTTATAAAATTGATGAAGAAGGAAATGATGTTGATGAGGAAGTTCAAACTGCTTTGTTCACAGGGTTAAAAAATTACTTATCTGAAGGAACTACTTATGAAAGCTTTAAACCTGGTTTTCAAAAAGAAGGAGAAAGCACCAATACCATTATGAGTTATATCAAAGTAGAGCCTACCATTGCAGATGATATTAAAACATCAGCAGTATATGCTGTATTTGGGTCATTACTAATTGTCTTTTTATATATCTTATTACGATTTAGAAAAATATCTTTTAGTTTAGGTGCTGTAATAGCAGTATTTCATGATGTGCTCATAGTATTAGGAATCTTTTCAATACTCTATAAATTTATGCCATTTGATATGGAAATAGGCCAATCGTTCATTGCTGCTATCTTAACAGTGGTAGGTTATTCATTGAATGATACCGTGGTTATTTTTGATAGAATTAGAGAGTTTGCTGGAATTCACACAAAATGGGCTTACAGCGAAGTTGTAGACAAAGCATTAAGCAGTACTTTAGGAAGAACTATTAATACATCATTAACAACATTATTGGTAATGTTAGCCATCTTTACATTTGGTGGAGATTCTATTAGAGGATTTATGTTTGCCTTAATTATTGGTGTTGTAGTAGGAACCTACTCATCATTATTTGTAGCAACTCCTGTAATGTATGATACTTCTAAAACAAAAGAAGCAAGTAAGAAATAATTTCAAAAGATAGATGATGAAACCGTTTTGTTCCTACTGACTTTTATCAGTACATCAAAACGGTTTTTTCTTTTTTAATATCAGCATAGTATCTTTACAAGATGAGCATTATAAAACTTCACGATTTAAATTTTACACCATTTATTTCAGAAAAAGAACTCTCTGAGATTGTAAGTACTTTAGTGAACAAAGTAAGCATAGACCTAGACCCTGATGAAATTCCAATATTTATTGGGATTTTAAATGGATCTTTTCTTTTTGCTGCAGATTTTATTAGAAAATATACTCACAACTGTGAAGTGTCATTCGTAAAATTAAGTTCCTACCAGGGCACATCATCTTCTGATGTTGTTCATGAACTAATAGGGATTAATGAAGACTTGTCTGGCAGAACCATTATTATCTTAGAAGACATTATAGACACAGGAACTACCCTACATAAAATTTATGATAGTTTTAAAAATAAAAATGTAAAACAATTAAAAATTGCTACCCTATTCTTTAAACCAGATGTCTACAGAAAAGAATTGCCTATAGACTATATTGGTAAAAATATTGAAGATAAATTTATTGTAGGCTATGGGTTAGATTACAATGGCTTAGGGAGAAATTTACCAGCAGTTTATCAATTAACAACAGAAACAAACTAAATGAAAAATATTGTATTATTTGGACCTCCAGGTGCTGGAAAAGGAACACAAGCTGAACTCTTAAAAGGAAAATATAACTTAGTGCATATTTCCACAGGTGATGTTTTTAGGTTTAATATTAAGAACGAAACCGAACTAGGTATACTTGCAAAAACTTTTATGGATAAAGGCGATCTTGTCCCTGATGAAGTAACCATTAACATGCTTGAAGCAGAAGTAGACAAAAATACAAATGCCAGGGGATTTATTTTTGATGGATTTCCAAGAACCCAATCTCAAGCAGAAGCATTAGATGGTTTTTTAAGTACCAAAGGAGAAAAAATAAATGGGATGGTTGCCTTGGAAGTACCTGAAGACTTACTAGTTCAACGATTACTTGAGAGAGGAAAAACCAGTGGAAGAGCCGATGATACTGATGAAGTAAAAATTAGAAATCGTTTTAACGAGTACAATACCAAAACTGCTGTTTTAAAAGATTATTACGCTGCAAAAGGAAACTATTTTGGTGTAAATGGAGTAGGTTCTATTCAAGAAATTACAGAACGTTTAGCAAAAGTTTTCGATACACTTTAAATTATGACAGAAGGAAACTTTGTTGATTATATAAAAATATACGCTTCCTCAGGTAAAGGTGGTAGAGGCTCAGCACACCTTCATAGAGAGAAGTTTATCACAAAGGGTGGCCCCGATGGTGGTGATGGTGGTCGTGGTGGTCATATTATTCTTCGCGGAAATAAAGATATGTGGACTTTGTTTCATCTAAAATTTAAAAAACATTTCAGAGCAGAACAAGGTGGAGATGGAAGTAAAAGTAGAAGCACTGGAAAAGATGGGACCGACATTTATATAGATGTACCCCTTGGAACCATAGTTAGAAATAGTGAAACTGCTGAAATTATTTTTGAAATTACAAAAAATGGAGAAGAAAAAATTCTATTAGAGGGTGGCATGGGTGGCCGAGGAAATTGGCATTTTAAATCCGCTACCAATCAAACCCCCAGATATGCCCAGCCTGGTGTTGACGGTTTAGAGGGTTGGTATCAAATAGAATTAAAACTTTTAGCAGATGTAGGTTTGGTTGGTTTTCCTAATGCTGGAAAATCTACACTACTTTCTGTAATTACTGCGGCAAAACCAAAAATTGCAGACTATGCATTTACAACCCTAAAACCAAATCTAGGTATTGTAGACTATAGAGAATACAAGAGTTTTGTAATGGCCGATATTCCTGGAATTATTGAGGGAGCTGCCGAAGGCAAAGGACTTGGACATCGCTTCCTGCGTCATATAGAACGTAACTCAACCCTACTCTTTTTAATTCCTGCAGATAGTGATGATATTCATAAAGAATATGAAGTGCTATTAAACGAACTTAAGAAGCACAATCCAGAATTGTTAGACAAAGAACGTTTACTAGCGATTTCAAAAACAGACATGTTAGATGAAGAGCTACAAGAGGAAATTAAAAACGAACTACCTTCAGGAATTCCTTTTGTATTTATTTCTTCGCTAGCACAAATAGGACTTCAAGAGCTCAAGGATAAACTCTGGAAAATGTTAAATTAATTTTCTAGATTAATTCTTATGGGTAGTTTATATTGAGTTGTTACTGGGATCCCCCTTTTAATAGCCGGAAAAATTTCTGACAATTCACCGATACTTTTTTGCATAATTTCATGTAACGATGGAATCTCTTTTATAAGGCTCTCAGAAGCTTCTATCTTGGTTAATTTAATCTCTTTATTAGACTTAATAATTAAGGTAACTATAATTGTTTCATTTAAAGGTTTTTTTACTTTAATTGAATATTTTGATAAGCTATTAGCTATTTCTTCTCGTATGGTTGTTCTAAAGCAAATATTTTTTTTATCCTTATCTATTAGAGAATCGCAGATCTTAAAGGAAGGAGAAACATCTACAGAGGTATAATCTACATCCATATTAATTTTCTCTACATTCTTGTTTTTTTCAAATGAAAAATACTCACAAGAAGTAAAGAAAATCAGTAGGCATATGTATAAAAAATAACGCACTTTAAATAATAAATTATTTAGTGTGAAATTACGCAATTATAATGACTTTAAATACTTAATGATATATACTAGTAGAACCAATAATTATTATAAAAAAACCCACTCAATATTTGAATGGGATTTTCTTATGAAAAATAGACAATGACTTCTCATTGACATTTCAAAGATATTTTAACCTTAATAAATCAAATAATAAAAATGGAGCAATCTCTGTTAGTATTGATGCAAATAGTTTGAAATAAAGACCAATAAGAATAGTTATTTCCTTAATGTATTGGAATCAATTTTAATCTTTGTAACAAAAATTTAATTATTTCGTCCAATGAATAGAATCATTTTATATGGATATTTTATTATTGCTATTGGGTCTTTTTTTTATAATACTCGGAATTATTGGTTCATTCATACCAGTATTACCTGGCCCTATTACTAGTTGGATAGGATTATTATTAATTCATCTTACCAATGTCATTCCTTATAATTGGACTTTTATACTAACTACTTTTACAATTGCCTTGTTTGTGTATATTTTAGATTATATCATCCCTGCTCTAGGAACAAAAAAATTTGGTGGTAGTAAATATGGTATCATTGGAACTACAATAGGTTTGATTGTTGGACTGATTTTTCTTGGACCTTTTGGAATTATAATTGGACCTTTCATTGGAGCATTAACTGGAGAGCTTATTTATGATAATCAAAATTCCAACAGAGCATTAAAAGCTGCTTTTGGCTCTCTTATAGGGTTTCTGTTTTCTACTGGATTAAAATTTATAGTCAGTATTATTTATGCAGGATTATTTTTATCGAAAATTTGGGAGATGAAATCTAACTTCATTTAAACGCAAAAAAAAAGCGACCCATCTCAGGGAAGCTTTCCATTGGTTAACAAAACCAAGACACTTTTTACGAAAGTGCCAAAACAACACAACACGTTGTTTAAAATTAAACAACATGCAAATATAAGTCTTTTTGAAATTTAAATCGCTATTATTTCTTTTTTAACTTCAAAGTTCTTTTCATCAAATCACTATCTTTGCTGCTTATAATCATTTCAGAAAAGTAAATAGAATGCAATTATCAGAACAAGAAGTTGTACGTAGAGAAAAACTAACGAGATTACGCGAATTAGGTATCAATCCTTATCCCGCAGATTTATTTCCTGTAGATACTAATTCTAAGGAAATAAAAAACAACTTTAAAGAAGGTAAACAGGTAACTATAGCCGGAAGATTAATGGTTATAAATATTCAAGGAAAAGCCTCTTTTGGTCAATTACAAGACGGAGAAGGTAGAATTCAACTTTATTTTAATAGAGATGAAATTTGTCCTGGAGAAGATAAATCCTTGTACAATACTGTTTTTAAAAAATTACTAGATTTAGGAGATTTTATTGGCATAACGGGAACACTTTTTACGACTAAAGTTGGTGAAAAAACTGTGATGGTTAAAGCGTTTACCCTACTTTCTAAATCATTAAAACCCCTGCCGATTCCCAAAGTAAAGGATGGCATTACTTATGATGCATTTACAGATCCTGAACTAAGATATAGACAACGCTATGCAGATTTAGTGGTAAACCCTCATGTGAAAGAAGTTTTTGTAAAGCGAACAAAACTTTTTAATGCCATGCGGTCGTTTTTTAATGAGGCTGGTTACTTTGAAGTTGAAACCCCTATTTTGCAACCTATTCCTGGTGGAGCTGCAGCGCGACCTTTTATAACGCATCACAATTCTTTAGACATTCCTCTATATATGAGAATTGCTAATGAACTGTATTTAAAAAGATTAATTGTAGGTGGTTTTGATGGGGTGTATGAGTTTTCTAAAAACTTCAGAAATGAGGGTATGGACAGAACCCACAATCCAGAATTTACAGCGATGGAAATTTATGTTTCCTACAAGGATTACAACTGGATGATGGAATTTGCAGAGCAGTTATTAGAATATTGTGCCATTGCAGTTAACGGAACTTCAGTTGCTACGTTTGGAGAACATACTATAGATTTTAAGGCACCTTATGCTAGAGTAACCATGACAGACTCTATCAAGCATTTTACGGGTTTTGATATTACTGGAAAAACAGAAGATGAAATTAGAGCTGCTGCTATAGCAATGAATATTCCTGTTGATGAAACCATGGGAAAAGGAAAGTTAATCGATGAGATTTTTGGAGAGAAATGTGAAGGCAATTACATTCAACCTACCTATATAACAGATTATCCTAAAGAAATGTCTCCGCTTTGTAAAGAACATAGAGACAACCCTGAACTAACAGAACGATTTGAATTGATGGTTTGTGGAAAAGAAATTGCCAATGCCTATTCTGAATTAAATGACCCTATAGATCAACGAGAACGTTTTGAGCATCAACTAAAACTTGCTCAAAAAGGAGATGATGAAGCCACAGAATTTATTGATCATGATTTCTTAAGAGCATTAGAATATGGAATGCCACCTACTTCTGGAATGGGGATTGGAATGGACAGATTAATTATGTTTTTAACCAACAATCAGTCTATTCAAGAAGTATTATTCTTTCCTCAGATGCGCCCAGAACAAAAAGCGCCTTCTATTGAATTAAATGAGGAAGAGAAAGCTGTTTTAGCTATAATTTCTAAAGCTGAAAAAATAGATTTAATAGCCCTAAAAACTCAATCTGGATTAAGCAATAAAAAATGGGACAAAACCATTAAAGGCTTAACTAAAAAAGAGGTTGCAAAGGTTACTAAAACTGAAGAGGGGTTATTTGTGGAACTGGTTTAAAGGTATCTAGTATTTTATTTTGCTTCAATAATTATAGCTTTTAGTCGAAATTTACTAGTTTTTTTCATGCTAAGTTGTTAGTTTTGATAAAGATAGCATCAATTTACATAAAAAATTAAACCTTTTTTATGAACAAAGGTCTTATTCATACTATTCTATAAAATTATTTTTTTTGGCATCTTTATTACCTATTAGCGGAGTTCTTGGATTGCGTAAAGCAAAACATTTATTGA